>ENA-OOZR01000343-OOZR01000343.1-human-gut-metagenome-genome-assembly--contig:-NODE-343-length-43115-cov-2.977195_pt1 | contig 43115 bp, 27 predicted proteins | sample MGYA00241045_ERZ501406 | MGnify/ENA primary metagenome ERZ501406 (study PRJEB25962, sample SAMEA2042920) | human gut metagenome | biome: human gut; feature: human-associated habitat; material: faeces...
TTGTGGCTACCGAATCGGGTATCTTGCATGAGATGCAGAAGAAGTGTCCGCAGACAACGTTTATCCCTGCTCCTCCAAACGATAGCACCTGTGGATGTAACGAGTGTAGCTTTATGCGGTTGAATACGTTAGAGAAGCTCTATGAGTGTCTGAAGAATGAGTCACCGGAAATTACCGTAGATCCCGAAATAGCGGAGAAGGCAGTGAAGCCTATTCAGCGGATGCTGGAGATTTCGGCGAAGCTGGGATTATGATAGGATATACAAACAGTACCTTCCAATACATTAAACGGTACCTTCCAACATACTGGATGGTACCGTTTAATGTATTGGAGTGTACCATTCCGTGCGTCAGATAGTACCGTTCTTTGAGATGTAATTATTTCATTTAAATTTCATTCATAGCGATATTAGTTTTCTGCTTCCAGACGGATAACGAATCCACCGCCTTTTGCCATATCTATATTCAATATAGTTTTATTATCCACTGTTCTTTTCTCTACCATGTATTCTTTAGGTTGCTCATAGGAGTCCGGAGCGTCTTTAAAGATAGTTGCCTGATAGGAGACATTGTCTTTCAGGAAGCTGAGGTTCACTTCTGTAGAACGGGCATCCCAATTGGTCATTCCGCTCACATACCAGTCATTGCCTTTTTGTTTCGCTGTTACGATATATTCGCTTAACTTTGCTTCTAATGGCAAGGTCTTATCCCATACTGCGGGAACTTTGGAAAGGAAGTCGAGTACATCCGGATATTTATTGTATTCGGTGGGTGAGTCACATAAATAAGCCATCCATTGGTCGTAAATGACAAACATGGACAATTCATGCGAACGTGTTCCCATACTCATAGGCGGAGTATTATCTATATCCATCGGTCTGAATTCATCCTGAGTGACACTTCTCATGGATCCCGGAGTATAATCTGCCGGTCCTGCCAACAGGCGGATGAAAGGAAAACGAGTGTGATATTCGGGAGTTAACGTCTTTTCCCAGAAGTTACATTCCGCTCCTCTTACTGCTTCATAGTTCAGTATATTGGGATACGTGCGATGCAATCCGGTAGGGACCGGGCAACCGTGGAAAATAGCTACCATTTGCTTTTCGGCCAGACGTTCTGCAAATTCTTTTCCCCATCTCATGGCTATCTGGTCATTCCGTTCGAAAAAGTCGATCTTTGCTCCGGATACACCATAGCTGTGCATTTTAGCGATCCAGTCACTTGGATTCTCTCTGGCACAACTAGCCCATGTCCAGACGATAATCTTCACATTCTTTTCTTTGGCGTATGAGCATAGTTCTTTGATGTAATCTTCGGACCATCCGGCATCCAAGGTCATATATTCGATATGATTTTTTGAAGCCCAGTCTACATAGTATTTATATAACTGGAGAGAAAGCTGCTTGTTTCCACAGGGGAAGTCAACACCTTCCAAAACGGCTTTGTGCCACCATTCCCATGCACTCTTTCCCGGTTGGATCCAGGAAGTATCGGTCAGACGGCAAGGATCGGCCAGTTTGTATACCAGTTCGTTGTTCAATAATGATTTGTCATCTTTCGAAACGATGATGACACGCCACGGAAAACTACGGTTTCCATCAGTCTTTGCGATGTAATTCTCTCTGGTAACAACCAAATGATTGGAATACCAGTAGTAAGGATTGGACGGATCGGAGTCTATTGTTTCTTTCGGGTAGTTGGCCCATTTTCCGCGCATGGAGTTGTAGCCGTTGGATTCCATATACAGAGCCGGATAATCATAGGTATTTGATTCCGTTACGACCACTTTATAGGGAGAATCGGGATATTCGTATAATACTGGAGAAACGGCAAAGCGTTCGTAAGGAATTTCCAACGGACCTTTGTAGACTTTATAGAGTCTTTCAAAGTTTCTATATCCTTGATGCACCTGATGAGTACGTCCGGATTGATCCGTTTCGCCGGAATAATTAGCATCGCATTCCGGATAATAGATGGTTGGGGTGGAAGCTAAGTTGAAAATAGCATCTTCACTGATGATCGTAATTTCTCCGTTGAGACGGGTGACGAAATGATAGGCCACTCCTTCATCATAAGCACGTACTACAAGGTCGCAGCTGTCGTTGAAAGAAACGGTGAGTTCATTATAAGTATCCTGTAATTCTTTGTTTTTACCAACAGGGACGTCGATAGTCTGATTCACCTTTCTTTTCTTTACCGACTTTACACTTCCGTTGCCGATTACTCTTCCGTCCGCCAGATGTAATCCGATGGGAGAAGGAAGTATAAGTTGTGTATTATCGTACCATACTTCGTATTGGGTACCTTTGTCTATTTTCAGTTTAATCTTCAGTTTTCCGTTAGGAGAAACCGTTTCATATTTCTCTGCCTGTAGCGTGCAGCTTAAAGAGAATAAACAAAGGAGTATTAAATAACTGATTTTTTTCTTATCCATATAATGTGTTTTATTGAGAATTAAAGATGTTATTAAATTTAATTGTGCCAACCTTTTTTTCTTAAATAATCGAGCAAATAAGCAGGTTGATCTGTTTGTAAAATCCGGGCTCCTAGCTGTTCGATCAGATAACCGTAGCTTTTTTCCGGATCGGTCAGTGCAAGATTATCATCATGATTTCCTGCAAGTGATCCCCATAATGTGTTATACCAAATCAAACTTTTCTTAAAAAGTAATTGTTTTATTTTTGGAGGAAGCGGATTTTTGGGGTCTGAATAAATAATTTCGAAAGCAGCAGGACGTAATTCTTTCAAATAGTCTGTGATTATTTTCTCAGCTTCTTTGTTACCTAAATCTATTACTGGCATATATAAAACTTTATCCAAATAAGAACCAAATTCTCGTTTGACAGTTTCTATAGGCTGTCCTCCTTTCATGATTACTTGATTTTGGGTTTCGGTTTTTTCCAATATAGCATATACATCGTCAAAAATGTCATATGCTTTGTCCAAATTAACCATGATTTTTCCTTTTGCTGTTAACAAAGCTTCTTCTAAAGTGGGCACAACATAATTTGTTACTTTTCCATCCTTATCTTTCAATTTTAACTTTTTTATATCTGCCAGAGTCCAGTTTTTAATTTCTCCTTTTCCAGTGGTAGTACGATCTAGTGTATTATCATGCATTAGAATAAGTTGTCCATCTTTTGTTTTTTGAATGTCAATTTCTACAATATCTACTTTCATAGCAATGGCGCTGTCAATAGCAGCAGTTGAATTTTCCGGTGCGCTACGCCAATTTCCCCGATGAGCAACAACTAACACTTTGTTTGATTTTGGATTTAAGAAAGTATTTTTAATTGTTTCTACGTGTTGTTGTGCCGTTACTATGCAGGTTGATAAACAACAGATAATTAATAATAGAGTTGATTTTTGATTTTTCATTATTGCCATATTAAAATAGAATGAATAAGGTTTAATGTACTAATACATTCTTTATAACTTTGATCACTTGATTTGCTAAAGCTGAATACCCTGCGTCGATCGGATGTGTCCCGTCTCCGCCTGCATAATATTCGGGATGGTCGATGACTACTTTCCATAAGTCGTTCACTTCTATGCCAGCATAATTGATATGTTTCAAGGCAATCTGATTACGTATTTTCAACCGTTCGGTGATAGGGGCAAACTCTTTCATTCCTTCTCCGGTACGGACGGGAGTGGTGGTTGCCCAAATCAACTTGGCTTTAGGGGCGTATTTACGAATGATTTTGATTAATTTTGTGAAACTTTTATCATACTCTTCTTCTGTATAATCGAATCCGTGCAAACCATTATTGAAATGGATAACGTCGAACTTAGTATTTTTGAGTACTACAGTCAATTCTTCGATTAAAGCCGGATCACCTACACTTTTCGAATTAGAGAGTCGCCCTACATATGCTTTTTCTTTCAATGCTGCTTCTACTTTTCCATAATATCCGCGTGTGATGGAATTACCGATGAGCAATACATGTGGAAGATCTGTTTTATTAGCTCCGGGAATCCAAATATCAGACCATTCGATATATTCACGTGCAATCTTTTTCTGTGCATAAGTGAAAATACAAAGTGACAGTAGAATAAATGTAATAAAGGTGTGTTTCATTATTTTCTTTTTTAAATTGGTTATGTTATATAGGTTCGGATACAAAATTAGGTAATAACAGAAAGATTATATGTGTACAAAGCAATCAAAAAATGAAATATTTGCAGCAAACATTCTATTTTTTGATTGCTTTATATCTATAATAGGGTATAGATAATTTCTATCTTTGTGAAAAAAAGTAAAATTTGAAGATCAATATCATGAAAAAGTACATTTTATTTATGATGAGCGTTTGGTTCATCCAGTTGGCTATTTTTGCCCAGTCTAGAATAATAGAGGTTTTTCCGGAGCAGGGAAAAGATATTGAAAATATAGCGTTAGCTTTAAAAAAAGCTGCTGACTGTAAAGGAAGGCCGGTTACTGTAAAGTTTTCACCGGGAATTTATCAGTTAGACCGTGCGAAATCATCACAAGTGTTATATTATATATCAAATACGACTTCTGAGTTGGATGATCCTGATCCGACTAAACATATCGGATTGTATCTTAATACATTAAAGAATATCACTATTGATGGTTGTGGGTCAACTTTATTGATGAATGGTGAAATGACAAGTTTCGTACTTGATAAATGTGAAGGTATTGTTTTGAAAAATTTTAATATAGATTATAAACATCCTACTCAAACGGAGGTTGAAGTATTGGAAGAGGGGAATGATTATTTGATTGTTCAGGTACATCCCACATCCCAATATCGGATTGTAGACGCACAGTTGGAGTGGTATGGTGATGGTTGGTCTTTTAAGAACGGAATAGCGCAGTCGTATGACCGTATAAGTGAAATGACTTGGCGTTCTTGGAGTCCGATGGAGAATTTGCTTCGTACAGTAGAACTTCGTCCAAATGTGTTATATCTGCAATATAAAGAAAAACCACAAGTAGGACTACATACTATTTTTCAGATGCGCGATTCTTTCCGTGACGAAGTGAGTGGATTTGTAAACAGAAGTAAGGGAATACTGTTGGAGAATATCAACTTCTATTATTTAGGAAATTTCGGGGTAGTCTGTCAATACAGTGAGAATATTACTGTTGATCGTTGTAACTTTGCTCCTCGTCCAGGTTCAGGACGTACTAATGCGGGATTTGCTGATTTTATTCAGGTTTCTGGTTGCCGTGGTATGATTGATATTAAGAATTCCCGTTTTATAGGTGCACACGATGATCCTATAAATATACATGGTACACATTTGCGAGTAATAGAATTTTTGTCGGACAATCGTTTAAAACTTCGTTTTATGCATGACCAGACTTTTGGATTTGAAGCCTTTTTTAAAGGAGACGATATAGAACTTGTTGATTCACGTTCTCTGTTGGTAGTAGGGAAGTGTAAAGTAAAAGAGGCAAAATTAGTAACGCCAAGAGAAATGGAACTCACTCTGTCAAGTCCACTCTCTTCGGAGGTAATGCAACAGAAAGACCTGGTTATTGAGAACGTGACGTGGACACCGGAAGTGCGGATTACAAACAATTACTTTGCAAGAGTACCAACCAGAGGGATTCTTATCACAACACGACGTAAGTCTCTGATAGAAGGAAATACATTCTACGGCATGCAGATGAGTGGAATATTTGTAGCCGATGATGGATTAAGCTGGTATGAGTCAGGACCGGTACATGATTTGACTATTCGTCAAAATACGTTTTTAAACTGTGGAGAACCGATTATTAGCATTGATCCGGAGAATAGAGAATATAAAGGGGCGGTTCATAAAAATATTACTATTGAAGAAAATTATTTTTATATGAGAAAAAATAGCTCATGTGCCATTCGAGCGAAGGCTGTTGATGGCCTGATGATACGTCATAATTTGATTTATTCTCTAGATACTGAAAAAAATAAAGAGTCTGATTTTATTCAGATGTATAATTGTAATGAAGTTACAATAAAAGAAAATCGGGTACAGTTGCACCACCTATTTAAATAAATTCTATTTCAATTTTAAAAGAAATAGATAAATATATAGTAAAAGATTTGATTATAGTAAACCCTGGAAATTTATAATACAAACTTCCAGGGTTTATTTTTATAAGAATAACATTTGATGAATAGTTTAATAAAATGGAGAACTTTATTCAGCTACACTCCACAATCTTACTGACTTAAATTCTATATTTCTACAGATATCTGAGAAAGATACTACCCAGCCTACGGTAATAGTTTTTTCTTCTGTTAGTTCAAATATAGGTAAGGCAGATGTTTTATTAGTATGTTCTGACTCAAATTTGAGGTAAGAGAGGATAATGTCTGACTTTTCCAATTCTTCATTGTCAGGTAGTGATTCGCCTTGAGCTACAGCAAAATGGATATTGGTACTGCCAGAACCTATATTTGCGGCGTTTTTTACTTCGATACGCATTTCATACTTTCCTTCTGGTAAAGTAAATGTTTGCCAGATCTTTCCGTTGTCATAATATCCCTGACTCCATTGTGTTGTTTCGAACTGAATTGTTCCATCGTTATATTCTGTGAAGCCGGCACCTCCATTGGCATTTTTAGTTTCCATAACTTCATTCCATTTCCAATCGTAAGGTTTTCCCCATTTATTGTTTACATCATATCCTCTAAATGGATATCCGGCATTCTTAATATAAAGACTGGTTAGGTCTTTTGTAATGCCAATGTAACTTTGGGAAGGCAATGTAACTTCTTTATATTCTGTAACAAATTCGTCCAAGGAAGTTGTTGTCGGTTTATATATACTATTGTACCGGAGTATTCCATTAGCTTTAAAATTGTCGAGTTCTGTTGTAGTCTCGTCAACTGAAATATATTTCGAGCCTAAAGTTCCGTCCTGACGTTCATATTCAAGGTTACAGCCTACTAAACCATCTCCTCTTGATATATTCCAATTCAGTTTGGCTGCCCATATTCTTTCTGATTGTCCACTTTCATTTACAATTTCTTTTTGTTCAGGAGAGATACTATGTAAAATCCGGTTGGTTAATGCTTGTTGGTATAGTTCGCCATATGCATAAGCAGATACCTCTGTCGGGATAGATGTGTTGTTTTTGGGATCATAGGTGACTATCGAGAAGTCATATTGTCCTTCTGTTAAATTCTCTAACATAAATTCGAAGGTTTCTCGTGGTTCCGTACGTTCTATTGGAAACTCTTTAAACTTTTCTTCCAATGTAATAGGATCTTTGTAACTGATAACACATTTTACCTGATTTACACCGTACATCATTTTTCCTTCTATTTTGATTCTGTTTTTTCCAGTAAAAGCTTTGAGTGAATCAAGTTTTCCTACATAGATTTTTTCTCCCTCGTCTAGATAAGGCTGAATGCCATCCAGCATGCCATTACATGAATAGAAAAAGCACAGGATACTACAGAGAATCAATATATTTATTTTTTTCATACTTTTGCTTTGTTAAAAGGTTATTGTATCGGGGTTCCGTAGAACCAAAGTTGCTGCATAACTACCAATCCGGCACCGTCATGAGTAGAAAGTATTTTAAATCGAATGTATCTTACTGGAGGAATATCTGCCGGAAATTCAAATTCTTCTCCTTTACTAGCATATGTTATATCTTCTTCTGAATTTGAACCGGCGGGCCATCCGGAAGGTTTTATGCTTTCACAATCTGCCAGTTTGGTCCATCCGTCCCAACTTCCGTCCGAAGATGGTAAATCAGAACGTCCCCATACTTCCCATTCTTTGATAGCACCTGCACGATAGTAATAACTACCTCCCATGGAGCGTTGCCATGAGGTGAAGCGGCTTAATTGAGCGGTTTGACCCATATCGAATGTAAACCATACAGGAAACTCGGAAGGATTAAAGTCATAACCGTGAGCATAATTCCAACTGTTTAATCCATGATCTCCATTGAATAAAGACTCCAAAGTATGACCTGCGTTGTCCATCTTTATATCATTGGCTAGATAGAAAGTTTTGAATTTGGTCAAATCCAATTTTTCTTCATATAGTGGTGTCAAGGTTGTTAAGTATTCTTCTGACTGGTTATCATATAGATCGCGGACACGAACTTTAAAATCATGTGGTTCGGCAGAGAACCCTCGGAGTGTAAAGCCGATGTTTTTTACAGAAGTATATTCTGTATGTTCTATATTCCAATTACCTTTTGAATCTTTTGTAGATACATCAAAGATGAGATAGTTTCTGCCTCCATTTGTAGTATGTATATAAATACCTCCGAATGTAGGATTTACCTCTATTTCTTCAATGGCAGTAAGGTATGCCGGTTTTCCAGGTACTATTTCGGTGATGATAGCTTCTCCTTCTTTCTCCATTTTGTTAACGGCTGAGATTACTAGTTTTTTCGGATTCGTATTTCCGAAACCTTCTATTGTCGTTTCATCAGTATAGAGAGAAGCACGTGCTTCCATTTCTTTTCCATTGTCAAGTGTATATTTTATTTTGATATACAATAGATCTTCGTCTGTTGGAGCAATGAATTTCAATGTCACTCCACCAGGAATTTGTTCATAGGAAGTCACTTGTACTGTACCAGGAGCATGTCCACTGCCATCCCCATAAGGTTTATGAGTTTCTACATCTTCGCAACTGTGTAGCAATACTGCCGCACATGCCATCCATATATAATATAAGATTCTTTTTTTCATTGTTTTTCGATGTTTATAATTACCATCCATACGTTTGAATTAATTTGTCGTCTACTTGTAAGTCTTGTTTTTTTATAGGCCACAAATAGTCTTTAGTTGTAAATGCGCGAGGAACAAAGAGAGTTGTGACTTTATAAAAGTCTTCCTCTATTTCTCCTTGTACGTTCCATCCTTTAATGGATTTACTCAGTTCTTTTGAAGCGTCTTTCCATCGTCTGAGATCATTGTATTGATGTCCTTCCAACGCAAGTTCAATTTTACGTTCCTGTTTGATGATACTTCTCATCCCATCTTTAGTTTTAGGTTTGGTAGGATCATTGCTGTACTTTTCCCATGCTACTCTGACATCTCCTATATCTTCGGTCTGTCCAAGTACACCTTTTTTCAATCCAGAACGTTCGCGTACCTTCCGTAGGTATGTATAAACTTCTTCCGGTACATTATTATCACCTTCTGTAGCTTCATTAAGTGATTCTGCATACATTAGATACAAGTCGCCTAATCTGATAATAGGGAATGGGTATTCGTAGACTACTTGTGAAGATTGAGTTATAGCATTTTGATAATATACTACTTTTTTAGCGAAATAACCTGTAATGGAGTAGTTAAATCCCCATTTGTTTCCAGAGTTTCTTCCATATTTACCATCTACATAATTCAAGTCATTGACATCTGTACGTCCGTTACCATACCAAGTGGAACCATCGAAACCGAGAGACCCGTAGAAGCGGGGTTCTCTGTTGAAGTGAAGTACGGCAGTGGTCCAGCCTGTTCGCATGTTATATTTATCAGCACTAGTCACTTGTCGGGTTGTGTAACGATTATCATAGTTTCCGTTTGTTAACCATTCTTTGTCTTCGTCAATGGGCACTCCATTTTTACTGTAAAATTGTTCTGCTGTTTCCAGTGTAGGAGCATATACACCTGCTGCCCTGCTTTGCAAAATACCTCCTGTCACTTCACCGTTTCCACTACCTTGTTTTAAGGAAGGAAGAATACAAGCCATAGAGAGGTTCTGCAATTCGTTAGTACCTTGTTTGCCTACACTCCATACCAATTCGGGGTTAAAACGTTCTGTTACCGTCTGACGGATATTCATACTGTAAAATATTTCTTCGGGTAAATCCTGACTATAAGACATATCCATGCTACAATCGTAAAGCTTGCATCCGTTGGCTTCTGCTGATTCGATTGCCGCTTTGCAGGCTTCCGCGGTTTTTACCCATTTTTCACGGCTGAATTCTTGATTGATGAGCGGTTTTCCTTCTTTATTTCTAAAGTTTGCATACTCCTTGTTGCCATTGAAGAGAGGACTGGCTGCCCATAATAGGATTTTGGCTTTTAGGGCGAGTGCGGCAGGCTGCGTCAGACGTCCCATTTCAGTAGCTTCCATAGTGATGACCGGCGGAAGGTCTTTGTAAGAGTCATCTATTAATTTTACCATAAAGTCTACTACCTGGTCTACCGGCATACGGGTTACTTTTACTCCTTCAGACGAAGTTGATACGGGGAGAGCTTCGTCTACAATAGGGATAGGGCCGTAGTGCTCAAACAAGAAGAAATGATAGTAGGCTTTCAGTACATTTACTTCGGCTATCCATCTCTTTCGTTCCGAATCCGTCAGGTCGTTTACTTTATGCTGATCTCTCACATAACTTAGGAAAATATTACATTCCCGGATGGCACGGAACATAGGAAGCTTACTTCCTCCTTCTCCATCCCAATAGTTGGCATATGGCGCATTTGTATTCTGCAATCCGCGGGCTATGTAAAAGCTGACTTCATTATCAAAATAAGAATCTTTGTCGGTATAAAACCAACATTCGTGTCCGGCTCCCATACCGGGTATGCGTTTAACGGAACCATGATCGGGGACGAAATGATAGCAATTTGCCAAGTAACGCTGGGCTGTATTCTTGTTGTTAAATACAATGTCCAATGTTGTCACGTTATCGGGAACGATGTCCAAATAATCCGAACAGGAACAAAGCAAGCCCAAGCTGATGAATAGAATATATTTCGTAAATTTTTTCATATCGTTGCTTATTAGAAGTTAATGTTAATGCCAAGATTATATACTCGCTGGATGGGGTATCCCAGACCATTATTTCCCATTTCTGCATCCCATAACTTAAATTTACTGAAGGTCAGCAGGTTGCTTCCTGTCAAATATAAGCGTAAGGATTGCACGCCTATTTTTTTCAAGGCTTTCTGTGAGAATGTATATCCCAATTCTACTGTTTTCAAACGGAGGAATGAACCGTCGTGCATCCACCAGGTGCTTGTTACCATATTATTATCAACAAGTGTGGGAGACAGGCGAGGCCAGAATGCATATATGTCGCGGTTGTTTTCAGACCAATGGTCGTTAGCAATGACATCTAAACATTGCTGTACGCCTATACGATCACCGGCATCATAATTTACAAAAGGGGATGTATTTCTGGGATCGATGAAGAAAGATACTCTTGCATTTCCCTGGAAGAACATAGAAAGGTCAAACCCTTTGTAACCGGCAGAAAATCCGAAGCCATAGGTAATCTCCGGCTGATTAGGATAGCCGAGGAAAGTCTGGTCTTCATCTGTAATCTTTCCGTCGCCATTCAAATCTTTATATTTGATGTCTCCCGGCATAGCTCCACCATTGAAACTTGTCTGTGAGGGAGAGTTGGCAACATCGTTTACATCAATAAACAAGCGTTCGGCAATATATCCGTAATTGTGATTGATAGCCTGCCCGATTCTGGAGCGGTATCCTTGTCCGTAACTGGCATAATCCAGTTCTTCATAAACTTCATACCTACCTTTGGCGAGTGTGAAGTTTCCCATTCCTTTTATCCAGAAATCTTTGTTGGCAATATAAGAATAGTTGGCAGACAAATCAATTCCTCGGGAGGATGCTTCACCTATGTTTGCGCTTACTCCGGCAGAAAGTCCCATACTAGATGGAATATGAGCACGAGGTTGGTAAATCTGGGTACGGCGTTCATAGAAGAAGTCCGTCTGGATTTCCAAAGCACTGTTGAACATACCCAGTTCAAAACCTAAATTTACTTTCTTCGATTTTTCCCAAGTGATATAGATGTTGGGATAACGGGAAACAGATACGCCGTTCATATGATTATCATAATCTGTTCCGAAGAATTGATCGCGATTTCCATCGTTGGGGTTCACTTCCGACAAATAGTAGAAACGGTCTTCCGAGCTTCCGATAGCATCATTACCTACCAGTCCATAAGTCAATTTGAATTTTAGTTTGTCCACTGTATTTCGTAGCGGTATCCAGAAGTCTTCATTAGAAATGATATAACCAAGACCGAAAGAAGGGAAAAAGCCGTAACGCTCATGGGCGGCAAAACGTTCGGAACCATTGTATCCGAAGTTGAATTCTGCAAAATACCTTGAATCATAAGCATAAGTGAAACGTCCGGCAATTCCCTGGTTTCTACGTGGTAATGATTGTTGCAAGGTCTTTTCGCTTGACCTTTTTTCTTCTCGGCGGGTATATACCAACATTCCGCTAGTAGCGTGTGCACCGAATGTCCGGCCATAGCTGACGGCTGCTTCTATATAATTGGTGGTGTTGATGTTCTTAGCACCTTGGTTATAGGATAAATACTCTTCTCCTTCTACAATATTGGTCAGCGTATAACTATTGTTCGTTTTATCATAGTTGGCCTGATAGTAATAAGGATTAATGGCACGGGTGAGGTCGGAATAAGAAGAACGGGTGGTGCTGACCAGAACTCTGGCATCCAATCCTTGGGTAATAAAATCCAGTTTTTGTTTCAGTTCGGCTTGTGCGGCCACCAATAAGTTATTGGATTCTTTATATCCTCTTACCATATCTGCATAAGGATTGATGTAAGCTCCTTTATTGGCATTACCAAACAGTACATGCGTGTTATTGGCATACTCGTCTGTTGCCGGATAACTTTTAGGATATAAGACAGGACTGGTTTTCATTACCTTTTTATAGAGTCCTTCACCGCTGTCGAGCGGGCCGGTATAATCATCGAAGTTTCCGTTGACACGAATGGCAAATTCCGTAGTTTTACTTAAGTCCATATTGATATTTGACCGGACAGAATAACGTTGCCAGTTGATGTTACTGTTGTAATTGTTAAGCTTATCATTTTTGATTACTCCTCCGTCTTTGGTGTAAGAAGCTGCTACATAATAGCGTACTGCACTACCACCACCACTCAGGTTGGCGTTTACTCTTGTGGAGAGAGCATAGTCATTGAATAACTCATCATACCAGTCTACTGCCGGATAATAATATGGATTAGTACCGGCAATGGTATTTTCTATTTTTTCTTGGCTATATACAGTGTAGTTGGCACTGGCAGCAGGATTGTTGGGATCACGTCGTGAGTTAACCGCTTCATTGTTCAGTTTCATAAAATTGACAGGGTCTGTCAACTTCACCTTTTTTCGGGGAGTAGATACCGACTGTTCTACGCGAACAGACACTTTAGGTCTTCCAGCTGTTCCCTGTTTAGTAGTCACAAGGATTACTCCGTTTGCTCCGCGTGCACCATACAAAGCAGTGGCTGTAGCATCTTTCATAATGGAGAACTGTGCAATATCATCCACATTTAGGCGGGCGAGGTCGTCCGTACTCAATTCAATGTTATCGATCAGAATCAACGGATCTTTCTTGTATCCGAATGTTGTAGCGCCACGTACAAAGAATTGGGCATTATCTTTACCGGGTTCGCCTGATGTCTGAAAAGCGATCAGACCGGACATTCTTCCGGCAAGGGCGGTTGTCAAGTTACTGCTTGGCACTTTCAATTCCTGTGGATTTACTGTAGAGACAGCACTGATGACACTCTCTTTCTTTTGCTTGGCAAAAGCGACTACTGTCACTTCGTCGAACTCGTTGGTTTCAGGAAGCAGTTTGATAGCATAAAAATCTTTATTGTCTATTTTTACTTCCTGCTTTTTCATACCAAGGAATGAAACGACTAGTATCTCTCCGGTTTTCGCTTTTATAGTGAATTTTCCATCGATGTCTACAATTATACCACCTTGTCTGTTTTTAATTGTAATAGTGGCTCCTGCCAAAGGCTCATTATCATCACCGGTTACCATACCTCTTATTTCTCTGTTTTGCGCGTATATATTCGTCGCAAAGAAAAGACAGAGTAGAACCAGAATCAGCCGATTCATTTTAAAGAATGAATAAGTTCTTTCTTTCATGTTTTTCATGGATAATTTTAAATTAATACTAGGTTAATACACTTCTGACAACTAGACTGTTGTCTTGTTAACGGTGGAAATTCTCGAATTCGTTTCATATATTATTAGATTTAAATGTGATTATTCTCATAAATTCAATGAGTCAAAATTAGGTGTTTGCATTGTTTAAATGATGTATAAACGCTGCAAAAAATAACGTATTTACTGCAAAATACTTTTGATTAGGAGTATTATAAATAATATTTCCTGTATTTATATTAATTTGTATCGAACTATTCAAAGTAGAAATTTTGTATCTTTTTATTGCTTAATCGAAAATTTTCAAAGAAGAATAATTAGAATAGCCTACATTTATAGAATAAGAACCTTTATCAATCGGAAACAATGCTTTTCCTGTATAATCATAATATGTGACAGTATAACTTAATGTATAGTTTTGATTTGGTTCTATCCCTAGTTTAGTGCTAAAATAGTATGTTCCCGGAATCCATTCTATTTTATATTGTTTTGTAATTGGAGAATTCTCAAAAATACCATTTATAGCAAAAATTATTTTTGCTGAATGAACACCTGATATAAGAGGTCGCAGAGTTCCATAAAGTTCTAATACAGAACTTCCGAATCCATCAAAATTGGGTGCTGGAATTAATCCACATTGATTATAGCCTTTTAGTTGGTAAGGTTCTGACCAAGTGCTTCTAGAGCCATTTGGTGCATATTCGTCTACACATATTCTTATAACAGGATTTCCTTTTGGCTAATAATTTCCACTAAAAGGTATTATATATGAATTTAAAGCTTCACCTGATAATACAATATATGGAGTATTACCACCATTTGGATTATAATATTTCCATTCTGCACCACTTTGATATTGAAGATAAATATTCCATTTTCCAATATATTGAGTGGGATGAATGTAAAATAGCTGAATCCAATTTCCATAAACATTCTCACCATTTATGATAGGATGGAGAGGATCTTGTACGACTCTAGTCATTATAGTAGTAGTTTCTTCTTTTTCATAATCATCGAAATAATTTGTATTACATGATGTAAATAATATTGTTATACAAGTAATTAAAATAAGTAAAAAGTTTTTCATGTTAAATAATTTTTTAAGTTGAATAATAAAATAAATATTTTCATAAAAATGTTGATACTGTAATATTTTATATAAGAATAATAGTTATGCAATCATCTACATTCATTTTAATTTGTATCGAACCATCCGCATTCTTCTTCGGAATGAATGTTTTTTTGTTCAATTTCCAACGATATGCTTCAGCGTTTGGAAGACGAAGAATGAATTCTGTTGCAGCGGTAGCCTTGAATACCGTATTTTCTATCCGGGCGTTTTTCCAGCTTGCGTCTATTTCGATACCTCCACGCGCACAAAGTCCTTTGAAACTTCCGTTTTTCCATTCTTCCGGCAGACAAGACAATAATTCGATGCAATTATCATGACTTTGCAATAACATTTCTGCCATACCTGCTGCTCCGGCTGTATTTCCGTCGAAGGCGAAAATATCTTCACCTGCTCCGGCGATTCCGGCCGGGGAAACAGTGAACATATTTTCACGTGATAGTTTCCCAAGTAATTGTTTCACACTGCTATAAGCTTTTTCAGAATCTTTCAATCGGGCATAGAAGCAAATCATATTGGCACGGCTCCATTCTGTGTCTTCCCAGTCTTTGGCGGCCAGACGTTTTTCGATTGTTTTGGCGGCAGCTTGTGCCAGCTCGGGTGTCTTGTCCAATGTAATTTGGGAATAGGGATAAAGGGATAATAAATGTGTAGTATGACGATGATTGGGATGTGCCTCTTCGTAATCTTCAAACCATTCCTGTACTCCTCCGTTTGTGCTGATACGGAAAGGAGGGAGTTGGCTGATAGCGGTACGGAGGCTGTCGGCAAATGAGGCATCGACATTTAATATTTCCGTAGATTGCAGGCATGCCGAGAATATCTCATAAGCCAGTACACGGTCGCAAGTCGGCATCATAGATGCGCAAAATTCTTGTCCTTGATGGCGAAAACTGTTTTCCGGCGAGATACTAGGACCTGTTACCAAATAGTTATTTCGTGGGTCTATTACCATATAATCTAATAGAAATTCAGCATTACTTTTTAATAATGGATATGCGGTATTCTTTAAAAAATCTTTATCTTGTGTGTAATCATATTGTGTCCATAAATGAGAGGCAAGCCAAGAAGATGCAGTCGGGAATAATCCCCAAAGAATACTACCTGATACAGCTGTATATCCCCATGGATTGGCTGTAGTATGTGCAGTCCATCCTTTACAACCATATAAATCTTTTGCTGTTTTTGCACCATGAATTGATAAATCTTTAATATAGTCAAAAAGAGGGAGATGACATTCTGCTAAATTACCTACATTAGCAATCCAATAATTTTGTTCAGTATTGATATCCAAATGATAATCGTTAGTCCATCCCATATGGCAAGCGAGGTTATCGTTAAAAAAACCTTGTAAAGCTACAGGTAGAGGAGAATTAGGACGTGAAGAAGCGATCAACAGATAGCGGGCATATTGGAAAAATAATGCATCTAATCCAGGATCAGATTCTCCTTTCTTTACCCGTGCCCAACGTTCATCGTTTGGTAGGTGATCAAACTTTGCGTGATGCTCAAACGAAAGTCCTACCCGGGAGAAAAGTGGAGAATAGTCTTCTATATGTTTTTTCTTCAGAGTCTTAAAATCTTTCTTTGATGCTAATTCAATTGTTTTCTCACATTTTATTTTGTAGTTGTAACCAGAGAACGTATTGTTTTTAAAATTGGTACGTACATCAGATAATAAAGTGACTTCAGTAGCTTTCTCAATATAAAGTTTTTTCCCTTCAGCCTTTATTGTTCCTCCTTTTATTTGTACAGCAATACGTCCTTCAAAATGTACTCCTCCTTTACCATGTTTTTCAAATTCTGCATTACCGGTATAAATAAGTTGGTTACCGGATGCTACTACATTTGCCTGTCTGAGTAATTTCAATTCAAGTTCCATCGTTATTGCTTTTGGACGACTAGCTTTTATATGCATAGCAACTACGTCATCTGGATTAGAAGCGATACATTGGCGTATATATTCAGTATTACCTACTTTATAGCTAACTGTATTTATAGCAGTATGTAAATCCAGTTCATGGCGATAATCTGATATTTCTCCTTGAGGATATGAAAAATTTATTTTCAAGTCACCTATGGGAAGATGTGTTCCTACTGAATGTGGGCTACCTGCCATCATATTTCCTGCGACGTGATTACCTTCTGACAAGTTATTTTCAAAAAATAGCTTTCTTACTTGATTGAGTTTTTCTCTTCCGAATGGACGTTGCTGATGTTCATCATATTCCCCTGACCACATTGTTGATTCGTTTAGAGCGAGTGTTTCTGTTTCTATGCCACCATAGATCATTACACCAAGACGACCGTTCCCCAAAGGAAGAGACTTCATCCATTCATCTGCAGGTTTATCATACCATAATTTCATTTTATTCTCGGTTGCCTTCAGTGACAGACTACCACTAACTAGAAGTGCGGCCCCTATTATCAGGCCTAATGTTACGTTTCTCATGTTATAAAATAAATCTCTAATCAAAAAGCAAGAACCAGCCAAACGAGGACAACCAACTGATAGTGTGCGGGGAACGCCCTTTGTTTGGCTGTTCTTTTGGACGGCTTTTGCCACCGATAGACAAAGGTAAGACAAAGTTCGGTTACTTCCCCATTACCAACGGCAAAAAAGCAAATTGGCTATAAGTCTTTGTTTGTCTGCTTCTTGCGTTATCGCCCATAACCTCTTGTAACTCAAAGTAAACTAATTTTGTAACCAGTAAAACTTTGAGCAACATGAGTAGCATGAGATCGACTTTTAAAATTCTGTTTTATCTGAAGCGCAACAACCCCAAGCCGGACGGAACGGTTCCGGTGATGGGCAGGGTGACCATTGACAAGACTATTGCGCAGTTCAGTCTGAAAATGACCGTACCGCCCCACCTCTGGGATACCAAAGCCGGGAGACTGACAGGCAAAAGCACCTTAGCCGTTAAAACCAACCTTACATTGGACAAAATCCGGGTGGATATAAACCGCCACTATCAGGAAGTGATGCAAGCCGAGGGTTTTGCCACCGCCGATAAGGTGAAGAGAGCCTATTTAGGTTTAGGGGTAAAGCAGGATACGCTGCTGAAACTCTTTGAACAGCATAACACCGAGTTTCTTAAAAAGGTGGGATATACCCGGGCAAAGGGTACATATGCCCGTTACTGTACCGTGTGCAAGCACATCCGCGAGTTCCTCTCATTTGCCTATCGCCGGGAGGACATACCGCTAAAGGAACTCAGCCTTACCTTTATCAATGATTTCGAGTATTACATGCGACATGAGAAAGGATGCCGTACCAATACGGTATGGGGATATATGATCGTGTTGAAGCATATTATCTCCATCGCAAGGAATACCGGATTATTGCCTTTCAATCCCTTTGCAGGCTATATCAACAGCCCCGAAAGTGTGGACAGGGGATTTCTCACCAAAGAGGAATTGCAGCTAATGATCGATGCTAAGATGAAGAACGCGCAGTATGAACTGGTTAGGGATTTATTCGTATTTTCGACCTTTACCGGACTTAGCTATTCGGATGTGAAGAACCTGACCAAAGACAATCTGCAAACCTCATTTGACGGTCATTTGTGGATTATCACCCGCAGGCAAAAGACGAATACCGATTCGAGCATCCGGCTGTTGGAAGTACCTAAACGGATCATTGAGAAGTACAAAGGCTACACACGGGATAACCGGATATTCCCGGTTCCGAGTAATAGTAGCAGTAATGCGATCCTGAAGAAGATCGCCAAGCAATGCGGGATCAATAAGCGGGTGACCTACCATCAAAGCCGTCATACATTCTCGACCACAATCACTCTGTCACAGGGAGTTCCGATAGAAACGGTGAGCAAAATGTTAGGGCATACCAATATCAAAACAACCCAAATCTATGCCAAGATAACGAAAGAGAAAATCTCGCAGGATATGGAGGTGCTTTCCCACAGGCTGGCGGGGTTGGAAAAGCAGATTACCGAGAGGATATAAAGACAATCTATCTAACTTATTTTTGTTTCTTCTTTCCCATTCTTTTTGTTAATCCGATTAAATTGGTAAAAAAGAGTCGGTTGAGAGAAAAAAAGTAACCGTAACTTTGTCGCAATAAAAATAAAATGAGAAATATGTTAAGAGAATTAAACCGAGTGATTGATTATATAGAAGAGCATCTGACCGATGATATATCACTTGAATCGGTTGCTGATTATGCAAGAGTTTCTGATTTTCATTTCCGAAAAGTATTTTTTTACCTATCAGGAATGACGCTTAGTGAATATATTAAAAACAGAAGATTGTCGGAAGCTAACAAAGATTTACTGGCAGGAGAGCGGGTTATTGATGTGGCTTTCAAGTATGGTTATGAGTCAACAGACGGATTTACCCGTGCATTTAAGAAATGGAGTGGGCTTTTGCCATCGGATATAATCAAGAAAAAGACAAGTAAAATGTTCCCTAAATTTTCATTTAAAATAGTTGTTACAGGAGGAATTACCATGGAATTTAGAATCGAAAACAAACCGTCATTTAATTTTTTCGGAGTAAGTAAACGAATACCGATGCAATTTGAAGGGGTTAATAATGAGATTGTAAAACTTATAGAAAGTATTACAGAAGAACAGAAGAAGGAAATGTGTGAACTTCAAAACATTGCACCATATGAAATACTCAATATTTCTTATGATGCAGATGCTAAGTTTATGAAAGAAGAAGGTGATTTAACCCATATGATTGGCGTAATGTCTACTAAAAAGGAGAGTAAGCAATTAGAAAAATTACCCATTGAAGCAGGTTTGTGGGCAGTATTCCCAAACGAGGGCTTATTCCCTTCAACTTTGCAGCAGACTTGGGCAAGAATTTACTCAGAATGGCTTCTATCATCCAATTACGAACTGATTGACAATCCCTCGTTCTCTTTTACAAAAATGGATGAGTTGAAAAAAGACTATGCATATAGTGAAATATGGATTCCGATAAAAGAAAAATAATCCTCATCTATTAAGCTATTGGCTGTGCGTGGAAATTCCTAAAAAACAATCATAAAGCATAAAACCGGACTTCGGTCTGAATCAATAATCACTATTAAATTTTATGCTTATGAATGATTTATTAGAAACGAAGATGTTCAGGCTATTGTCTGATGCTTCACAAGTTACGAACGCAGAAATGGAAACTGCCTATGGAAACTTTGTCGAACAGGTAGGAACAGTCAGCCAATCCGAGCAGGATTACACGCAAGCCTTTCGGATGCTGAATAATACCCGCATTGAGTTGGTATTTCTACAATCGCTTCATCGGTACGGGCAGGGGGAAAAATGCGCTGAAATTTGCCTACTGCCAGAAAGCTATCCTGTTTCTTGAATCTGAAATAGAGTTACTTAGACTCACATTCCCGCACTCCGGGCAAAGCCTGCCCCACAATCCCGAACCCTATATTCCCAAAGTCTATTTTATCCCCAAGTCTGGCAGCTTGGGGATTGATAGTATGGGGGAGTTTGCCGTTTCTTTTCAACTCTCCGGGCAGTTCCTTGATGATGAGGGGAAGCCCGCCCCGTACATCCATATCGCCCACGCTTTGGAACAAGCCTTTCATTTCACGTTTGGGGATATATACAAATCCAAAGCCCGGATATTCAGCCGGAAGCCTTTCAACCTCACCAAAGCGTTAGACCGCCTGCGAAATCTTATCAACCGTGAAAGCCGGAGAAAGAAGATGAAAAAAGATGATTTTACAGACCGCTGATTTATAACTGTTTACAAATCGGTTTTAGGGGAGTCCATAGGGATTCCCCTGTTTTATTTTCCCCGTTCTGCCGTCCTTTGCTTCATCAATCGATTGATAATTTGAATGTTTAATCTTAAAACGAAGTAAAATCATGTATTTAGATAACGAAGATTTTGAGAAGTGGATGCAGAAGCTATCCAAGAAGCTGGACGATATAGGCGCAGACCTGAAATCGCTCATCAACACCAAAGAAGTATTCGAACCGGACGAGAAACTACTCGACAACCAAGATTTGGCGTTCCTGTTAAAAGTATCGTACCGCACACTCCAACGCTACCGGACAAGCGGAAAACTCCCCTACTTTATGATCGGTCATAAGACCTACTACCGGACTACCGATGTGCGGGAATTCGTGCGCCGGCACATGGATTATCAGATGTTCAAATACATCGACAGCGCACTGTAAAAGCGATTGAAGTTCGCCTTTTCGGGAGTTCTCCCGGCAATGATTCTGCTTTTTACGCTTTAAGCAGAATAGCGCAAATGCGGGGGCTGGCTTTTAGGTTTACGCCCCCTGTCAATGGCTCCGCATTCAGCAGAAACAACTTCGCCTGACGGCTCTGTTCGTTTCGCTAAATTAAGCAAGAGGGAACCGGACAAGTCCTGTTCTTCCCTCTTGCCCTGCGGGGCAAAGCCTTCGGCTTTAATGCTTTAGATAAAAGCACTGTTATAACACTTGCTATAACCCGAATTGATATACAATTCTATTTCAGCAAGTTGAATATATGAATAGCTATAAAATAGTTATAACTATGGCTAAACAGCATCGAAATATCATGTTTAAGACTATTGCGATAGATAAAGAAACTAACGCTTTGGTTGAAAAGATATGTAAACGCTATTCGCTGAAAAAAGGCGAAGTCGTAAAACTGGCTTTTCGGTATCTGGACAAAGCCCATATCAACCCCGCCGATGCGCCCGAATCGGTAAAGTCGGAACTTGCCAAGATTAACAAACGGCAGGATGATGTGATCCGCTTTATCCGCAAGTACGAAGAAGACCAGCTAAACCCGATGATCCGCGCGGCTCATTCGATAGCCGTCCGCTTCGATAGTGCCGTGCAAGAGCAGAAAGGATTAATCACCTCGGAGATAAACACCTCACGGGAATTGCAGGACAATGTTTTGAAGAAGATAAGCGAAACATTCAACCAGCATGCCGGAGTGATTAATAACCAAGCCAAAGAGATAAACAGCCTTGCCCAAGCCGTAAACTCATCCTCAAAGAAACAGGAACGGGATAACAGGAAACTACTGAAGCTGATTTCCCTTTATTCGGAACTGGCTGCCTGCGGAGTAATGGACGGCAAGCGGAAAGAGAACCTGAGAGCCGAGATAAACGAACTGACAGATAACCAATAACCCATGAACATAGACTTCCCGCCCCCGTCCAAAGGCACGTACAACAATGCAGGCAGTAGCCGAAAGCTATGCAATTATTTCGAACATGAAGATATGGAACGCATGGAAAAGGGAATCTATACCGAAGGCTTTTTCAACCTGACGGACGATAATATCTACAAATCACAGGTGATAAAGGATATAGACGGCAATATCGGTCAGCTATTAAAGACGGATGCCAAGTTTTACGCTATCCATGTCAGCCCATCGGAACAGGAACTTAAAGCAATGGGCAATACCGAGCAGGAGCAAGCCGAAGCAATGAAGCGGTACATCCGGGAAGTGGTTATTCCCGAATATGCTAAGAACTTCAATAAAGGACTGTCGGCAGAGAATATAAAGTTTTACGGGAAGATACATTTCGATCGGGACAGATCCGGTAACGAACTGAATATGCACTGCCATTTGATTGTCAGCCGGAAAGACCAAACGAATAAGAAGAAGCTATCCCCGCTTACCAACCACAAGAACACGAAGAAAGGAGTAATAAAAGGTGGTTTTGACAGGAAGAGCCTATTCCGGCAGGCAGAGCAGGGATTTGACAGGCTGTTCGGCTACCAACGGCAACTAACCGAATCCTTTGAGTATTACAACACGATGAAGAACGGCAGTATAACGGAACAACTTAATATGCAGGAGCAGGTAATCAACCAAGCGAAAGATAATCAGCAAAATATATCTTCCGGTGAAAAGAGAAAGACTACCGAACAGAGCCTACCCGATACGGGATTGAGTTCGGTTCTGGGCATCTTTACCCCGGAGCCGGGCAATGGCGAGGAACAGCCCATAAAACCGCCCAAGAAAAAGAAGAAGCAACCCAAGAAAGGAATAAGCAGGGGATAAACCGCTATAAATAAACACCATGAACGAATACGAAGAAATAAGAAAAGAGATAGACAGCTATCTGATGAAGCGGTTTAAGTATCGCCTATCGTTGGTGCATCTGACACCCGACAACATTGTTGCCACCCGCAGGAACAGCCGGATAGACCTATATCTACGCATCCGCCGGGTGGCAAGCCTGTTCCCGCCGGATTGCCTGATAATCGCCCGGCTGGGCTTCTCAAAAGAACGTGTCGGGCATGGCTCCCATTTCATTTGCTTCCTGTCTGAAGTCGCCTTGAAATACGGATTTAAGCATATCGGGATAGAATCCACCAACGAGAAAAGCGCATCCCTTGCCCGGAAGTTAGGCTTCTATTCAATAGACGGCTCTAACTATGCGGTGGCGGTAGCGGATTTAATATCTCACTTCCATAATACAGATTAGGGAAGGCGGGACGGTTGCACCCGAAGTTATTTCCCGCGCCTATGTCGGTTATTTCCCGCTCATAGCTTCCCTGCCGTTTGGAGGGGCGGAAGCCCGCGAGAATAACCGACGGCACGAGAATAACTTCTACCGTTTATACCGCTTATTCCTGATAACTTCTTAATTTTGCATATCAAATGCAATAAGTATGAGTTTTGAAGATAAGAAATATTTTAAACCCGTTTTGAATACAGCCAAAGAGTTATTGGTTGCACAAAATGATAATAATATTATAGAGATATTAAACACATCTGATATAGCTGTTGTCCAAACGAGTTATGATAACTGGAATGGAGGTATTAACTACTATACACTATACATTGACTTGAGTGTCAGTGATTTTGTTAAAAATAAATCTCAATTGGACGAAATTGAACAGAAGTTATTAGATGCTCTTAACGCTGCTACTCGATATACGGAAAGTGAAGTGTTTGTTAGTGTTGTAATCTCTCCTAAATCATCCTCAAAAACAGACTGGTCTTTATTAGGAGATATGTCTAAACAGGATTTATTGAAGGGCATAGAGTATCTAAAGAATGTTATGGTTTCAGTCGCAACTGGAGGGCAAAGAATACAAGACATTGATACAGAATATCAAAAAACATTTAATATGGTTGCCTTTGCCCTTAAAAGGATAGACGTAGATAACCCTAATAATTATAGAAGTCTTTGGGATTGGTATGGGAAATGGAAAAGTGATTTCCCTAAATATCAAGAAAGAAGAAATTATATAAAAGAAATTTATGAGCCTGTAATTTCTTTATTTTTAGATATTGAAGATGAAAAAATCTTTGATGTAAAAGTAAACCTGACTGATTGGGAAAGAATAAGACGAGGGGTTATTGAAATTAACAAGCGTGAAAAACAAGCGGAAAATGAAGAGCAATTTCAGGCAGTAGGTATGCTGTGCCGAGAATTGATTATTTCTTTGGCACAGACGGTATATAACCCTGAACTTCATCCGGCTTTGGATGGTGTTGAGATTAGTAAGACTGATGCAAAAAGGATGTTAGAGTCATATATTGCAGTTACCCTTGCTGGCGCAGGCAATGAAGAGTTAAGATCATACACAAAAACGACAAATAAATTAGCTAATACTCTTACCCATAAAAGGACTGCAACAAAAAAAGAAATGATGCTCTGCACTTCTGCGACCTTAGCTCTTATTAATTTTATTGGTGTATTAGAAGATAAATTCTGAATTGACAGTTTTAGAATTAGGAGAAATTTCCGTAGATTTGCAGTGAGTTATTTTGAGGAAATGCAGCGCAAAACGCAGAAATAGGCACGGTCGCCAAATCATTACCTCGTCCGCTGAAAAACTATGCTTATAATCTGCAATTCAGTAGATTATTTCCCATTGATTAGAAATTAAAATAGTTTATTTCAAAATGATATTGCAAAGGTATAGGAGAAGGTAAAAGTAAAAATGAACAAATGCGGCTATTACTGAAACAAATGCGTCAACTCCTTTTTATATACTGTTTTTTAGTGTATATTTGCGCGCACAGCCAAATATAACCACTATATAATTTATGAAGAAACACCTACTACGATTAGCTTTCATAAATGGATTGCTATTCTTATCTATTTGTATTTTTGCTCAGGAATATTCTGATTTTTATTTCACCCGTGTTAATGGAGAAAATGGTTTATCAGAGAGTAATGTAAAAGCAATCTTGCAGGATAGCTATGGATTTATGTGGTTTGGGACAAAAAATGGGCTCAACCGCTATGATGGAACTTCTATTCTCCAATTCGATTGCGATGATTTGGAGGAGGGTACAGGTAATCATAATATTGGTGCTCTTTTTGAGGATAAAGAAAGGAATTTATGGGTTGGAACAGACAGGGGTGTTTATATATATAATCCGGCGGTTGATGTATTTAAACGTTTCAAAATAGCTTCATCAGAAGGAATAACTCTTGATAACTGGGTAGCGGAAATTCTGTCTGATTCACTAGATAATATTTGGGTGTTAATTCCTGATCAGGGACTTTTTCGTTATAAAGACGGAAAGGTACATCATTATTCATTGATAGATAAAGACAATTTAAAAAATAATAATCCGGAATGTATTTGTATCAATGAGCAGGGCGAAGTATGGGTAGGTACATCAGGAATAGGTTTATTCAAGTACAATTATCGGGATGATAATTTTGAACAATATTTGACAGACCGAATGGGACGTTCGTTAATTGACAAAACAATTATAAGTATTTGTTTTCAGAAAGAAAATGCTATTTTGGGAATACATGAAGGAGATTTGCTGAAATATAATACTCGAACAGATGAGTTGAGTGAAGTTTCGTTCCTTGGTGAGAAAAAAACATTTTTGCGAGATGTAATGTGTTTTGGAGATGAAATTTGGGTAGGTTCTCTTCATGGAATTTTCATTATTAATGAGAAAGAAAATAATGTTATTCATTTGAAAGAAGACCTGATGCGTTCATTTAGTTTATCGGATAATAGTATTTATTCTATTTATAAAGATTATGAAGGAGGAATTTGGATTGGAACAATGTTTGGAGGTGTCAACTATCTGCCTAATCGTATCTTGACTTTTGCTAAATATGTACCGGGAAGCGATCCATATTCTTTAAATACCAAACGTATCCGTGGATTGGCAGAAGATAATAATGGGTGTATTTGGATAGGTACTGAAGATAATGGTGTTAATGTATTGGATCCTCGAACAGGTAAAGTACATCAGATATATGATAATGTTCCAGGTCGTCTCATTACACTATCAGTAAAACATTATGAAAATCATATATATGTTGGATTATTTAAACAAGGAATGAATGATATTAGTATACCTGGTGAACATCTTAAATACGTCAGTGATAAGGATTTGGGTATTGAAGAAGGAAGTGTATATAGTTTTTTAAAAGATAGTAAAGGTCGTACTTGGATAGGACCTGGGTGGGGATTATATGTATCACAACCTAAGGAAAGGAAATTTCACCGTGTGGAAGAAGTAGGATATAACTGGGTTTTCGATATAATGGAGGCTAGAGATGGTACAATTTGGCTTGCTACTATGGGAAATGGTGTTTGGAAATGTGATCCTAAGAATAATTCTTATAAGAATTATTCTTATAAGGAAGGAGTTGACAACTCTCTAAGCTCCAACTCCGTCAGCTCCATCATGCAGGACAGTAAAGGGAATATATGGTTCTCTACCGACCGTGGCGGTATATGCAGATATAATGAAGCGCAGGACAACTTTACCACTTTCAGCATCGAAGACGGGCTGCCGGACGATGTAGCTTACAACATATTGGAAGATGATGCTGGAAATCTGTGGTTTGGCACCAATAAAGGATTGGTCAAGTTCAATCCCGAGAATGGAGATGTACGTGTCTTTACCAATAAGGATGGATTGCTGGGTAATCAGTTCAATTATCAATCGGCATTGAAAGCTCAGGATGGAAGGTTCTATTTCGGCGGGGTGGACGGATTGATCGCGTTCGATCCTACTGTTCAGGAGGAGGAAAGGCCACTTCCGCCTGTCTACATTTCCAAATTCAGTATATATAATAAGGAGGTGACAGTGCATACTCCTGAATCACCTCTGAAACAATGTATCGTACATACGGATGAAATCGTCCTGCCTTATGATCAGGCCAATATCAGTTTTGACGTGGCCTTGCTCAGTTACTCTACTGCCGAGTCCAACCAATACTATTATCGTATGGAACCGCTGGACAGGGATTGGGTACGGGCAGCCAGCAACCAGAACATCTCGTATGCCAAACTTCCGCCGGGAAAATACACCTTCCGTGTGCAGGCTACTCACGGCAGCAAGTCCGAGTCGTCCACACGTTCTCTGTCTATTATCATTCTTCCTCCGTGGTGGCAGTCTATCATCGCTTATATTGTATATACCGTATGCATTATCCTGATCGTGGTTGGTACCATCTTATGGTACAAACGCCGCAAGGAGAAGCAACTGGAAGAACGGCAAAAACTGTTCGAGATCGAAAAAGAGAAGGAACTGTACGAATCCAAAGTAGACTTCTTCACAGAGATAGCGCACGAAGTGCGTACCCCTTTGACACTGATCAACGGTCCTCTCGAAGCCATTGAGGAAATGGAGATACAGGAGCCCAAGATGAAGAAGTATATCAGTGTGATGGTCCAGAACACCAAACGCCTGCTGGAACTTACCGGACAACTGCTGGACTTCCAGAAGATCGGTGCCAACAAGCTGACCATGAAATTTGAGAGCGTGGACATTACCGAACTTCTTGCCGGAATCGTGGCACGCTTTGAAGTGACGTTCAGCCTGAACCGGAAAGAATTGCAGTTAAAATCGACAGAAGAGCAGGTGTGGGCAGCTGTAGATAAAGAAGCAATCACCAAGATACTGAGCAACCTGCTCAATAATGCGCTGAAGTACGCCAGCCAGAATGTACTGGTAGAACTGGAAAAGGGAGAAGACAGCTTTACGATTCGTGTTACCAGTGACGGAAACAAGATTCCGGCGGAAGTCAGCCAATATATATTCGAACCGTTCTATCAGGTGGACAGAAAGGAGAAGCCCCGTAATGGAGTAGGCATCGGCTTGTCTCTGGCACGTTCGCTGGCATCCCTGCATAAAGGCACGATCTATCTGGATACCCGTCAGGAAAACAATATGTTTGTACTGACCATTCCTTTGAATATGGAGGGCATTAAACAGGAGAACAACAAAGCCATACAGAAAGACATTGTCGAGCTGGACGAACATACGCCCGTCACGGCTGATATGTATGGATATACCCTTCTGTTGGTAGAAGACAACGAAAGTATGCTGACCTTTATTCTCGAACGCTTGCAGGAAAACTTCACCGTAGAGACAGCGATGAACGGGATAGAAGCACTGGAAATATTGAGAAGCGGCCATATCGACTTGATCATCAGTGATATCATGATGCCTGTAATGGACGGATACCAACTCTGCAAGGAAGTAAAATCGGATATGGAGCTTTCTCATATTCCTATTATCTTCCTGACAGCCAAGAATGACATCGACAGCAAAATCAACGGTCTGAAATATGGTGCGGAAGCATACGTTGAGAAACCTTTCTCTTTCAATTATCTGAAAGAACAAGTCCTGTCCTTGCTTGACAACAGGCGCAGGGAAAGAGAAGCCTTTGCGAAACGCCCCTTCTTCTCTGTCAACAATATGCAGATGAACAAGGCGGACGAGGAATTTATGAATAAAGTGATCAAGGTCATTGAAGATAACATAACCGATGATAATTTCGGTGTAGAACGGATGGCGGATATACTCTGCATGAGTCGTTCTAGTTTGTTAAGGAAAATCAAGACACTGTTCAACTTGTCTCCGCTCGATTTTATCCGGTTGATCAAGTTGAAAAAGGCAGCCGAGTTTATCCAGGAAGGTAAATACCGGATCGGAGATATCTGCTATATGGTCGGCATCAATTCGCCGTCTTATTTCAGCAAGTTATTCCTGAAACAATTCGGCATGACACCCAAAGATTTTGAGAAACAATATCAATCCGGCAAGCAGATCATTATCACGCAGGAGATAAAGAATGTCGAGGCAGGAGAGGGCACAAAATAGATAAAATACCTCTCTTAGCCCGCATTGGAGCTTATTTGCCGTATTTTTATCATTTTTTGAATCGTTTGTATATAGTAAAGGAGATGCCAATCCTTACCTTTGTGGCATACCTCAATAAGAGAAAAAGGTTTCTTATTCGGGTATGCTTTATTTTTTTACATAAGAACATTGTACCATATGAAAAACCAAAAGCTACTACTAAAAAAAATGTCGGGAGTATCCCTGATGCTTCTTCTGTTTCTTTTCATTTCCAACTGTGCCAGTGGAGACAAGATTTTCTCTACCGATGTATGGAATATAACTTACGATGATCAGCAAGGGGGAATAGCACTCACTTATAAGTCAAAAAATATTTGTAACGGAATGTATGCTTCCTATCAATGGGAAGGGAAGGAGATCAAGACAAGTGACTATGCCCGCCATAAAATCAGTACGGGCAAAGTTTCCGATTCTTTCGGGAAAGGACATATATATAAGGTGGAGTATACGGATAAGGAGCTTCCGAAGCTGACTCAGTATTTCTATCTTTATCCGGGTAAGGAATATATACTGACCGATTTTACGGTCGAAGCGAAAGAGGAAATCCGTTCCGGCAGAATGGCTCCTGTCAATGTCGATTCTATATCCGGATTCTTGCAGGCAGGTGATAACCGTGCTCTTTTTGTTCCGTTCGACAATGACAAATGGATCAGATATCAGTCTCACCCGCTTGGTTTCGATACATTGGTGAGTTATGAAGTGACAGCCATATTCAATAATGAAAGCCGGAACGGTCTGGTGATCGGCTCCGTAGAACATGATAACTGGAAAACAGGTATTTCAATAGGTAAGGGGGATCGTGATAACATTGGTTCGCTGGTATGTTATGGGGGCATAGCAGATGAGCAGACTCGTGACGTAAAGGCTCACGGTGCATTAGCAGGTAAAAAGATTAAATCCCCTAAAGTCTTTTTGGGTTTCTTTGAAGATTGGTGCGATGGACTTGAAGCGTATGCAAAAGCCAACGCTGTAATTGCCCCTCCCAAAGCATGGGAGAAAGCTGTTCCATTTGGTTGGAACAGCTGGGGGGCATTACAATTCAATCTGACTTATGAGAAAGCGATGGAAGTCTCCGATTATTTCAAGGAGAATCTGCAGAATAATCATTTTGTAAACCCTGATCAGACTGTCTATATCGGTCTGGATTCCGGTTGGGACTGTATGAATGAGGAGCAACTGAAGTCATTTATCGAAAAATGTAAGTCGAACGGACAGATCGGTGGTATCTACTGGACTCCGTTCACCGACTGGGCACGCGATCCGGAACGGACGGTAGATGCCGCACCGGAATATAAATACAAAGATATCTATCTCTATGCCAACGGAAAGCCGCAGGAACTGGACGGCGCTTATGCAGTCGATCCAACGCATCCGGCAGTGGAAGCTATGATGAAGAAGACTTCCGGTTTGTTCCACCGTGCAGGATTCGAGTATGTGAAGATGGACTTCATGACACACGGTGCGATGGAAGCGGACAAATGGTATAATCCTGAGATTACCACAGGTATACAGGGATATAATTATGGCATGAAACTGCTCAATCAATATTTTGGAGATATGTATATCAATCTCTCCATTTCTCCTGTCTTCCCTGCCCAGTATGCGCAGTCACGCAGAATAGCCTGTGATGCGTGGAATCAGATCAAGGATACCGAATATACATTGAACGCTCTTTCATACGGCTGGTGGCAGAAGTATATCTATCAATATAACGATGCCGATCATATTGTACTGAGAGATGCTACCGACGGAGAAAACCGTGCCCGTATTACTTCGGGTGTCATTACGGGTATTTACATTACAGGAGACGATTTCAGTGCGGGAGGAGGAAAAGACGCCAAAGAAAAGTCACAGAAATATCTGACCAATGCGGCAGTGAATGCAGTAGCGACAGGAGAAGTGTTCCGTCCCGTGGAAGGAAACGGAGAGAAGCCGGAACATATCTTTGTAAGGAAGACACCCGATGGTCGTTTCCATTGTGCGGTATTCAACTACTCGGACCAGGAACAGACAACTGTGCTTTCGTTAGAAAGAATAGGATTGGACAAGGCACGCGGCTATCAGGTGAAAGAGTTGTGGAGCGGCAATGAGACTTTTGCCACAGGACAGCTTGAAGTGACCGTACCCTCCAAAGACGTGCAATTACTTGAATTTAAATAACCGAAGAAATGAAAAAATATCAATTAACACTCTTATCGTTATGTGTGGCAGCCTTTGCGCAAGCGAAGGTCACATTGCCGTCATTCTTTACCGATAATATGGTTATTCAGCAAAACAGTCAGCTGACGTTGCCGGGAAAAGCAAAAGCCGGTAAACAAGTGACTGTGAAGGTGAGCTGGAATCATGAGAAATATACGGCTAAAGCGTCAGCTGATGGTCATTTTAGCATAGAAGTCCCGACTCCGCCTGCCGGAGGACCTTATCAGATCATTGTTTCGGATGGTGAGAAACTAGTGTTGAACAACGTCTTATCGGGCGAAGTCTGGATATGTTCCGGTCAGTCGAATATGGAAATGCCCGTTGCCGGATGGGGAAAAGTGATGAATTACGAACAGGAGGTTGCCGATGCCGATTATCCTTCCATCCGTCTGTTGCAGGTAAAGAAGACCGTCGCTTTCTCTCCGCAGGATAACGTAGAAATGAATATGAACGGCTGGCAGGAATGTAGTTCCGCTACTGTACCGGAGTTTTCTTCCGTTGCTTATTTCTATGCCCGTAAGTTGTGGAAAGAACTGAATGTGCCCGTTGGGGTGATTGACTGCACTTGGGGCGGCACACCTGCCGAATCATGGACAAGCCATCAGACATTGAAGCAAGTCGTGGGATTTCAGAAAAAGATGGCCGAAATGGAAAGCGCAGGCTTCCAAAGAGAGAAACTTGTCGAACTTTACCATCGGGAAATGGACGAGTGGCTTCAGCAGTTTGATGCCAAGGATGCCGGATTCAAAGACGGAGTTCCCCAATGGATATCAGCTCTTCAGACAGGGAATGAATGGAAACCGATGGAACTGCCCGCTTATTGGGAAACTCGCGGACTGAATTTTGACGGCACTGTCTGGTTCCAGAAAGAAGTGGAAATACCTGCTGACTGGAACGGCAAGGAAATCTCCTTCCATCTGGCTATGATCGACGACGACGATGTTACTTACTTTAACGGGAAGGAGATAGGAAGAACTTCGGGATGCAATACGATGCGTACTTATAAGATTCCCGCAGCCTTGGCAAAGGCAGGCAAAGGGGTTATCACCATCCGTGCCATAGATTATGGCGGCGAAGGCGGTATCCACGGAGAACCTCAGCAGATGTATATGGAAGCGAACGACAAGAAGATTTCCTTGGCGGGCAACTGGAACTATCACACCGGAGTATCGATGACCGGTGCACCTTCTAGACCATTGTCTCCCGAAGGAACCGGCTGGCCGACATCCTGCTATCCGACCGTACTTTACAATGCAATGATACATCCTTTTACCGTCTTCCCTATCAAGGGCGCTATCTGGTATCAGGGAGAAAATAATGTAGGATTCGACGAGCAGTACAGAGTACTTTTCCAATCAATGATTACAGATTGGAGAAGGGCATGGAAACAGGATTTTCCTTTCTACTTTGTGCAGTTGGCCAATTATCTGAAGCCCGAAGAAGTGCAGCCGGACTCCAAATGGGCGGCTCTCCGTGATGCACAGGCACATGCGCTGCATCTGCCTAATACAGGTATGGCATGTGCCATCGACCTCGGCGAAGCTTATGATATCCACCCGAAAAACAAACAGGAAGTAGGAAAGCGGCTGGCGCAAGCGGCATTGACGAAGACCTATAACAAAGGTACATACGAAGTGCCCGCATTCCTTGGATACCGCATTTCGGGACGTACGCTGATTCTTACTTTCGATCAGGAAGTAGTAGCCAAAGAAGGGGCTCCGAAAGGCTTTATACTGGCAGGACCGGACGGGAAATACGTTCCGGCACAGGCTACCATCCGGGGAAAAGAAGTCATTCTGCAATCCGACCGGATAGAAATACCGACGGCGGCTTGCTATGCGTGGGCAGACAATCCTGTTTGTAATCTATATGGCAAGAGCGGGCTTCCCGTACCCCCGTTCCGCACCAGAGAATAAATATCAACCATAACAATGTAAACCATGAAATTAAAAGCATTCTTACTTTTTTTTCTATTGAGTTCTTTTTCTCTTTTGCAGGCTGCCGACAAGCCTCTGATCAAAATAGAAACCGAACGGACCAGCCTTATCTATCAAGTAGCTGACAACGGACGTCTGTATCAGAAATACTTGGGCAAAAAGCTTAACCATGATTCCGATATCCAGTATCTGCCACAAGGGACTGAAGCTTATCTGACTCACGGTATGGAGGACTACTTTGAACCGGCTATTCACATACGTCATAACGATAATAACTCTTCATTGCTGCTGAAATACGTAGATCATTCGAGCAATGCCATCGATAACGGGGTCAACGAAACCGTAATTACCCTTAAGGATGATAAATACCCTGTGACCGTGAAGTTGCATTATGTGGCTTACGGCAAAGAGAACATTATCCGTACGTTTACTGAAATCAGCCATGAAGAGAAGAAACCTGTGATACTTTGCAAGTATGCTTCATCAATGCTTCACCTGAACAGCAGCAAGTATTTCCTGACTGAATTTTCCGGTGACTGGGCACACGAAGCCAACGTGACCGAAAGAGAACTGGCTTTCGGCAAAAAGGTGATCGATACGAAGTTGGGCGCACGTGCCAATATGTTTGTATCTCCTTTCTTCCAGCTGGCTCTTGACAATCCTTCGCAGGAGAATGCAGGCGAAGTGCTGGTAGGAACTATCGGGTGGACGGGTAACTTCCGTTTTACTTTCGAAGTGGACAATAAAAACGAACTGCGCATTATCAGCGGTATCAACCCGTACGACTCTGAATACAGCCTGCCCGCCAAAGAAGTGTTCCGTACTCCGGACTTCTATTTCACTTACAGCACGCAGGGGAAAGGTGAGGCCAGCCGTAACTTCCATGACTGGGCGCGCAATCATCAGGTGAAAAACGGTAATGATACCCGCATGACTTTGCTCAACAACTGGGAATCTACCTATTTTGACTTTGATGAAAATAAACTGATCGGCTTGATGGATGAGGCTACCAAGCTGGGCGTAGATATGTTCCTGCTGGACGATGGTTGGTTTGCCAACAAATATCCTCGTAGCAGTGACCATCAGGGGTTGGGCGACTGGGAAGAGACTGCCGACAAACTTCCGAACGGAGTAGGGCGTCTTGTTGAAGAAGCACAAAAGAAAGGTATCAAGTTCGGTATATGGATAGAGCCGGAAATGGTGAATCCCAAAAGCGAGCTTTACGAAAAGCATAAGGACTGGGTGATTCATCTGCCTAACCGTGATGAATACTACTTCCGCAACCAGATGGTGCTCGACCTTAGCAATCCGAAAGTACAGGATCATGTATTCGGCGTGGTGGACAACCTGATGACCAAATATCCCGGCATCGCTTTCTTCAAATGGGACTGCAACAGCCCGATTACGAATATCTATTCGGTGTATCTGAAAGATAAACAGTCTCATTTGTACGTTGATTATGTGCGCGGACTTTACAAGGTGCTGGACAGAATCAAGGCTAAATATCCTGATCTTCCGATGATGCTGTGTGCCGGTGGCGGCGGACGCTCCGACTATGAAGCATTGAAGTACTTCACAGAATTTTGGCCAAGCGACAATACCGATCCTATCGAACGCCTGTTTATCCAATGGGGCTATTCGCAGATCTTCCCAAGTAAGACACTGTGTGCCCACGTCACTACTTGGAATCGTGGAACCAGTATCAAGTTCCGTACCGATGTAGCCATGATGTGCAAATTAGGATTCGACATCAAACTGGAAGACATGAATCAGAATGAGCACCTTTACTGTGATCAGGCAGTCAAGAACTACAACCGTCTGAAACCTGTCATCCTTGAAGGTGATTTGTATCGCCTCGTTTCTCCTTACGGAAGCAACCATACTTCTTCCATGTTTGTAGGCAAGGACAAGAAAACGGCTGCGGTATTCGCCTTCGATATCCATCCGCGCTATGCGGAAAAGACACTGCCTGTCCGCCTGCAAGGGTTGAATGCCGACAAGAAGTACCGTGTGAAGGAAATCAATATGATGCCCGGTAGCGGTTCCTCATTGAAGGGTAACAACCAGGTTTTCTCCGGAGAATATCTAATGAACGTCGGACTGGATCTTTTCACAACACAGCAGCTCAACAGCCGTCTCATTGAAATAACAGAAGAATAAAAAGCCATAGACATAAGAAACATATCTTATAAAAACACCATGAACCATGAAGAAATTACTTTTAAGTGTATGTGCATTTTCATTGACTCTCGCTACGTTGCAGGCAGGGGAAATCACTAAATATGTAAATCCGTTTATTGGAACGGGGGCCATCGATGGGGGACTTTCGGGTAATAATTACCCGGGGGCGACCTCGCCGTTCGGTATGATACAGCTTTCTCCGGACACCAGCGAAGCTCCCAATTGGGGGGACGCTTCCGGCTACGACTATAACCGGAATACGATCTTCGGTTTCAGCCATACCCGCCTGAGTGGGACAGGAGCCTCGGACCTGATCGACATTACATTGATGCCGACCAGTAGCGGACGCACTTCTTCCGCATTCACGCATGACGCAGAGAAGGCCCGTCCCGGCTATTATCAGGTAATGCTGAAAGATGAGAATATTAATGCAGAGCTTACCACTACTCAGAGAAACGGTATCCACCGCTATCAATATCCCGCCGGCAAAGATGCGGAGATTATACTGGATATGGACCACTCGGCAGATAAGGGCAGTTGGGGACGCCGGATCATTAACTCTCAGATCCGCATTCTGAATGATCATGCAGTGGAAGGTTACCGTATCATCACCGGATGGGCGAAACTGCGCAAGATTTATTTCTACATGGAGTTTTCCAGTCCTATCCTTACTTCTACGCTGAGAGACGGCGGGCGTGTTCATGAAAACACAGCCGTGATCAACGGTACGAATCTTCATGGCTGTTTCCGTTTCGGCCAACTGAATGGCAAACCACTGACGTGTAAGGTAGCCCTTTCATCCGTCTCTATGGAGAATGCCCGTCAGAACATGGAACAGGAAGCACCGCACTGGGATTTCGACCGCTATGTGGCTGCTGCGGACGCTGATTGGGAAAAACAACTAGGAAAGATCGAAGTGAAAGGTACGGAAGTGCAGAAAGAGATATTCTATACGGCTCTTTACCACACCATGATACAGCCTAACACCATGTCCGACGTGAACGGCGAATACATGGCTGCCGACTATACGACCCGCAAAGTAGCGAACAATGAAACTCATTACACCACATTCTCCCTGTGGGATACTTTCCGCGCTTCTCATCCTCTCTACACATTACTGGAACCCGAACGGGTGACTGACTTCGTGAAGAGCATGATACGCCAGTATGAATATTACGGCTACCTGCCTATCTGGCAATTATGGGGACAGGACAATTACTGTATGATCGGTAACCACTCCATCCCTGTGATCACTGATGCCATCCTGAAAGGTATTCCTGGAATTGATATGGAGAAGGCCTATGAAGCAGTCTATAACAGTTCGGTAACCTCACACCCCAACTCTCCTTTTGAGGTATGGGAGAAATACGGCTTTATGCCCGAAAACATTCAGACTCAATCTGTCTCCATCACTCTGGAGCAGGCTTTTGATGACTGGTGTGTTGCCCAACTGGCTGCAAAATTGAACAAGGATGCCGATTATCAGCGATTCCACAAACGCTCCGAATATTACCGGAACCTTTTCCATCCGAAAACGAAGTTCTTTCAGTCCAAGAATGACAAGGGAGAATGGATCGAACCTTTCGACCCGTATCAATACGGTGGAAACGGCGGGCATCCGTTTACCGAAGGAAATGCATGGCAATACTTTTGGTATGTTCCGCATAACATCCAGGCCTTGATGGAACTGACAGGAGGAACGAAAGCCTTTGAACAAAAGCTGGATACCTTTTTTACCTCTACCTATAAGAGTGAGCAGATGAATCATAACGCTTCGGGATTTGTGGGACAGTATGCACATGGTAATGAGCCCAGCCATCACGTAGCTTATCTCTATAATTTTGCAGGTCAGCCGTGGAAGACGCAAAAGTATGTCAGCCATATTCTGAACACGCTGTATAACAACACTTCTTCGGGATATGCCGGAAATGATGACTGCGGTCAGATGTCTGCCTGGTATGTATTCAGTGCGATGGGATTCTATCCGGTCAATCCTGCCGACGGCCGGTATATCATTGGTTCCCCGCTTTTGGATGAGTGTACTTTGAAACTGGCAGGTAATAAGGAATTCCGTATCCGGACCATCCGTAAGTCTCCCGAAGATATCTACATTCAGTCGGTGACTTTGAACGGGAAGAAACACAAAGATTTCTTCATCACTCATCAGGACATCATGAACGGTGGTACGATGGTGTTCAAGATGGGTAAGAAACCATCCGGATGGGGAAAGTAAACAGTATGAATTCAGATATTGTATCTAATAGAAACATGGATGAGTTATATCATATAGGGCAATAAATATTATAGCCTTGTTTCTATATAATAAGAGACTGTCTACCTTCTGACAGTCTCTTATTATTATTTTCTTATTTAACCTCTTCGGAAGTCTGTAACATCTGGAACAACTTGTCCAGCTTTGGAGCCATGATAATCTCCGTACGGCGGTTCTTGCTTCTGCCTTCCGCAGTTTCATTGTCGTCAACAGGCATATATTCGCCGCGACCGCTGGGCTGTATCTGCAAAGGATTTACACCGTAATTCTTGATCAGGATACGTACGACGGAGGTAGCACGAATCACGCTCAAATCCCAGTTGTCTTTGAACTGTACGGTGTTGATCGGTTTATTGTCGGTGTGACCTTCGATAAATACGTCGATGTCGGTCTGCTTGTTCAGGACTTCCGCCAATTTGCCGAGAGCTTCCTCTCCGCGTTTATCCAGACGGGCGCTTCCTGACTGGAACAGCAATTTGTCCGACATTGCCACATACACCTTTCCATCCTTTTCACGAACCGTCAGTTCGTCTGTGCTAAAGCCCAGTAACGCGTCTTTCACACTGTTCAGCAGTTGTTTCACTTTCTCGTTCTGAGCGTTGATCATGTCCTGCAACTCGTTGATGGTGCGTTCTCTTTCGCTAAGTTCGTTTTTCTTCTGACTCAACAAGGCATTCAGTTTTTCCTGTTCCGTCATGTTAGTACTAAGCATGCTCTGATACTGACGGATACTGTTTCCCATCTGGGTGGTATCACGCAGGAGCTTCTTGATTTGTGCTGACAGCTGGTCGCCCGTGTTGCGGCAATCAGTCAATAAACTTTGCAAGCTGTCGATACTTGCAATACGTGCGGCTTCTGTCATCATGAACTTCTTTTTCGTTACACATGAAGTACATAATAACAATGTAAGGAAAGTAAATAATGCAATTTTCTTCATTACGCTTTATTTTTTTTGCAAAGAAATAATTTTCTTCTGAAGATTACAAAAATTCTTTTATTAAACTCTGTGTCATATAGTTAAGAAATGGCCTGAGAGAATTTTACTGCTGGCACTTCGTTGATGTCAAGACAGGCTGTTGTGCGGAATATGCCAAAGAATCAGCGTTGCAGAAACTCGCAAAGTTTCTGTACAGCCAGTGCACGGTGACTGATCTTGTTCTTTGTTTCGTTTCCCAGTTCGGCAAAAGTCTGTTCGTACCCTTCGGGCTTGAATATCGGGTCATAACCGAAGCCGGAATCTCCGCGCTTCTCTTTGATGATTTCCCCTTTGATCACACCTTCAAAGAGATATTCCTTTCCGTCGAGAATCAGCGAAATGGCAGTGCGGAATTGCGCTTTCCGATTCTCTTTTCCTTCCAGTTCGTGGAGCAGCTTGCGCATATTCGCCTGAGCATCGTGGCCTTCGCCTTCGGCATAACGGGCGGAGTACACGCCGGGCGCTCCGTTCAGAGCTTCCACTTCCAGTCCGGTGTCATCGGCAAAGCAGTCCAACTGATAGTTCCGGTAGATAAAAGAAGATTTCAGCAAGGCATTTCCTTCCAGCGTTTCGGCTGTTTCGGGGATGTCCGTGTGGCAGTCAATGTCATTCAGACTGAGCAGTTCTACCTTATCCCCAAGGATAGCGGCTACTTCTTCGAGCTTATGAGCATTGTTAGTGGCAAATACAAGTTTGCGTTTCATGGTCTTATTCTTGTTTTTTAGTGGAATTATCCAGATTCATTCACCTGTTTATTTCACTTTCAACTGATCGAACCCTTCGCCATACACCCCGATGACGGAACTTTGCGAGATGAAAGCGTTCGGATCGATACGTTTTACCAGTCGGAAGATATCCAGCGACTGACGCCTTTTGGCCAGTACGACCAATACTTTTACATCGTTTTTGCTGTACCATCCGGTGCCGTTGAGCACGGTCACCCCACGGTCAGTATCTTTGATGATGCGGTCGGCTATCTCATCATACTTCTTGGAGAAGATGAAGAACTGTACGGACTGACGGGCGCTGTTGATAATCCAGTCGAGCACGACACCAATGATGAACAGGGTGACGAAACCGAAGATTACCCGACGCCAGTCGTGAAACACAAAGTAACAGGAACTGATGATGAACACATCACAAATCATGATCATCCTTCCAAGTGATACGTCTTTGTATTTGTTGACAATAGCAGCGATGATGTCCGTTCCTCCGGTACTGCCGTTATAATTGAAAGTAATGCCCAGACCTACACCGCACATAGCCGCACCGATGATACAAGCCATAAAGTCCTGTCCGCTGCCGAGCAGCAGAGGCTTTCCGTCGGCCGACATATCGGGCGTTTGTATGTAGTTGTTTACCAACACTTGGAATATCCATAGCAGGAAAGTCAGCATGAAAATTGCATAAGTAGTCTTTATGCTGAATCGCGGACCTAATATCTTGATGGCAAATGTCATCAGAACCGCATTGATGATGAAGTACGACCACTGGATAGGAAATCCCGTTGCGTAATAAATGATAGCCCCGATACCGGTAGTACCCCCTGTCGTTATCTGGTAAGGCAGCAGAAATGCCGCCCATCCCAAAGCATAACTGATCAATCCGAGAGTGATGTAGATATAATCCTTCACTTCTCTCATTATTTCCGCTTTTGCTGGTTTGCGCATTTAATTAATAGGTAATAAGTATTAAGTAATAGGTAATAAGTCGTAGTCGATAGGTACAGGTAATAAGTATTAAGTATTAGGTATTAACCTTGCGGATATGCTCGGAAAGCAGCTACGGTTATTACCTATTACTTATTACCTGTTACTTATTTTAAACTACCACATTTACAATCTTCTTCGGCACCACGATGATCTTCTTCGGTGTTTTGCCTTCGATCCACTTCTGCGAACGTTCGTCGGCTAATACGGCAGCCTGGATGGCATCCGAAGCGGCATCAGCGTCAAACTCCATGTTGAAGCGTGCTTTTCCGTTGAAGGAGATGGTATAGTTGATCGTATCTTCTTTCAGATATTCTTCGTTGTATGCGGGCCATGCGGCGTCACATACGGAAGTTTCGTGTCCCAGTGTATCCCACAGTTCTTCGCAAACGTGCGGAGCGAAAGGAGCGAGGGTGATAACGAGCTGTTCCAGTATCTCTTTCTTGTTGCATTTCAAGTTGGAGAGTTCGTTGACACAGATCATGAATGCGCTGACAGACGTATTGTAAGAGAACTGTTCGATATCTCCCGTTACTTTCTTGATCAGTTTGTGCAGGCTCTTCAACTCTTCCTTCGTTGCAGGCTCGTCTTTCACCAGATATTCGTCGGTACGGTTGTAGAACAATGACCAGAACTTACGGATAAAGCGGTGTACACCGTCGATACCGTTCGTATCCCAAGGCTTGGACTGCTCAACCGGACCGAGGAACATTTCGTACATACGAAGGGTGTCTGCACCGTATTTTTCCACAATCATATCCGGATTGACTACGTTGAACATTGATTTACTCATCTTCTCAACCGCCCATCCGCAGATGTATTTTCCGTCTTCGAGGATAAACTCTGCTTCCGCATATTCGGGACGCCATGCCTTGAATGCTTCCAGGTCGAGGATATCATTGGATACGATGTTTACATCCACATGAAGTGGAGTCACTTCGTATTGGTCTTTCAGGTTCAGTGAAACGAAGGTGTGAGTATCTTTGATGCGATATACAAAGTTGCTGCGGCCTTGAATCATGCCTTGGTTTACTAACTTCTGGAACGGTTCTTCTACTACCGATGCACCTACATCGTGCAGGAACTTATTCCAGAAACGGGAGTAGATCAAGTGTCCGGTAGCGTGTTCCGTTCCTCCTACATAAAGGTCTACGTTTTTCCAGTATTCGTCCACTTTCGGGTCCACCAATGCTTTGTTGTTGTGCGGGTCCATGTAGCGCAGATAGTATGCGGAAGAACCGGCGAATCCCGGCATGGTGTTCAGTTCCAGCGGGAAGATGGTAACGTTGTCGATCTTTTCGTTTTCTACTGTGCACTTGTTTACCGTGTCCCACGCCCATTCCTTGGCGTGTCCCAATGGAGGTTCGCCTGTTTCGGTGGGGAGGAACTTGTCTACTTCCGGAAGTTCCAGCGGCAGACAGTCTTCGTCGATCATGTACGGCATTCCGTCTTTGTAGTATACAGGGAACGGTTCCCCCCAGTAGCGCTGGCGTGAGAAAATGGCGTCGCGAAGACGGTAGTTCACTTTCACACGTCCCAGATTATGTTCTTTCACATATTGCTTGGTCTTTTCGATGGCTTCCTTGATGGTCAGTCCGTTCAGAGACAGGTCACAGTACGGAGTTACATCCGGACGCGGAGAGTTGCAGACGATACCTTCCTTGGCATCGAAGCTTTCTTCGCTTACGTCACAACCTTCTACCAACGGGCGGATTTCGAGTCCGAAATGCTTGGCGAAAGCATAGTCGCGGCTATCGTGGGCGGGTACGGCCATGATGGCTCCTGTTCCGTATCCTGCCAATACGTAATCGCTGATCCAGATGGGCACTGCTTCACCTGTAAACGGATTGATAGCATACGAACCGCTGAATACACCGGTCACGCTGCGGTCGGCGATGCGTTCGCGTTCCGTACGTTTCTTGGTGCGGTCAAGGTAGGCGTCTACTTCTGCTTTCTGGGCGGGAGTGGTCAGCTGGGCTACCAGATCACTTTCCGGAGCCAGAACCATGAAGGTCACACCGAACATGGTATCTGCACGGGTAGTAAAGATGGTAAATTCGAGATCGCTGTCTTTTACCTTGAACTGTACTTCGGCACCTTCGGAGCGTCCGATCCAGTTCTTTTGAGTTTCTTTCAGTGATTCGGTCCAGTCGATGGTATCCAGTCCGTCGAGCAGACGCTGAGCATAAGCGGATACACGCAGACACCACTGGCGCATCTTCTTTTGGATGACGGGGAAACCGCCGCGTTCGCTGACGCCGTCCACTACTTCGTCATTCGCCAATACCGTTCCTAATTCAGCGCACCAGTTTACCATTGTTTCGCCCAGATAAGCGATGCGGTAGTTCATCAGGATTTCCTGCTTTTCCTTTTCGCTTTTTGCGTTCCATTCATCGGCGGTGAAACTGATTTCTTCACTGCAAGCGGCATTCAGTCCCTCGTTTCCGTAGACAGCAAAGGCTTTTTCCAGTTCTTCGATAGGGCGTGCTTTCTGCTCGTCGTTGCAATAATAACTGTTGAACATTTTTAGGAAAGCCCATTGTGTCCAATGGTAATATTCCGGGTCGCAAGTACGGATTTCACGGTTCCAGTCGAAAGAGAAACCTATTTTGTCGAGTTGCTCGCGGTAGCGGTCGATATTGTTGATGGTAGTGATGGCCGGATGCTGTCCGGTCTGGATAGCATATTGCTCGGCGGGCAAGCCGTAAGCGTCGTATCCCATC
>ENA-OOZR01000352-OOZR01000352.1-human-gut-metagenome-genome-assembly--contig:-NODE-352-length-42628-cov-6.672915_pt1 | contig 42628 bp, 41 predicted proteins | sample MGYA00241045_ERZ501406 | MGnify/ENA primary metagenome ERZ501406 (study PRJEB25962, sample SAMEA2042920) | human gut metagenome | biome: human gut; feature: human-associated habitat; material: faeces...
CTCTAAAAGTAATAAATAGACTACTGTTCGCAAAAGTATATAAATGCGAACAGTAGAAAAGTGCTCTAAAGTTTATAAAAATAAAATATATGAATCAAGGATATTTCTGCAATGAGAGCTATATTTAGTAAAATTATGAATGAATATTTTGGGGAGGGAAAATTGATAGAAAAAATTATGAAGGCAGTAAAAAGCAGCAACAAAAAAAGGGGAAGAAATATTACAGTTGGAGCTGTAGTAGGATTTTTACTATCATGTACATCTGTAATGGGGGCAGAAGAAACAGGACTAGAGATAAATAATTTGGGGAATGGATATAAATTAAAATTAAAGAGAAGCTTTTGGGAATTTAAATTGATAACTGATGATTTAGTAGCAGAAAATGATTCTGAGATTGATGCGGAAGAAGCTAGCGATACAGCACCTACACCAACTGAAGAACTAATAGCAGAAAGCAGTAGTGAAAATGAAGAATTGGAAACTGTAGAGGAAGAAGCTATTGAGATATTACCTACACCAGCTGAAGAACCACTAGCAGAAAGCAATAGTGAAAATGAAGAGTTGGAAACTGTAGAGGAAGAAGCTATCGAGATATTACCTACACCGATTGAAAAACCGCTAACAGAAAACAGCAGTGATGTATCAATAGTTGAGGATAAAGGAGTTATTTTTAAAGCAGATAGTGAAACTTCTAAAGTAGAAAATGTTGATTTTGAAAAACTCGAAGCAACTTATATAGACGAGAAAAGAATTGCAGGGGACAACAGAGATAGTGAAAAAAATCTTGATCCAGCTAACCCAGCAAAAGATAAATCTACAGAAATAAATGCTGAAACTGTTGAAACTGAAAACGAAACTGAAGCTAAGAATACTATAAGCAATAGAAATATAGGCACAGAAGAAGGAAATGCCATTCTTAGAGCAGAAAATAGAGCAACAGTCAATGGAATTGCAGATACTGAAGCAGGAACAATAGGATTGGAAATAGACAATTCTGAAAATGGGATAGTGTTTAGTAAAGATGGAAGTACATTTGATTCCAATGCTGAAGATAATCCATATCCTGATAACAGCTGGGAAGAAGCTACAAAAACTTATACAAATAATGCTGTAATATCAGGAAAGAATAAATCTGGTAATGCTTCTGGATTAAAAATAGAATCAAAAGAAACGCCAGGAAAATTTAATTTTATAAACAATGGTTCAATAACAGGAAGTGCTTCTAGTTATGAAGGTTATGGTATTTCTAATAGTGGAAGTATAACAGAACTACTAAACAATGGTTCAATAACATGAAGTGCTTCTGGTTCAGGAAGTTCTTCTGGTTATGGTTATGGTATTTATATTGATAAGGGTGGAAGTATAACAGAACTACTAAACAATGGTTCAATAACAGGAAGTGCTACTTATTCTGGTTCTGGTTATGATTCTGGTTATGATTCTGGTTATGGTATTTATATTTATAGTGGTGGAAGTATAACAAAACTAAAAAACAATGGTTTAATAACAGGAAGTACTGGTGGTTTTAGTTATGGTATTAATAATAGAGGAAGTATAGAAAAACTAAAAAACAATGGTTTAATAACAGGAAGTGGTTTCAATGGTTATGGTATTTCTAATAACGAAACTATAGGAGCTCTAACAAATACAGGAGTTATTTATGGGACGACTAATGCTATATATAATTATGAAAGTGCAAAAATCAATGGTGCAAATAATTATGGAATATTGGCAAGTAGTGGTTCTAATGTGGTTAGTAATAACTTAACAATTGTTGATAAATCTTCTCCGTCAACTTTAGCTCCAAGTACAGATGAAAAGAAAAATAAAATATTTAACTATGGTCTAGCATTTACAGTAGCGAGTGTAGGAAGCTATAAAGCAACAGATGAGGCTTTTAAAACCTTTGGAACAACTCAAGAAAATGAGGAAGTAATTGTAGGGTATGAAAAAGATGATGCTGGCAAACCTAATTTAAATAAACCAATAACTCATACATACACAATAATAAATGCTAAAGCTACAGGAGCACCTGATACTAATCCAAATGATGGTATAACTAATCTAACTGGAACTGAAAGTATAACAATAAAAGATGGAAGTTTATCTTATGATTATAAAGACAATAAACCACAAACACATCAAGCTAAAAGTGTAATTTTAAATGGAATAACAGACACACTTCTTGTATCAGGAAATAGTGATGATAATATTCTTAATAATTCAGTGGTAAATGCCTATGGAACAGCAGTAAAATTTAATGATGCTGGTGGAAATCTTACTCTATCTGGAACAGTAGTAAATGGGGGAATAGATAGAAAAGCTGCTGTATCAGGAAGTGGTAATGGAGATACATTAATACTTCAATCTGGAGATATTACTTATGTAGGTGGAGGTACTGGAACTCAAAATACTGTAGTTAATGGAAATATAGATATGGGAAATGGAGCTAATAAGATAACTCTAAAAAATGGTTCAGTAGTTAATGGAAAGGTAACAACAGGAACAGGAAATGATACTTTTACAATAGAAAATGAAGCAATAGTAAACGGAATTACAAAGATGGGGGCAGGAAATGATGTTCTTACAATAGAAGCAGGAAGTATTGTTAATGGAACTATGGATGGTGGTAGAGCAGATGATGATACTATTAATTTTGGCACAGCTTCAAATACTAGAGCAGCTTCAGGTATAGATGATAATATAAATATTCTGCATAATATTTCTAATTTTGAAAATATGAATATAAATACAAATGTTACCCTATTTGAAAAGACTGTTGATAGTGATGGAAACCCAACAGATTTAAAAGTATCAGGGGCAGAAAATATAACAATAGGAGCAAATGGTGTACTTACTTTAAGAATAGCTAAAAATGATACTGGTGATAATACTCATGCACTCTATGGGAATAATGGAATAATATCTTCAAATGGTGGAAAATTATTGCTGGCTTTAAATGGAGCAGGAAATGGAGAAATAATAAGCTTTGGAACTACTGAACTAGATGACAACACTTTAGTGTCAGGGAAGGATGGAACTCTTGATACTACATCAAAATTTCATACTGTAGAAAAAATAGATGAAAAAAATGTAAAAGTTATAGTAAAAGTGAATATTCCAGAAATACTTAAATATAAACAGCTTAATAAAATATACTGTAGTATTGTATCAGTTAATGATTTAATAGGAAACTTTAATGTAGATAGTGATGAAAATTTGACTCTTTTCTTAAGATATTTAAATAATATCTATGGAGGAAGTCCATATTCTTACAGTTCAGAACTTTCAAGAAAATCAGCAGGTATGTTCAGAGATATAGTGACAGAAAATCAGTTTAAAGCAGATACAGGAAAATGGATGATATATGGTGGTCTTACTCATGTAGATGGAGGAACTAAAGATACATACTATGGAAAAGGGTACTATACTTATGACATTGGAAGTAGTGATATAGACGCAGATACAAAAATCACTGGTGCATATATGCTGAGAGAATATGGAGTATCAGACACACTTACTTCTGGAGTAGTAATTGGAGGAAACAAACTTAAATCCGATTTGTCTAACGGTTCAAAGGTAGATGGGGATGCGCTGTATCTAGGAGCATATGCTAAGAAGTATATTGGAAATCTAAAAGTAACAGCAGGAGCAGGATTCCAATATGGAGATTATGATGCTGATAGACTGGCAGTAAATAAGGTAGCTTCAAGTACAGGAACACCAGTAGTGAAATATTCTGATAACTATAGAGATACAACTTGTGACATCTACATAAACGGAAGATATTCACACAGTGTTGAAGAAAATCTATTCCTAGAACCTTATGGAACACTATCATATATCTACATCAAACAAGATGGAACAGATGAAGGAAGTAAAGCGCTGGGAATAGAAACAGACTCAAAATCATTTAACTATACAACAGCTAAAGTAGGAGTAGATTTGAAGAAAGTTATTCCTCATAAAAAAGGAAAGAGTACACTTTCAGCAGGGGTAAGCTATACAAGAATATTAAATGGTGCAGAGAAAGAACATATTACAGGAAGATTTAAAGGTGGAAGCGACTTTGATATTTTAGTTGCTCGTAAAAATGAGCAGAGTATAGGACTTAATGCAAAATATGCGCTGGAACTTGAAAATGGAGTAATCTTTGATATAAAAGGAACTTACTCTGTGGAGAGAGATTCACACAACAACTCAGGAAAGAACAGAACTAAAGGTGAATGGATAGTAGGAGCAGGACTGGGATACAAGTTTTAACAGCAATTAAAATTTTTGACTGCTTAATTACTAAGAAATTATTTTAAATTAAAAATGAAGGACTGGTTAAAAGTAGCCAGTCTTTCGCTTAAAAAATCTAATACTTAAAGGGGAAGATATGACAGAAGGGGAGTTTATAAGATTCTATAAAAAAAGAAATAAATGTAGAAGTCATAAAGAAGTGAAAGAAAAGATAGATTTATTTTGGAATGTACTGCTGAAAGCTTTAGAGGAAGATAAAAAAGTAGTATTCAAAGACTGGGGAGTATTTGAAAAAAGAGAGATAAAATCAAGAAAAATAAAAGTACCAATGTGGGAAGAGGAAAGATATACTGAACCAAAAGAAGTAATAAAATTTAGAGCAGGAAAGGGACTTGTGAAAATGGCTGAGGGTGATGCAGATGAATAAAAGAGAAATGGCAAAATTATATATAAAAATGAGTCCATATGATGCCACAATAGAAACTGTATTAACAGATGTAGATATTTTTCTTGAAACATTAAAAGAGGCTCTGCAAATTGAAGGAAAAGTAAAGTTTGTGAAAAGAGGAACTTTTGAAGTGATTTCAAGAAAACCAAGAGTGATATCTAATCCAGTAACAAGAGAAAGAATGACAGTATATCCAAAGAAAATAGTGAGATTCAGAGCATCTAAAAAAATAAAATAATTCATTGAAGGCAGAGAGAAATCTCTGTCTTTTTTAGAGAAAGAGAGAAGCTGTTTTATATAAAAAAGCTATAAGCAAATTTAATTGCTTATAGCCTAAAAATAAGAATTACTTTAGATGACTTATTTATTTCCTTCTTTTTCCAGTTGAATTTGTTTAAAATTATCAATTATCATTTGCTGATCATTCATAGATTTTTGTATATCTGATAATATAGTCTGGTATTTTGCTACAAGCTGATTGTATTCATCTTTATAAAAAATATATTTGCCCATTTGCTGTAATTCATTAAGACTGGCATTTACGCTTTTATAAAGATCTTTTTGCCCTGTAAGGACACTAGATGCTGTTTCTGCTATTTGCCTTTCTTGAGCATATCTTTGGTCTTCTTTCTTTAAAAGAAGCTGATATTCTTTTTCCAGAGACTTCATTTGAGCTTCAAAATCAACTGTAGAAGCAGAGAAAGCTGAAATAGTTATAAGCAGAGTACCTATTAATGTTATTATTTTTTTCATTTTTACCTCCAAAATTATTTTAAATGATGAATTTAAAGAAAATATATAAACTGTTACTATTTAATATATTATCTATTAAAAGTTATTTCCTTTTATTAACTTTGAAAAAATAATTCACAATTTTTTAAAGGAATCAAGAAAAAATTACAGAACAATATATTAACTCAACATGTTGCAAAGGTAGAATATTCAGCATAGGAGACTAAGTGTATTTTATTCAATGTATTTAACACTAAAAAAGAACACCGTTTTGAAAAAAATATAGTAGAAATAATTTTTTTATTATGCTATAATGAGGTCAAATGAATTATAAATTCTCAACGAAGCAAAAAATGCTAAAAAATAATTTAAAAAAATTTTTATAAGGAGGGAAAGTTATGTTTAGTTATCTTCAAAAAATAGGTAAAGCACTTATGGTGCCAGTTGCTGTTCTACCTGCGGCTGCAATATTGTTAGGTTTAGGATATTGGATCGACCCTGTAGGATGGGGTGGAGAAAGTGTACTAGCAGCTTTCTTTATTAAATCAGGAGGGGCAATAATTGATAATATGCCTATTCTGTTTGCTATCGGTGTAGCTTTTGGTATGTCTAAGGACAAAAACGGATCAGCAGCTCTTGCTGGATTAGTTTCTTTCTTAGTTGTAACTACTTTATTATCTCCAGGTGCAGTAGGAATGATTAAAGGGATTCCTGCAAATGAAGTACCTGCTGGATTCTCTAAGATAAACAACCAATTTACTGGAATTCTTTGCGGGGTTATATCTTCAGTACTTTATAATAGATTCAGTGAAGTAGAATTGCCTAAGTTCTTATCTTTCTTTAGTGGAAAAAGACTTGTTCCAATTATTTCATCATTTGTTATGATGTTGGTTTCTTTCATACTTATGTACATCTGGCCGGCAGTTTACTCTGGACTGGTATCATTTGGAGAAGGAATCAGTAAATTAGGACCACTTGGAGCAGGAATATATGGATTCTTTAACAGATTATTAATACCTGTTGGATTACACCATGCATTGAACTCGGTATTCTGGTTTGACGTTGCTGGTATCAATGATATCCCTAACTTCCTAGGTGGAGCAAAATCTATCGCTGAAGGAACTGCTGTAATAGGAAAAACTGGAATGTATCAAGCTGGATTCTTCCCTATTATGATGTTTGGATTATTAGGAGCTTGTCTTGCATTTGTTAAAACTGCTAAACCTGAAAACAGAGCAAAAATATCTTCTATCATGTTAGCAGCTGGATTTGCAAGTTTCTTTACTGGAGTTACAGAACCTATCGAATTTGCATTCATGTTCGTTGCTCCTGGATTATATTTATTACATGCTGTATTAACTGGTATATCTGTATTCATTGCAGCTTCTATGCACTGGATGGCAGGATTTGGATTCTCAGCTGGATTTATAGATTTAGTTCTTTCAACAAGAAATCCACTGGCTCAAGGTTGGTATATGCTCATAATACAAGGGCTTGTATTCTTCGTAATCTACTATGTAGTATTTAAGTTTGCTATTGAGAAATTCAATCTTAAAACTCCTGGTAGAGAAGATGATGATGTAGCTGAAACTAAAGAGACAGTTAAAGTTACTTCTAATACTGAATTAGCTACTGCTTTACTACCTCTTTTAGGTGGAAAAGAAAACATAATCAACATTGATAACTGTACTACTAGATTAAGACTTGAAGTAATTGACAGTGCTGTAATAAAAGATAAAGAAATTAAAAAATTAGTTCCTGGTGTATTAAAACCAAGTAAGTCAGCTGTTCAAGTAATAGTTGGTCCTGAAGTTGAGTTTGTTGCAACAGAATTAAAAAAATTAGTATAATAATTTAAAAGATAAATGAAAAAATGGTGTAGAAGACTACACCATTTTTTATATTTTTCCCCATATAGTTTTATGATTTTGGTTCAAAAACAAATTCTTTCTGAAAATACACACTGATAACTTTCCCATTAAATACAATAGGTGAAAACTTCCATTTTCCTAGAGCATCTATTACAGCCTGATCAAATCCTAATTTACTGTGAGAATCAATAATAGATATATTTTTCACATTACCAGACTGATCTACAAGGAATTTAGCTTTTACTATTACTTTTTTCCTGTATCTGATATTTTCAGCCTGTTTAGGATATGTAGGAGTAATTTCTCTAGTTATCTTGTATTTTATTCCATGATTGGAAACAGCATTGTAAGTACCATCAGCATTAGCTGTAAGTAAGCTGTTTATACTAGGAATAGAAGAATTGTGATCACCAGTACTTGTATTGGAAGCAGAACTTTCTGAGGTTTCAGAAGCTTTTTTTACTTCTTTTGCTTCTTTTACTTCTTTTGCTTCTGGTTCTTTTACTGTTTCTTTTTTAGGTATATCCTTTTTAGGAATTGTTTTCTTTGGAACAGGTTTAGGCGTCTCAGGTTTTACCTCTTTCTTAGGAATCTCCTTTGGTTTTGGAGGTTCTGCAACAGGTTGAGGTGGAGCTGCTGCTATAGGAGCAGCCTTGCTCACTTGTGTAAAAGTAACTGGTACACTTTGTTTCAAAGAATTTTCTTTGGTATCTAAATCTTTTGTAACAGTGGGAAGACTCAATTTAAAAAAGAGCATTCCATGCAGTAGAAGTGCTATAATAAAGTATCTCTTCATATTAAACCTCTTATTCTTTACTCATAAAAATTTATTCCTAAATTTTCTATGCCATGTTGTTTTACTTTAGTTATGATATCTATAATATATTGATATTTTAATTCTTTATCTCCAGTTACAGAGACACTTTCTACTCCGTTCAAATAACTGTCGAGTTCCTCAAAAGTTATTTCTACATTTTTCTTATCCCCAAGAGTAATAAAATATCTGTTGTCTTTATCGATAATAATTTCCAGATTCTTGTCTTTAGTCTCTTCACTGACTAAAGTAGAAGTTGGAAGATCGATATCAATATTACCATATTTGTTAAAAGTTGTAGAAACTATGAAAAATATTAAAAGCAGAAATACCACATCTATAAGTGGTGTAAGATCAGGAGTGAGAAGCGCTCTCTTTTTTTTGTATCTAGCCATTCTTATCCCCTCACAATATTAATAACATTAGTTGTTATTTTATCTATTTCCTCTTCAATTTCTTCGATTCTCTTATTTAACAAATTGTACACCACTAATGCTGGAATAGCGATAGAAAGCCCTGCTGCTGTAGTTATTAATGCTTTTGATATACTGTCAGCTACAATAGTAGGATCTCCTGCCCCAAATTTAGAAAGATCTTTAAAAGCATCAATCATTCCAGTAACAGTTCCTAAAAGTCCAAGCATAGGAGCCACATGAGCTATTATTCCTAAGATATGAAGTCTTTTTTCCAGAGGACTTATTTCATCCATCTCAATTTCTTTTATTATCTGGTCGAACTGGTGAAAATCTTTTAGATTAGTATCACATATATTGCATCTGCAAAGGAATTTTTTCACTGTACATCCAACAGAATTTCTCTCTTTGTCACAAATTTCAATTATTCTACACATATCTCTGTTAGAAACAGCTAGTATTACTTCTTTTCTAAAATTTCTGTTCATAGTTTTTTCTTTTTTAAAGAAAAAGAATAATCTTTCAATTATAACAGTGGTAGAGATAAGAGATAGTATGAAAAGTATCCACATCAGTGGACCTCCCACTTTAAAATAGTACATCATTTCAGTATGTTCCTCCTAAAAATTTAATTAAAGTTTTGCTATAAGGTCTTTAAAATATGTATATGCATTGTTCAAATCAGTTTCATCTGGATGAAGACTTGCATCAGCCCATCTTTTTATTCTTTCAGGATTTGGTCCATGAGGATGCTCAGGTCCAAATTTAGTCTGCATCATTTCTATAAGTTTAGGATCAATAGCCCCTTGACATAGGAAATGTCCTAATACTTTATTGTCATTTTCAGTGAAAAGTTTTGTTATGTTTTCAACACAGTCCAAAGCATGTTGAGAATCAGGATAAGCTCCCAATGTGAAGAAAAAGGCTGTATTTTTGTTTTTGATAGTCTTTATAAAGTTAAGAGCCTTCGCATCTGCTGTTCCTTTATCTATCCAAGTTCCTACAATAATCAAGTCGTAATCCAGATTGCTTACTTCTGCAATATCTTTTATTTCAGCATTATCTATAGCTTTAGCAATAGATTCAGCAACCTTTTTTGTATTACCAGTTTTTGTAGAATAAGTAACAAGTGTTTTCATTAAAAAAACCTCCTAAAAATTTTATCATCACATAAGTTATACCAAAAAATACTTTTAAAGTCAAATAATTTCAAAAACTATATTTTTGTATTAAATAATTTTTTGCTTGACAAGAAAACAAATTAATATTAATATAAAAACGTTGAAAGAAAAACAGAATTGAAGAAAACAAATGCCCGTACTACTTAAAGTACAGAAAAAAATATCAGGGAGGAATACATGAAAAAAAATTTACTGCTGTTTGATAAAAGATTAAAATCCCATCACGACAGTAATAGTTTGATTAACAAATATATCAAAAGTGAAAGAGCTGATAAAGAAAGCTTTGAACTGATGTTACAGGAGGAACCTGACAGCAGAAAAAAGGCTATTTATGTACATACACCATATTGCGATAAGATATGTTCTTTCTGTAATCTTAACAGAAAGCAAATAGATGGGAGTCTGGATTCATACGCTCAATACATAGCTGATGAATTCGATAAATATGGACAGACTAATTATTTTAAAAAGAGTGAATTTGAAGTAATATTTTTTGGTGGGGGAACACCTACTGTCTATAAACCACATCAACTTGAAATAATACTTGAAAGTATAAAGAAAAATGTTACTTTAGCTGAAGACTATGAGTTTACATTTGAAACTACACTGCATAACCTTACTGAAGAAAAGCTGGAAGTTATGATGAAATATGGAGTAAATAGATTAAGTGTAGGAATTCAGACATTTTCTGACAGAGGAAGGGTATTCTATAACAGAACTTATGGAAAAGAAGAAGTTGTAGAAAGACTTAAAAAGCTAAAAGCATTTTTTAAGGGAGATGTATGTGTAGATATTATATATAATTTCCCTGATGAAACTTTGGAAGAAGTGATAGAAGATGCAAGACTTGTAAAAGAATTGAAACTGAGCAGTGCAAGTTTCTATTCTTTGATGGTACATGATGGCTCAAAACTATCTAAAGATATTGAGGCAGAAAAAGTAAAATTAGAAGAAGATATGAAAAAAGATTATCTTCTATATCAGCACTTTGTAGATGAGATGTTGAGAGAAGATAAATATCATGTTTTAGAGCTGACTAAAATAGCTAAAAATGACGGAGATAACTATAAATACATCAAAGTTAGAAATACAGGGGGAGATACATTCCCAATAGGTGTTGGAGCAGGGGGATCAGTAAATGGTGTTGGAGTTTACAGAATGAATAAAGAGATGTCGTTCTACTCAAAACAAACTGATTATCATGAGAGATTCTCAAGGCTTTCTGGATTTATGCAGTTTCCAGTAATAAATAAGGCAGATGTAAAAGATATTTTATCTGAGGAAGAGTATAAACATTTTGCTGAAAAAATGAGAGATTACCAAAGCAAGGGACTGCTTAATGAAAAAAAAGATTCATTTGTACTTACACAAGATGGGATATTCTGGGGAAATAATATTTCAAGTGATATCATAATCTATGTAATGGAACAGCTTTTCAATAAATAAGTTTTTAATAAAAATCTATATAAAACAGACTTGAAAGGAGAACAAAATGAGCAAGAAATCAATAGGTTTAATCTGGACGGCTCTAGCAGTTGCAGCATATGGACAACAGGAGGTAGACTTAGGGAAAAGTGTTGTTTATTCAACAACTGGATTTGAAACAGAAATGAGAAAAACAGCAAGCAACCCAAGTATAGTTACAGCTAAAGAAATTGAAGAGAAAAATTACAAGACAGTAGATGAAATATTAGCTGATATTCCTAGTGTTAACATTGTAAAACAAGGGAAAGATTCAATAATTGATTTGAGAGGACAAGGGGATAAAGCAAAGCAGAATGTACAGATACTTGTAGATGGAGTACAAATGAACTCTCTGGATACATCAATGACAGCTACTCCTATCAATACAATATCACCTGATAGTATTGAAAGAATAGAAGTACTTCCGGGAGGAGGTTCAGTTCTTTATGGAAGCGGAACTTCTGGGGGAATAGTAAACATCATTACTAAAAAAGGAACTGGAAGAAAAGCAACAGTAGGATTTGACCATGGACAATATGGAAGTAATAAAACTAATGTAGCTGTAGGAGAAAGCTTTGGAAACTTTGATGTAAATCTTGCATATACTAAAAATAATGCAAAAGGATATAGAGATTATGATAAATCTGATTCTGATTATTTCCAAGGGGATATCAGATACAGAATATCTGATACACAAGATATTGGATTTAAATATTCAAGATATGAAGCAGATGAAACTTATCCATCTATGCTGACTAAGGAACAAGTAAATGAAGATAGAAAACAAACTGGGATGTATTCAGGAAAATTAGGAAAAGAAATAGGGACAACAGATACAGATAAAGACGAATATACTTTAACTTATAATAATAAATTTTCCGAAAATTTAGATTTTAATTTAACTGGATTTTATCAAAAAACAACTATGGATACCAAAATGTCTTCATTTGCAGAAAGTGCAATGATGGATGTATCTGTATGGCAAGATGGGAAATTTGAAGATAAAAAATGGGGAGTTAAGCCTAAATTAAGATATTCATATGGAGAGGGAAGTAATCTTATTTTTGGAATGGATTATATAAATAATAAAGCAACAAGATATAGTGGAACAACAACTCTTATGAGTGGGAAGACTTCTTTAAGTGAAACAACTAATGATTTAGAAAAAGAAACTATTAGTGGATATGTAATGAATAATTATGTATGGGGAAATTTTGAATTTGCTCAAGGGATTAGATATGAAAGAGCTAACTATGATGTTGGTAGAAAAACAATAAGAAGTAGTGGAAAAAATGAAGGAGTTTCAGTAACAAGTGATGAAGATAATTTTGCTTATGAATTGTCTGCTAACTATCTTTATTCAGATACAGGGAAAACATATATCAGATATGAAAGAGGATTTACTTCTCCACCACCAGCTTTATTGACAAATAAGGTTACACAAGCTGGTGTTGCGGAATATTACTTGAATGATTTAAAATCTGAAAAATATGATAACTTTGAAATTGGAGTATCAGATTATATAGGATTTACAAGCTTTAATGCTTCTGTATTTTATACAATAACTAAAGATGAAATAACAAATGAAATGGCTTCTGGTATGCCGCCAGCATGGATAAATAACTACAACTTAGGAAAAACAGAAAGACTTGGATTTGAATTAAAAGCTGAACAATATCTTGGAAAATTAACTTTATCTCAATCTTATGCATATATTAATGCAAAAATTAAAGATGGAGAAAAAGGTGTGTATGATAGTAATGGAAATAAGACAGGGGCAGCAGATTTATCAGGTAACAGAATAGCTAATGTACCAAGAAATAAATTCAATATTGGAGCTAACTACAGATTTACTGATAACTTCAATTTAGGTGCAGAAGTAGTATATGTAGATGATGTATACTTAAATAACCAAAACTTGGGAGGAAAAACTAACTCTCATACTGTAGCTAATGTCAGAGCAAACTACAACTTTAACTTTGGTTTGAGTTTATATGCTGGAATCAACAACTTATTTAATGAAAAATATTATGAAGATGTAGATTATAGTGCAAGTACAGGATATACATATGACCCAGCAGCAGAAAGAAACTACTATGTAGGTTTCAGATATAGCCTATAAAATAAAATTGTGAGGAATAAAAATGGAAAAAGTTTTACCGTTATTGTTAATAATAGGAACTTTAGCAGTAGGAATACTCTCTATACCTTTAGGGAGTGTTCCAATTCCTCTGGAATATATATTTAATCCAGAGAAAGCTCCTGAATATATAAAAATTATAATATTTAATTTAAGACTGCCTAGAATAATGATGTCAATTCTCGTAGGGATGATGCTTTCTTCCAGTGGAGTAGTAGTACAGACAGTATTTCAAAATCCATTAGCTGATCCATATATCATAGGAATAGCAGCTAGTGCTACATTTGGTGCTGTTATAGCTTTTGTTTTTGATATGCCTGACTACATGTATGGAGTTATTGCATTTTTTACTTGTCTGGCAAGTACACTTCTCATATTCAAAATGGCAAAGAAAGGGAATAAAGTCAATGTGGCTACTCTTCTTATAGTTGGAATAGCTGTATCTTCGTTCCTAGGAGCATTTACATCTTTTGCTATGTATATGATAGGAGAAGATTCTTTTAAAATAACTATGTGGATGATGGGATACTTGGGAAATGCTACATGGAGCAGAGTTGCTTTTCTAGCAGTACCTCTTGTTTTCTCTGTGAGTTATTTTTATTCTAAGAGAAATCAACTGGATGCTTTGCTGTCAGGAGATGAGGAAGCACATTCACTAGGAATAGATGTTAACAAATTAAAAGTAAAAACATTGACAGTTGCAGCTCTGGTAGTTGCCTTTTCAGTAGCTTTTTCAGGAATGATAGGATTTGTAGGATTGATAGTACCTCATACAATGAGAATGCTTTTAGGTCCATCTAATTCAAAACTTCTTCCAAGTACTATATTAGCTGGAGGTTTTTTTCTTCTCATATGTGATACTTTTGGAAGACTGATATTGGCTCCTACAGAAGTTCCAATAGGAGTTATAACAGCATTCTTTGGTGCACCATTTTTCTTGTATCTGGCACTTAGAAACAAAAGGAGAGAATTCTAATGGAAGTAATAAAAATAGAAAAACTGAATTTCTCCTATGGAGAAAGAAAAATATTAAATGGTGTAGATTTAAGTATAACTGATAGAAAACTTACAGGGATATTAGGTCCTAATGGGTGTGGAAAAACAACTCTTCTAAAAAATATACTTGGATATCTCCACAGTAATTCTGGAGACATTGAAATCTTGAATAGAAACAGTAGAAAATACACTCAAAAGGAAAAATCAAAATGTATCTCTCTAGTCCCACAGAAATCTCAGCTAATGTCAGCTATGGATGTAGAAGATTTTGTTTTGATGGGAAGGCTGCCTCATTTAGAAAACAACTGGAGCGGTTATACTAAAAAGGACAGAGAAATAGCTGAAGATTCTCTAAAGGAGCTTGGACTTGAAAAGTTCTGTAGAAGAACGGCAGTGACATTGTCTGGGGGAGAATTTCAGAGAGTCCTGTTAGCAAGGGCTATTACACAGGATACAGATATAATACTGCTGGACGAGCCTACATCTGCTCTTGATTTGAATCATGCTCTGGAACTTATGGAGAAAGTAAAGGATATAATAAAGAAAAAAGGAAAAACAGCAGTTGCAGTTCTTCACGATCTTAATCTTGCAGCTATGTTTTGCGATGAAATAGTAATGCTGAAAGATGGGAAAGTATACTGCAAAGGAACTCCTAAAGAAACTCTGACTAAAGAGAATCTAAAAAAAATATATGATTTGGAATCTGAAATATTTTATACAGAAGAGGGGATACCATATATAATTCCAAAAGTTAAGAAGGAGAAGAGATGAAAAAAATAAGAACAGTTGTCATTGGACTTTTCACTTTTATGCTGGGGATAAATACATATTCTCTGGAAATAAAAGATGGAAGAATAATAGATAATTATGGAAACAGTATAGAACAGAAAGAATATAATAAAATAGTGATACTTGATCCTGCTGTAGTGGAAACATTCTATATGCTGGGAGGAGAAGAGAAGATAGCAGCTATAGGAAAAACTGCTATGAGCGAAATTTATCCAGCAGAAAAAACAAAGGATCTGGCAAGTGTAGGAACTATTACAAAACCAAGTATAGAAAAGATACTTTCATATACTCCAGATCTGGTTATTATTACAGGAATGGCAGCATCTACTGGAGAAAATCTGAAAGCTCTAAAAGTACCTTTTATTATAAATACAGCTGGAAACATTCCAGAAATATTATCAAATATCAAAGTATATGGAGATATAACAGGGAAAAAATCTGAAGCTGAAAAACTTTATCTTGAAAGTGAAAAGAAATTAAATGACTTAAAGGAAAAGACGAAAAGTAATCCTTTGAATCTAAAAGGAACAGTACTATATTCAGTATCTCCAATGATGGGATTCAATAGCAAATCACTTCCAGGAGAGATACTGGATATACTGGGAGTAGAAAATATAGCTGATAACCTTATAGGAGAAAGACCTATAATATCACAAGAGATTTTATTGCAGAAAAATCCAGATTTTCTTGCTGGAGCTATGAGTATAAAATCACCTAAAGATATAGGGAACAGTAATCCAGCAGTAAAAGAAACAACAGCTGGAAAAAAAGGAAACTTCTTTATTGTGGATTCAAGTAAAATATTAAGAGGTTCCCCAAGAATATTTGAAGCAGTAGAAGAATTTTATTCTGAATTATTGAAAATAGAAAAATAAATGAAAAAAGGATGTGAAAAGAGAAATTCTAAAATTAGAATTCTCTTTAAGAGCATCTTTTTTTATTGTTCAAATCTAATTAAAAATTACATATATAAATAGTTGTTTATCATCATACATTGAGAAAAATGTTGTGATGATTTTTTTTATTTTTTTTTAAAATTATTTTTTGTAATCAAAATTTTTCTTATTTTTATAAATTTTAATCTTATAGATAACAATAATCAAATTAAATTTTATATACAAAATATTTTAAACGCTTTAATTTAGCTTTTATGATTTTTTGTTCTTGACAATAAAAAAAATAAATATTAATATAACCACAGGTACGAAATTTTTTCTATTGGAATAAAGTATGCTTTCAGTAGGAAGAAATGAAGTTCTAAAGTGTGAAATTTAGGAGGAAAGAATGACAAAAAATTTAATGCTATTTGATAAAAGGTTGAAATCACATCATGATAGCAATAGTTTGATTAACAAATATATTTCTGGGAAGAAGGCAGATAAAGATATTTTTGAAGCCATGTTGAGAGAGATTCCAGATGACAGAAGAAAAGCAATATATGTACATACACCATATTGCGATAAGATATGCTCTTTCTGCAACCTTAACAGAAAGCAAATAGATGGAAGTTTAGATTCATATGCTCAGTATATAGCTGATGAATTTGATAAATATGGACAAACTGAATATTTTAAAAAGGGAATCTTTGATGTCGTCTTTTTTGGTGGGGGAACACCTACAGTGTACAAACCACATCAGTTGGAAATAATACTTGAAAGCATAAAAAGAAATGTAACATTAGCTGAGGATTATGAATTTACATTTGAAACTACGCTGCATAATCTTACAGAGGAAAAGCTTGAAGTTATGATGAAGTATGGAGTAAATAGACTTAGTGTGGGAATACAGACATTTTCTGATGAGGGAAGAAAATTCTACAACAGGACTTATGGAAAAGAAGAAACTGTAGAAAGGCTTAAAAAATTAAAAGCTTTCTTCAAGGGAGATGTATGTGTAGATATTATATATAATTTCCCTGAACAGAAAATAGAAGATGTAGTAGAAGATGCAAAAATAGTAAAAAAATTGGAAATAAGCAGTGCAAGCTTCTATTCTTTGATGGTGCATGAAGGCTCAAAACTGTCAAAAGATATTGAAGCTGAAAAGGTAAAAATGGAAGAGGATATGAAAAGAGATTATCTTCTGTATCAACACTTTGTAGACGAAATGTTGAGAGGAGATGAGTATCATATTCTTGAACTTACAAAGATAGCAAGAAATGGTGGAGATGACTATAAATATATCAAAGTCAGAAATACAGGTGGAGATACATTTCCTATTGGAGTAGGAGCAGGGGGATCAGTGCATGGAATCGGAGTCTACAGAATGAATAAAGATATGTCTTTTTATTCACAACAGACAGAGTACCATGAGAGATTTTCAAAACTATCTGGAATAATGCAGTTTCCAGTAATATCTAAAGAATCATTAAGTAATATTTTAAAAGAGGAAGAACTTAAATATTTTGCTGAGAAAATGGAAGAATATGAAGAGAAAGGTTTAGTAAAAGAAAATGATGATAACTATACTCTGACAACAGAAGGTGTATTCTGGGGAAATAATCTTTCAGGTGATGTTATTATCTATGTTATGGAAAAAATTTTTAATAAATAAAAATATATATAAAACATTAAAAAGGAGATACTAGAAATGAGTAAGAAGACAGCTTTGCTTTGGGCAGTATTGGCAGTAACAGCATATGGAGAACAAAGTGTAGACTTAGGGAAAAGTGTTATTTATTCTACTACTGGATTTGAAACTGAAATGAGAAAAACAGCAAGTAATCCAACAGTTATGACTTCAAAAGAAATTCAACAGAAAAACTACAAAACTGTTGATCAGATATTGAATGATATCCCAAGTATCAATATTGTAAAACAGGGAAAAGACTCAATAATCGACTTGAGAGGGCAGGGAGATAAGGCTAAACAAAATGTACAAATACTTGTAGATGGGGTACAAATGAATTCACTTGATACATCAATGACTGCTACTCCTATCAATACAATAGCTGTAGATAATATCGAAAGAATCGAGGTATTGCCTGGAGGAGGATCAGTTCTTTATGGAAGTGGAACTTCTGGAGGAGTGGTAAATATCATCACAAAAAGAGGAACTGGAAGAACAGCTTCTGTAGGATTCGATCATGGCAGCTATGGAAGCAATAAGACTAATGTAGCTGTAGGAGAAACTTTTGGAAATTTTGATATAAACCTTGCTTATACAAAAAATGACAGAGAAGGATACAGAGATTATGATGAATCTGATTCTGACTATTTCCAAGGGGATATCAGATACGCAGAACATAGGATTTAAATATTCAAAATATAAGGCTGACGAGACATATCCTGAAATGCTGACAAGAGCTCAAGTGGAAGATGACAGAAAACAATCAGGACTTACAGATGGAGAGCACAGCAAAACAAAAACAGATAAAGATGAGTATGTTTTAACATACAATAACAAACTTAGTGAAAATCTTGATTTGAACTTAGTATTGTTTTCACAGGAAACAGAAATGAAAATAAAAAGCAGAAGTTATCAGGGAGCTATGGGTCCTATGAAGCTTTGGATGACACAGGATGCTCTGTTCAGAGATGAGAAAAAAGGGGTAAAATCTAAATTAAGATATGGATATGGTGAAGGAAGTTCAGTAATATTCGGATTGGAATATATTGATAATGATGCTAAGAGAAAAAGTCTGATGAATATGCCTCCAATGATGAACAATATCCTTACTGTAAATGATTTGAACAAGGAAACAATAAGTGGATTTGTAATGAATAACTATGTATGGGGAAATTTTGAATTTGCTCAAGGAGTGAGATATGAGAGAGCAGACTACAAAGTAAAAAGAACAAGCTCAACAAGTCCGGGAATAAACACAACTACTGATGATGATAACTTTGCGTATGAAGTATCAGCTAATTATCTGTATTCAGACACAGGAAAAACTTACATCAGATATGAAAGAGGATTTACATCACCACCTCCAGCATTATTGACAAATAAAAATGCAGCTGGATATTATCTGAATGATCTTAAATCAGAAAAATATGATAACTTTGAAATTGGAGTATCAGATTACATAGGATTTACAAGTTTAAATGCTTCAGTATTCTATACAATCACTAAAGACGAGATAACAAGTGAAACTTCTGGAACAATGGGAAGTGCAAGTATGACTATTGATAACTACAACCTTGGAAAAACTGAAAGAGTTGGATTTGAATTGAAAGCAGAACAATACATAGATAAACTTACTTTATCTCAATCATATGCATATATCAATGCAAAGATTAAAGATGGAGAGGTAAGAGGTGTAGATGTATCTGGAAACAGAGTGGCAAATGTTCCAAGAAATAAATTTAATATAGGAGCAAACTACGCTTTCACTAACAAGTTCAATGTAGGTGGAGAAGTTGTATATATAGATGATGTTTATTTGAACAATAAAAATCTAGGTGGAAAAAAGAATTCTCATGTAGTAACAAATATCAGAGCAAATTATAACTTTGATTTTGGTTTGAGCCTGCATGCTGGAGTAAACAATTTATTTGATAAAAAATATTATGAAGATGTAGATTACACAGAATCTACAGGAGTATTTACATATGACCCTGCATCTGAAAGAAATTATTATGTAGGATTCAGATACAGCTTATAAAATAAAAGATACGAGAGGAAATAAAAATGGAAAAAGTTTTACCTATAGTGCTGACAATAGGAATTTTTATAGTAGGAATACTTTCTATACCTTTAGGAAGTGTTCCTGTTCCTCTGGAATATATATTTAGTCCAGAGAAAGCCCCAGAATACATGAGAATAATAATATTTAATTTAAGACTTCCAAGAATTGTTATGGCAGTTCTGATAGGGATGATGCTTTCTTCAAGCGGAGCAGTAGTTCAGACAGTATTTCAAAATCCATTGGCTGATCCATATATTATAGGGATAGCAGCAAGTGCAACTTTTGGAGCAGTAATAGCTTTTGTATTTGGTATGCCGGATTTTATGTACGGTGTCATTGCATTTGTTACCTGTCTTACAAGTACACTGTTGATTTTTAAAATGGCTAAAAAAGGAAATAAAGTGAATGTAGCAACTCTCCTTATAGTTGGAATAGCAGTTTCATCATTCTTAGGGGCATTTACTTCTTTTGCTATGTATCTCATAGGTGAAGATTCTTTCAAAATAACAATGTGGATGATGGGATATTTAGGAAATGCAACATGGAAAAGAGTTATTTTCATATTGATACCATTGATATTTTCAGTGGGCTATTTTTTTTCTAAAAGAAATCAGCTGGATGCTCTTCTGTCAGGAGATGAAGAGGCACATTCGCTGGGAGTAGATGTAAATCGGCTAAAGGTGAAGATTTTGACGGTATCTGCATTGATAGTTGCTTTTTCAGTTGCTTTTTCAGGAATGATAGGATTTGTAGGGCTTATAATACCGCATACTATAAGAATGCTGGTAGGGCCGTCAAATACTAAAATGCTTCCAAGTACTATACTGGCAGGAGGTTTCTTTCTCCTTATCTGTGATACCTTTGGAAGAATAGTATTAGCTCCAGTAGAAGTTCCAATAGGAGTAATAACAGCATTTTTTGGTGCACCATTCTTTCTGTATTTAGCTTTAAGGAATAAAAGGAGAGAGTTTTAATGGATGTAATAAAAGTAGAAAAATTAGATTTCTCTTATGGAAATAAACAGATACTAAAAAAGATAGATTTAGATATCAAATCAAAAAAGCTTACTGGAATACTTGGACCTAATGGCTGTGGTAAATCTACATTGCTGAAAAATATTCTGGGATATTTGAAAAATGATTCAGGAAAGATAAAAATATTAGATAAAGACAGCAAAGACTATACACAAAAAGAAAAAGCAAAATGTATTTCTCTAGTTCCACAGAAATCACAGCTGATGTCTGCTATGGATGTAGAGGACTTTGTACTTATGGGAAGGCTTCCTCATTTGCAGAATAGTTGGGATGGATATACTCAGAAAGATAAAGAAGCAGCTCATAGATGTATCTCTCATCTAGAACTTGAAAGTTTTATAAAAAGAAAGGCAGTTACTCTTTCAGGAGGAGAATTTCAAAGAGTGCTTTTAGCAAGGGCATTGACACAGGAAACAGATATAATACTTCTGGACGAGCCTACTTCTGCTCTTGACTTAAACCATGCTATAGATCTTATGGATAAAGTAAAGAAAATAATAGCTGAAAAAGGAATAACAGCAGTAGCAGTACTCCATGATCTTAACCTTGCAGCAATGTTCTGTGATGAAATAGTCATGATGAAAAATGGAAAAGTCTACTGTAAAGGAACTCCTAAAGAGACATTTACAGCTGCTAATTTGAAGGAAATCTATGAACTAGAATGCAGTATTTTTTATACAGAGGATGATATTCCTTATATAATCCCAAAATCAAAAGGAGGGAAAAAATGATAAAAAAGGTAATAATAGCAGCATTGATGCTTATATCAAGTCAGGAAATGCTTGCTTTAAAAATAGATGGAAATCATATAAAAGACAATCATGGAAATAGTATTGAAATCAAAGAATACAATAAATTGATTGTATTAGATCCAGCAGTAGTGGAAACTATATATTTACTGGGAGGAGAAGATAAGATAGCAGCCATTGGAAAAACTGCAATGAGCAAGATATACCCAGAGGAAAAAACAAAAGATTTGGAAAGTGTAGGAAATATAGCAAAACCAAGTCTTGAAAAAATTCTATCTTATACACCTGATCTGGTAATATTAAATGGAATGTCAACAAAGACTGGAGAGACTCTGAAAAGTTTAAAAATACCATATCTTATCACTGAAGCCAGCAGTATAGAAGAGATACTGGACAATATAAAGGCTTATGGAGAGATTGTTGGAAAAAAATCTGAAAGTGAAAAGCTATATAATGAAAGTGTGGCTAAAGTAGAAGAGCTGAAAAAGAGAGTTAAAGATAAACCTCTTGGCTTAAAAGGAACTGTCCTATATTCAGTATCACCAATGATGGGATTCAACAGCAAGACTCTTCCGGGAGAAGTTCTTGAACTTCTTGGAGTTGAAAATATAACTAATGAGCTGACAGGAGAGAGACCTATAATATCACAGGAATTTCTTTTGAAGGAGAATCCAGATTTCTTAGCAGGAGCAATGAGCATAAAATCAACTGATGATATTAAGAACAGCAATCCAGCTATAAAAGAGATAAAAGCAGGACAAAAAGATAATATCTTTATTGTAGATTCTAATAAGATATTGAGAGGATCCCCTAGAATTTTTGAATTAGTGGAAGAATTTTATGAAGAACTTTTAAAAGTTAAAAAATAAAGAAGAAAAGGATTCCAACAATTCCACTGTTGCATCTCAGTAATTATAGCAGTTAAAATTCTAACTGCTTAATTACTGGAAACACAAAAGTTAAGATAAATTTTAGATTATCCTTTTTTTTATCTTAATGTTTTAAGTTTTAAAATATGAAAACTAACACCCATAAACACAACAGCAAGCATTATTCTCACATGAAAGTGATCTACTTTATACATTGAAAATCCTATACTTAAAACCAAAAAGGAAATGGCAGTTATTTTATTTTTTAATGTTATTCCTTTTTTTTCATTGTAATCCCTGATATATTGTCCAAAAACTTTGTTGTTCAAAATATAATTGTGAAATTTTTCAGAAGAACGGCTGAAACAGTAAGCACTAAGCAGTAAAAATGGGGTAGTTGGCAGTAATGGAAGTATGATCCCTACTATTCCCAATATCAATGAAACAAAACCTAAAACAAATAATAATCTTTTCTTAACCATGACTAACTCCTTTTTTTAATATCTACATAAATAATAATATTAAATCAGACTTATGTCAATATATAAAATTTTATTTCGAAATATTTTGATATTCTAAATTAATATGATATAAGTATAAATATAAAATAATAAATTCAGCTGGAGGTGAAAAGCTTTGGAATCTGTAATTGAAAAGAATAATCTATATAGAGATAATTTAAAGGTAATAAAAAAAACAAAAGACAAGGTCATATATAAAGTAAAATGCCTAGATGGAGATGGAGAGATAATATGCCATCATGTATTCCCCGGAATAGATATTATTTACAATAATTTCAATACATTTCACTCCTTTGAACCTGAAAATATTTCCAGAGATATTATAGAGATAAATCATTGCAGAAAGGGAAGATTTGAATGTAAAGTCGAAAATGATTCATATATATATCTTGGCGAAGGAGATTTAGAGGTAAACAGCTGTCAGATTCAAAGAGAAACTTCTGGCTTCCCTCTAGGATATTATGAAGGGGTAGAAGTATTGATTGATATAGAAACAGCAAAAGAATTTCTTGGGGGAATAATGGAAGGGATAGAAATAGACTTTGACAAAATGAAGAAAAGGCTGTTTTCAAATAAAGATTATTTTATAGTCAGGGCAACAGATGAGATAGAACATATATTTCATGAGCTGTATAATGTGGATGAGAGAATCCAAAAGGGATATTTTAAAATAAAAGTATTAGAGCTTCTGCTGTTTTTCAGTATAGTTCCAATAGAAAAATCCAATCTCCTATCTCCTTATTTTCCTAAAAATCAAGTAGAAAAAGCAAAGCATATCAAAGAACATTTAATAGATGATTTAGAGAAAAATGTAACACTTCAGGAATTGGCACAAGAGCATGAAATAGGACTGACTACTTTGAAGAAATGCTTTAAGGGAATATATGGAAAATCTATCTCTGTATGGAGAAGAGAGTATCGTATATATAAGGCTGCATCTATGCTGAAAGAAACGGATATGACAATAGCTGAAATATCAGGAAAGATGGGATATGACAATCCAAGTAAATTTGCATCTGTTTTTAAGAAAGTGATAGGCTGCTCTCCCTCTGAATATAGAAAAAAATAACTATAGCATTTAACTGAAATTCTGAAGTTATCTATTAAAATTCATCATATATTTTGTCTAATAAAAAATTAAATATCATGTCCGAATATGACAAGACCTCAAATAGAAATTATGATATAATAGTAGTATTATAAGAGAATGGATAACATTTTGGATAGATTTGATAAAGGGGTTTTTCATTGGAAATTTATCCATAAAAAATATAATCTATGGTGTATTGGTAAAGAGCAGTATTAATGAGGGGTGAGATATATTATGGAGGAAGATTTAATATATGAGATACTTTCTGTGGTAGATGAGATCCCAGAAGGTCGTGTTGCTACTTATGGGCAGATTGCAAAGTTAATCGGCAGAGATAAAAATTCAAGACTTGTGGGAAAAGTTCTCAGTATGGCAGAATATTATGGAGAGTATCCTTGCCATAGAGTAGTTAATTCTGCTGGACGGCTTGTTCCCGGCTGGGGAGCACAGAGGCTGTTGTTAGAGGAAGAGGGTGTTGTTTTAAAAAACAAAACTCATGTAAACTTGAAAAAATATCAGTGGGACTATTCAGAATAAACAGAGATATTAAACTATAATATAGTTATGATTATCTTGGTAGTTTAAATAAAAAATAGAAGTTGATTTCCAGTAACTTAAATGGAGGAATATAAAAATGGCAGATGTGATTGTTTTATTTGAAGTGAAACCTACTAAAGAAGGTATGCAGAAATATTTAGATTTGGCAGCAATGTTGAAACCCATGCTGTCAGGATTTGAAGGATTCATTAGAGCAGAACGATTTGCCAGTCTGAATGAAGAGGGGAAGCTTTTATCTATGAATGTATGGACAGATGAAGCAGCTTTAGAGCGTTGGCGTAATGTGATGGAGCATCGTATGAGCCAGAAGGAAGGCAAAGATAATTTATTTGAATCATATAAGATTACAGTTTGCTCAGTAATCAGGGAATATTCGGACAAAGAACGAGATGAAGCACCTGTGGATTCAAATGCATATTTTGATTAACAGTCAGCAGTTTTAGGGAGGGAAATATGGATTTACTAGCTTTTTTAAAGGGGCATGCTTCATGTTATATTTATAATGGAGAGCAGATTGCAAGCCAATGTCAAAAACTAAAAAGAGAAATTCCTGATTTTGAATTTCTATATTCCATTAAAACAAATCCTTTTTCACATATAATTCAAAATATTTCAAAAGAAGGGTTTGGTGCAGATGCAGCTTCTGCTGAGGAAGTGTTTCTTTCTTTGAAAAACGGAATAGCATCTGAGAAGATATTTTACTCTGCTCCAGGAAAAACAGAAGAAGACATTAAAATATGCTATGGAAAATGTACAATTATTGCTGACAGTATATCAGAGATTAGACATATCAATGCGATAGCAGCCAAGCACAAGGAAATTGTAAAGATAGGAATTCGTGTGAATCCTAATTTTTCAATGAAGAATGAATGCGGAACTTCCAGCAAATTTGGAATTGATATAGAACAGCTTTTAAAGGTAGAAGATACTTTAGCAGAATATTCAAACATTAAAATTACTGGTATTCATATCCATATTCAATCACAAATACTGAATTTTCAAATATTAGGAAAATATTATAAGAACTGCTTTGAGCTTGCTAAAAAAATTCATTCTATGAAGAATGTTAATATTGAATTTATTAATTTTGGAAGCGGAATAGGTGCTTTATATAGAGAAACACAGGATAAGCCTGTAGATTTAGAAAAACTCAACAATATGATTTCTGAAATTGCAGAAGAAAATTGTGTTGTATTAAATGCAAAGCTTTTAATTGAAACGGGGCGTTTTATCACTTGTAATGCAGGAAAATATTATACACCAATTGTAGATATAAAAGAATCTTTGGGGCAGAAATATTTAATTGTAGAAAATGCAATGAATGGATTTATGCGTCCAGCTATAGCGAATCTGATTTATAAAGCTGCTGGAGAAATTCTTACAGGTTATGAACCTCTATATACTTGTCAGGATGAGTTTAGTGTTCAGGTATTAAATGAGTCAGTTGAAAAAGAAAAGGTTAATATTGTAGGAAATCTCTGTACAGCCTTAGATGTTATTCGTGAAAATACAGAAGTAAATCACGCACAAATAGGAGATATTATTGAGATTACTAATGCAGGAAGTTATGCATATTCGTTATCTCCGCTTTTGTTTTCAAGTCATAAAATTCCAAAACAATATTATTTATATAAAGATAAAATTTATGAGGATGAATTATTATAAATAGTGATTATATAGAATTGATATAATATAAAACTTATTGCAAAATATGCTCTTGAACTTGAAAATGGAATATTATTTTTCTGATAGTACATAAAACCTATTAGGTAAGATTACTATTATTATATAAGCTGTCACACTGTGGGACTAGGAGCTGCGACCTAGTCCTTTTTATATTATAAAATTTAAATTTATTTATGAAACTTGTAAAGGAATTTAGATAATACAATCTGCTAAGAAAAGGATATGTAGAGAGGAAAAATAATTGTCTTTTTGGAGCATAGGAAACTTTTCAGAGTAGAAAGATATTTTGAAATAAAATACAATGAATTATCATAAATGAAAAGAGGTATACATATGTTCAAAGAAGGGAAAATGAGTATGATGTATTTTGTGGGAAAACATAGATTTTTATTAATTGCAGGGTGTGTACTGTCAGGGGCAAGTGCATTAATTATGATGTGCCCCTTTATACTTTTATGGAAAGTAGTAGAGGAAGTATTAAAGGGGATAGCTGATATATCAAAAATTGATGGAGAAGCAGTAATAAAATATGGGCAGTGGGCAGTTTTTAGTGCATTGATAGGATTTGCTATATATTTTATAGCTCTCATGTGTACTCATGTGGCAGCTTTTTATACTGCATTTAATATGAAATCAAAGGCATTGAGGCACATGTCAGAACTTCCATTAGGTTATTTTATAGATAATCCAAGTGGAAAATTAAGAAAAATTATAGATGAAAACTCAAAAATGACAGAAAGCTTTATAGCTCATCTCCTTCCAGATCTAACTGGAGCAGTGACGACTTTTGCTGTAATGCCTGTGATACTCCTCGTATTTGACTGGAGGCTGGGAATAATTTGTCTGGTTCCTATGGGAGTGGGATTTTTTATACAATATAAATCAATAACGGGGGATTCTATAAAATATATAAGACAATATCAGGATTCTCTTGAAAATATGAATAATGAAGCAGTGGAATATGTACGAGGGATTCCAGTGGTAAAAGTATTTCAGCAGACTGTATATTCCTTTAAAAGTTTTTATAATACTATAATGGAATACAAGAAATTTGTAATAAAATTCTGTCAGGAATTTAAAAATCCAATGACCTTATTTACAACTGTGATTAATGGAACTTTTGTACTGCTGATACCAGCTGGAATAATCTTGATAAAAAGTTCATATGATTCTTTAAAATTTTTACAGAACTTCATATTCTATATTCTTTTCATTCCACTGTGTTCAATGATGATAAATAAGATAATGTACATAGGAGAAGCTAAATCTGTAGCAGATGAATCTGTAAAACGTATTGCCTCTCTACTGAAAGAGAAGAAACTGGGAAAACCAGTGGAAGCTAAATTCCCAGATAATTATGGAATAGAATTTTCCAATGTGTCTTTTACATATAAAGGAAAAGATAAATCAGCTGTAAATAATGTGAGCTTCACTATTCCTCAGGGAACAACAACAGCACTGGTGGGAGAATCAGGAAGCGGCAAGACAACAATAGGAGCATTGATTCCAAGATTCTGGGATATAGAAAAAGGAAAAATCCTTGTAGGCAGAGTGGATATTAAAGAGATAGAAATGTCTGAATTAATGAAGATGGTATCTTTTGTTTTTCAGGATATTCATCTTTTTAAGAGAAGTATTTTGGATAATATTCGCATTTCAAAGCCAGAAGCATCTATAGATAAAGTAATGGAAGCAGTAAAAGCTGCTCAATGCGAAGATATAATTAAAAAATTTCCTGATGGAATAGAAACAGTAATTGGAGCAAAAGGGGTATATCTTTCAGGTGGAGAGATGCAGAGAATAGCCATAGCAGGAGCTATTTTAAAAGATTCTCCTATAATAGTACTAGATGAGGCAACAGCTTTTGCAGACCCAGAAAATGAGTATAAAATTCAGAGAGCATTGGAAGTTCTTACTAAAAATAAGACAGTGGTGATGATAGCTCACAGAGTTTCTACAATAAAAAATGCAGATCAGATAATAGTTTTGAAAGATGGGGAAATAGCTGAAAGAGGTAAGCATAATATTCTTGTAGAGAAAAAGGGAATCTATGCAGAAATGTGGAAAAATTATCAAACTTCTGTGAAATGGGATATTAAAAAGGGAAGTGAGAAAAATGCTTAAAGAAATATTTGCTCTCAGCAATCAGGGGGAAAAGGATTTGAAAAAAGGGATACTGGCTAGTGCAGCAGCTAATATAAGTTTGCTGTTCCCAGCTGGATTACTTCTTTTATCAATAAGAGATTTGATGATGTATATAGAAAAGAATGGTGCATATAATATAAATATTTTAGCTTATGCAGGGTATTCAGTGGTATTTTCAGCCATTATATTAATTACCCACAGAATACAATATGACAGTACATATTTTTCAGCATATTCTGAAAGTGCTGATAGAAGGGTGGCATTGGCAGAAAAGCTTCGCAAACTTCCTTTATCATTCTTTGGAAAGAAGGATCTTTCAGAATTAACAATTACAATTATGGGAGACTGTACAGACCTTGAGCATACTTTCTCTCATTCGGTTCCACAGCTTTTTGGAAGCTTGATTTCAGTGACTTTAGTTGGAATAGGCTTATTTGTTGTCAATTGGAAAATGGCTTTAAGTGCAGTATTTGTTTTTCCAATAGCTATTATAATAACTGTTGGAAGTAAATTTCTACAGGATAAAATGGGGAAAAAGAAGATAGATGCAAAACTGGCAGCTTCAGACAAAGTACAGGAATATCTGGAAAATATTAGAGAGATAAAGTCATATAATATAGAAGAGAAATATTTAAATGATTTAGATGATAGTTTCTTTAAAATCATAAAAGCTTCTTTGATATCAGAGCTCACAACAGGAACTTTGATAGTATCAGCTCAGGGAATATTGAGATTAGGCTTTGCAGCAGTAACCCTTACAGGTATAAAACTATTTTTAAATGGAGAGATAGATTTTCTGGTATATCTCATGTATCTGTTTACAATCTCAAGGCTGTATGATCCCCTCTCAGTAGTATTGATACAGATTGGAGATATATTCAATTCTCTGCTTACAATAAAAAGAATGAAGGATATAAACGAACAGAAGATTCAAGAGGGAGCAAAGGAATTTTCTTGTGATAACTATGATATTGTTTTTGAAAATGTAGAGTTTGCATATAATAATAATGAAAAAGTATTAAATGGAATCTCTTTTGTAGCAGAACAAGGGCAGATAACTGTATTAGCTGGAGAATCAGGAGGAGGGAAAAGTACTGCTGTCAAACTGGCAGCTAGATTCTGGGATGTTACAAAGGGAAAAATAACTTTAGGTGGTGTAGATATAAGCACTGTTGACCCAGAGGTACTTCTTGAAAAATTCTCAATAGTATTTCAAGATGTAATATTATTCAATGGGACTATATTGGAAAATATAAGGATAGGAAAACGAGGTGCATCTGATGAAGAAGTCTATATGGCAGCTAAAGCAGCACAATGTGATGAATTTATAAAAAGGTTCCCTCTGGGATATAATACTGTAATAGGAGAAAACGGCTCAACTCTTTCAGGGGGAGAAAGACAGAGAATATCAATAGCAAGAGCATTATTAAAAGATGCACCTATAATTCTCTTAGATGAAGCAACTGCTTCACTGGATGTTGAAAATGAAACTCTGATACAGTCTGCTCTAGGTAAATTGATAAAAAATAAAACTGTACTCCTTATAGCTCATCGTATGAGAACAGCAGCATCAGCAGATAAGATAATAATATTAAAAGATGGAAAGATAGCAGAGCAGGGAAGTCCGAAAAATCTGATGAAGATAAAAGGGATGTACTATAAAATGGTGGAACTTCAAAATCAGAATTTAGAATTGGAATTTAGGGAATAGATACTTACTGAATGATTGCATTCTAAAAAATTAAAAAAAACAGTTCAAAAATATAAAAAATAAAAAAATATTTTAAAAAAATTATTGACTTTAATAGGAGATAGGGATATAATTGAGAAAATTATTTCATAGGAGGAGAGCAGAATGCTAAGGAGATTAAGGAACAGATTAAAAATAAATAATAATTATATGTTCCTTAAAGAAAGTTTGTGGTTTGAATAGCATTTTGTATCTAACTAATTTATAGATTAAGATGTCTTTATTTGTAATCAACATCAGTCTTTTTTGGGCTGGTGTTTTTTTTATATAAAAATCGAGGAGGAAGATTTATGAAAAAGATTTTAGCTTTATTAACAGTAGTAATGGTTGTAGTATTTGTAGGGTGTGGAAAAGAAAAAGAGGTAAAAACTACAGAGAAAGTCTATATAATTGGAACAAATGCAGAGTATCCGCCATTTGAATATTTGGAAAACAGTAAGATAGTTGGATTAGATCCAGATATTATGGAAGAATTTTCTAAAAGAATGGGATTTCAATATAAATGGGCGAATATGAATTTTGATGGGTTGATTTCAGCATTACAAACTAGAAAAGTGGATATTATAATAGCAGGTATGAGTATCAGTGATGAGAGAAAAAAATATATTAATTTTTCTACTCCATATATCTCACCAGCAATGTGCTATATAGCACTGAAAACTAGTCCTATGACAACTATAGAAGATTTGGAAAATAAGAGATTTGGAATAGAATTAGGAACAACTGAAGAAGATATTGTAAAGAAAGTTCCCGGAGCAGTAATAGTACCATTTTCAGGACATACAGCAGCTCTATTTGCTTTGAAATCAGGGAAAATAGATTCTATGCTGTTAGATGCTACAGTAGCTAAAAAATATCTGGAAAATAACCCAGACTTGAAAACAGTAGTAACAGTAGAAGGGGAAAATAAGGCAATGGCTTTTAATATAGAGGATGTTGAATTGAAAGATAAATTTGATAAAGTCTTAAAAGAAATGATGGAAGATGGAACTATTGATAAATTAAAAGCAAAGTATGGTATTTAAAATGGCAGTTAATTCTATAAAAATGCTGATTTCAGAAGAAAATCTCATTCAAAATATAAAGTATTTAGAGAAGAAATATGCAAAGAAAATACTTCCAGTGCTTAAAGCTAATGCTTATGGGCATAGTATAGAAATGGTATCAGAAATACTTTATGATAATGGATACAGAGAATTTGCAGTGGCTCGCTTAAATGAAGCTGAAAAAATACTGCAAAATAAAAAAGTTACAGACAGCAGAATACTTGTATTTGAAAGTATTGGAAGAGAATTTTTTGATGTTGTAAAAAGTAATAATACCATAGAGATATCAGCCAATACTCTGGCAGAATTAAAAGAATTTATAGAAAATGGAATCTCTCCAGATAGAATACAATTAAAGATAGACTTTGGCTTCGGAAGAAATGGAATAATTCAAGAGGATATTGAAAATTTAAAGAAATATATTGAGAAAAAAAACTTGTCTTTCAAAGGGATATATTCACATCTTTATGCAGTGGAGTATGATGAGGGAGCAGAGCTTATTGAAAAATTTACAGAGACAGTAAAATATTTAGGTAAAGAGAGATTTCAAATGATTCATATACAAAATAGCGTAGGTATATTATTATATGGAAATTGTGATATGATGACGCATCTTAGACCAGGGATATATATCTATGGGTTGCAGGAAGAAGGTTTTTTTCAAGAAGGATTAAAGCAGGTATTTAAATTAGAGGGGAAAATAGCAGGAGTAAGAGATGTGAGTAAATCAAAATACTTAGCTTACAATTTAAAAACTACTTTATCTGAGAATGATTTTAATTATGCAGCAAAGATAAAAATTGGATATGGAGAAGGGTTTTCTAAAGCAAATGAAAAAAGCTGCTGTTTGATAAATGGGAAATCATACAAAATACTCTTGGTAACTATGGACAATACTTTTATAGAAGTGGATGAGTCAATAAAAGAGGGAGATCATGTGGCACTGTATTCTGATGTATCAAAAGTGAGAGAAGATACAGGACTTCATATATGTGAAGTTCTTCCTGTAATAAGTTCAAGGATAGTAAGAGAAAAAATATAGGTATTAAAAGAGAAACAGATAATTAAATAAAAAAATGAGGAGACCAAACTTCTAAAATTAATCAAGTCTTGGTTTTCCTCATTTTCATTTTATTCAGCTACCTCAAATTCTGGATCGGTAAATTCATCTTTTTTGATTTTTCCTCCAGAATAATAGATATTATTCCAGATAAGATTTTCATTTTTTGATGGAGATACATACTCTTTAGCCTTTTCTCCATTGAGATAGTATTCTTCTAAAACTTCACTATTATCTTGATTTATATATCTCTTCTGAAATATATTTCCATTTGTATAATATAGTGTAATACAAAGAGGTTCTTCATCTTTGAAGATACCAAGATATTCTATACAGCCAGAGGGATAATAAAAAACAGCCTGTCCATTTAATCTGCCGTTTTTATAATCTACCGAATTTAATAAACGCCCCTCTTCATCTTTATTTACAAGGGTTCCAGTATAAGCTTTATCTTCTCCTTTTATGAAAATAATACTGGAATCTATATAAAGATTGGGATTCACTACTAATCTTTCAGAAAAACTAACTGCTGAAAGAAACAAAAAAACAAGTGATACAATTTTTTTCATATCCTACCCCTTTTTGTTTTTATACATTTTTAAGAAAGATTAGTATCTATATATTTTTTTGTCATTTTTGATACCAGAAGTATCTATTTCAAGTTTAATAAGCTTGAAATTATCTCCTATTGTAGACTTGATGCTGTTATTTATTTCAGCACTGATTTTTTTTGCATAAGCATCATAATTTGCAACATTTACTTCTGAACCAGCTGCAAACTCTACATCTACTTCTACAACTCTGTCATCTTCGATGTCCACGTCTATTTCTTTTAAAGTTATTTTTTTACCAGCTTCAAGAACAGGGAAATTTTTATAAATTTCACCAGCTAATATATGCTCTTCTCTATCAAAATCTCCAGCAAAGCTCATTGCAGATAAAAGGCAGAACATACCTAATAGTGTTTTTTTCATTTTGGGTTCCTCCTTAAAATTATGTGTATTATAATCTTCCCCAGATGTATAATATAACTTTATTTTCCACAACATTTTTTATATTTTTTTCCGCTTCCACATGGACATGGATCATTTCTTCCTACTTTACTATCATTTACTATAGTTCCTTGTAATGGAAGCCATTTTTGATAGTACCATGTACCATCTTTTTTTACAAAATAGCTTTTCTCATGATGGACTACAGTTTTTCCTTTTTCCCTATATGTAGCTTTAAATTCAACTATTCCCTCATCATCAGTTTCAGTTCCTTTATCAGTATTTACGATTTCAAGTCCCATCCACTCAGATTCTTTAGACCATTTTTCACACTCAGCCCAGTCTATACCAACCATGTGGTCAGGGTCATGTGTACTTTTGATAAATTCTATATCACCAGTGACATAGGCATTATATCTTGCTCTCATTAATTCTTCTGCTGTTTTGATTTCCATTAAAATTCTCCTGCTAATTTATCTAAATTTTCTCCTGTAACTCTGAATACTGTCCATTCGTCCATAGGAACAGCCCCCATTTTCTTATAGAATTCAATAGAGGATTTATTCCAGTCAAGACACCACCATTCTACTCTTCCATAATTATTATCTTTTGCTACTTTTCCTAAGAAAGAAAGCATGATTTTTCCTATTCCCTTATTTCTGTATTCAGGCTTTACATAAAGATCTTCAAGGTATACTCCTGCTCTTCCTAAGAAAGTAGAAAAATTGTTAAAGAAAAGAGCAAAACTTACAGGCTCTCCATTTAACTCACCAAAAACTACCTGAGCTTTTTTATTTACAAATATAGATTCTCTAAGTACTTCTTCAGTTGCTACCACTTCATTTAAAAGATTTTCATAATCTGCAAGCTCTTTTATAAACTTTAAAATAAGAGGACACTCATCCTCAGTTGCAAACCTTATACTAAATCCATCTAACTTTGTCTGAAATTTTTCCATTTTCCCTCCTGAAAGAACAATGTAAGTATAACACTTATTTTATATATTATACTCGAACTCAATGGTAAAAGTCAATTTGAAGCCATAAGTATTAAAAAAATATATAAATCATATATATAGAAAAATTATAATTCATTTCCTCTGAAAATATAAATTTTCACAAACTTTTGAGATATATGAAAGAGACTTTTTAAAATAAATTTAAATTTACCTATTGACTATTTGAGATTTATTAGCTATATACAATAGTACAATGATTTAGGAACAAAATATCAGAAAGAACTTTCCAAAACAATAAGGGGGCATAATTATGAGAAACTTTGAAACATGCAACATAAGAAATATATCTCTTTTAGGACATAGAGGAAGTGGAAAAACTACTCTTACAGAAGCTTTGCTGTATATTTCTAAATTTTCAAACAAAATGGGATCTGTAGAAGAAGGAACAACAGTATCTGACTTTGATAAGGAAGAAACTCGTAGACTATTTTCGATAAACACTTCAATAGTTCCTGTAGAATATGGAGACTGCAAATACAATTTTTTAGATACTCCAGGTTATTTTGACTTTTCAGGTGAGGTATACTCAGCTGTCAGAGTATCAGGAAGTGCAGTTATAGTAATGGATGCTACATCAGGAGTAGAAGTAGGAACAGAAAAAGCATGGAGAATATTAGAAGAAAAGAAACTTCCAAGAATAATTTTCATCAACAAAATGGATAAGGGATATATTAATTATGAAAAATTGCTGCGTGAAATGAAAGAAAAATTTGGAAAGAAAATTGCTCCTTTCTGTGTACCAATTGGAGATAAAGAAGAATTTACAGGATTTGTAAATATAGTGGAATTAATAGGAAGAATATTCAATGGTGTAGAATGTGTAGATGGACCTATACCTGAAGATTTAGATATATCAGAAGTAAGAAATTTATTGCTTGAAGCTGTGGCAGAAACTGACGAAGCTTTAATGGATAAATATTTTAATGGTGAGGAATTTACTCTTGAAGAGATAAAAACTGGATTGCATAAAGGTGTAATTTCTGGAGATATAGTTCCTGTAATAGTTGGATCAGCTATACAGGGAATAGGGGTTCATACTTTATTTAAAATGATATCTGACTATATGCCTACACCAACTGAGATGTTCAATGGTGAAAGAGTTGGAACTAATCCAGTAACTGGAGAACCTGAAGCTAGAAAAATATGTAAAGATGAGCCTTTCTCAGCTATAGTTTTCAAAACTCTTGTTGACCCGTTTATTGGAAAAATATCATTATTTAAAATAAATTCAGGAACATTGAAAAGAGATACAGAAGTATTAAATCCTAATAAGAATAAAAAAGAAAGAATAGCTCAGATTATATATCTGAGAGGAAATAAACAGGAAGAAGCTCAGGAACTTGTAGCAGGAGATATTGGAGCTACTACTAAACTTCAGTTTACACAGACTGGAGATACATTATGCGACAAAGATAAACCTATAGTATATGATAGTATTGAACTTCCAGAAGCTTGTCTATATTCAAGTGTAGAGCCTGCACAAAAGGCTGATGATGAAAAATTAAGTACTTGCCTTCAAAGAATGATGGAGGAAGACCCTACATTTGTTATGTATAGAAATGCTGAAACTAAACAGCTGCTGATAGGTGGACAGGGAGAAAAACATCTATATGTAATCCTTTGTAAGATAAAAAATAAATTTGGAGTTCATGCTGTACTTACAGACCCAGTTGTATCTTATCGTGAAACAATAAAAGGAACAGCTTCAGTTCAAGGAAAACATAAGAAGCAATCTGGAGGAGCAGGACAATATGGAGATGTTCATATTAGATTTGAACCATCTGAAAAAGAGTTTGAATTTGTAGATGAAGTAAAAGGTGGAGTAGTACCTAAAACATATATGCCAGCAGTAGAAAAAGGACTTCTTGAAGCAAAGGAAAAAGGAATCCTTGCGGGATATCCAGTTATCAACTTTAAGGCAACTATATTTGATGGATCTTACCATCCAGTAGACTCTAACGAGATATCTTTTAAACAGGCAGCTGTACTTGCATTCAAAAAAGGAATAGAAATGGCTAAACCAGTTCTTTTAGAACCTATAATGAAGCTTGAAATTGTAGTTCCTGAAAGTTACATGGGAGATGTAATGGGAGATATGAACAAACGTAGAGGAAGAATTTTAGGAATGGAGCCTAATCAGTATGGAGAACAGGTATTGAATGTGGAAGTGCCTCAGGCTGAAATATTGAAATATGCTCTTGATCTTAGAGCGATGACTCAAGGAAGAGGACATTATAGATTTGAATTTGCAAGATATGAGGAAGTGCCAGAAGTATTAGCTAAAAAGATAATTGAAAGCAGAAAGGCATAATATTGTGACAGCAGAGACCATCTTCAGTAAAGAAATTTGCTGAGTGGTCTCTTTTTTTAAGGAGGGGATAAATGGGAGAAGTATTTATAGTTGATTTTGAAGAAAGACACCTTAACGATTTTAAGAAATTAGGATATGAGTGGCTTTTAAAATATGATTTACTAGAGCCTGTAGATGAAGAGATGCTGAATAATCCTAAAGAAAAAATAATTGATGAAGGTGGATTTGTATATATTGCTGAAATAGATGGAGAGTGTGTAGGGACTGTTTCATTGGGAAAAATAGAAAATGGAGATTTTGAAATATTAAAACTTGCTGTTTCAGATAAATATCATGGAAAAAGAATTGGAAGTCTTCTTATGGAAAAATGTTTTGAAAAGGCAAGAGAGGAAGGAGCAAAGAAACTTCTGCTTTATTCTAATCATCAGTTGAAAGCGGCACTTCATTTGTATAAAAAGTATGGATTTGTAGATTTAGAGTATGATGAAAATAAATATGAAGAAGCAGATATAAAGATGGAATGTATACTGTAAATAAAAAAAGAGAGAATACAATCAAGATAAGTATATTTTAGAGATTTGAAAATTAGAAAGAGCCCAATTTTCTATTGAAAAAGTTCTAAAATTATATTTCTACTTGCAGATATTCTCTCCTTTTATTTAGAATGTATATTTTACTCCCAGAGATACAGAAGATTCAAAATGATTTCTATTGATTAAACCATGAAGTCCAATGTTGTACTCTAAAAGAGTTTTTGTAGTATATGAAGCATTAAGATTTATAACCTCTGTATCTTTTGATACTTTCAATGGAGGAATTGTAAAATGTACATCAGGTTTGAAAATAAAGTCAGCATGGGTATTTCTAGGACTTTTACTTGAATGATACCATGTAAAATCTCCATTGATATTCCAATTTTCAGAAATGCTGTATTTGTATTTCAACCCTGCTTTCGATACAAGAGATGGAGAAGTATTCTTTTTAACATTTAAAGCATAGTTATCTTCATCAGTAGTTGTATCTTGTTTCTCATTGTATCCCTGATCTTTATTCCAGATATAGTCCAATCCAGCATAAGGATATACATAATTTTTTCTGTTATCTCCTGCTAATATGTATCCTGTCTCCCATCCAAAAGAAGTAAGGAAAGAATTGAAATCTCCTTTTATTTCTCTTTTGTTGTAATTATCCTCTCTGTCTAATATTCTTCTTTTCAGATCATGACGAGAATATCCCAATCCTGTCTGAAAAATATTCAGCCAGTTATTATGCAGATAAGAGACGCTTCCAACAAGGGTAAACGAATCAATATCTTCTCTGCTGCTTCCTTTATCCTTAAAGTCAACTTTGCTTCCAATATATCCATAGTTCAGACCAAATGCAAAATTATTATAAGGGAAAATAGATTGGCCATTGAAACCATATGATCTGTATGAATAAGCTGGATGGTAGGAATTTCCATAATATTTACCATAAGATGTAATAAGTTCACCAGATTGTGTGTTTGAATTAGGGTTTAAATTAAATTCTCTGTTTAAAGAGTAGTTTTTTTCTCTGGCTTCCATATTATTTATTTCATGGATATTAGATTTTGGATAATTATATATAGAATCATAAAATCCACCAACTATATCATTGCTAGGGGCAGGATCATCAGGTTTTTTATTTAGAACGAGATAGAGTATACCATTATCTCTGTCGTATTCGTAATTTCCCAGCCATCCTTCAGCCACATTATTTACATCTACTTGTCCAATACTGCTGTTGTTTGTATCTTTAATATATAGTGTAGGAATTTTAATTACAGTATCATTGGTAACATATAAAGAATCCATAGGATTTTCATTAATTATACCATTGTTCACAAGCTTATTAGTACTCAATGTAGGAGTAAGAAGGTCGCTTACCTGAATATTTAATGTCAGCTTTATATTTGGATTGATAATTAAAGTTCCATCTAATTTATCTCTTGATACTGGAGGCATAGAAACAGAAGATGGGTTGTCTTTAAATTTATCAGGAGCTACAAGAACCATATCTTTATTTAGATTCCATGTTCCACCCTTTACTGCTATATTAGAAAAATTCTTGATAGTGTAATCTATTGTACCATTTGAAATAGGATTTACAGTTACTGGTGTTTTAGATAGAATAAGAGTATCAGTACCTCTGTTTCCTTCCACTATTCCTTTTATTTTAGAAGCAGTACCAAGTTCCAGAGTATTGTCACCATTCCCCATGAGAATAGCTATTTTTCCACCTTGTTCTATTGTTCCGTGATTCACAAAAGATGATGAGTTACTTACGGAGACTCCAACATTTCCCTTGTTGGCAATTATACCATAGTTTACTCCATGTCCTCCATTTTGTATTATAAGTCCATAGCTTGAACCATTTCTTATTTCACCAGTAGGTGAATTTGTAAATGTACTGTTGTATACAGCTACTCCAAATCTTCCTTTGTTAGCAATAATTCCTTTATTTATTCCCTGACTTTTAGAGTCTATTGTGAATCCATAATTTCCACTATTGGAAATAGTTCCATCATTTGCACCATAACTATTATGTATATAGAAACCTGTATTTCCATCATTGGAGATTACTCCACTTTTTTCATTTACTGCATCTTTAGTAGAATAAGCAGAAATTCCATAGTCTCCTTTGTTTTCCACTTTTCCGAAGTTAGATACCTTTTCTCCATCAATCAATCGTATTCCAAAATTTCCTTTGTTAGAAATTATTCCGGTTTTTTCATTAACTATTGCTGAATCGCCAGAGACATCAATTCCATAATCACCATTATTCTCTATCGTTCCCAAATTCTGTATCGTTGAAAATGAAGAACCTGTTATTCCATGGGAGCCGTCATTTTTAATTATTCCAGTATTTATTATATTTGTGTGGTTAGATCCCACCAGACCATTGTAGATTGTTTCCGAATTAGTTATACTTTCATTTTCTTCAGCAGAACTATTTAAGTACATACCAAGAAAGATGAAAATTAATAGATATTTTTTCATTTTTCTCTCCTTGTAAAGTATATATTAATTGATTTTCCCCTACACTTTACAGTTATTAGACAAAATTTTAAAAATCCTTTTATTTTTTAATAAATTATAGTAATATATTAAGAAAGAACACGGATATAAAGGAGCTGCGTATGTTTATTCTTGAAAAAATAATTTCATTAACATTGTTGTCACCATTACCATTTATTTTAATTTTTATCTATATTGGATTAAAAAATATACTAAATAGAAGGATAAAATCAGGATTTCTTTTAATTTTTATTGGTGTGGGAACTTATTTAGGTACAAGTGACTTTTTTGTAGATAGATTTCTTTTTAAATTGGAAAGCGAGTACTCGACGATTTCCACAGTAAAGCTTCAGGAAGGAGATGTATACATCCTTTTAGGAGGGGGAATAGTGCCCAATAGTGCTGGAGGAAATGTGCCGTCAGAAGGTGCCAATGCAAGAATAATTAAAACTGCACAGTTTTATAATAAGTATCCCAAAAAAATATATATCTCTGGTGGAAGCCCTCTTCAAAATAAAGAGAGTGAAAGCTCAGTATATAAAAGAGAACTGGTAGCTTTAGGAATACCATCTGAAAATATTGTAATAGAGGAAAAAAGCAGAAATACAAGAGAAAATGCTTTATATATAAGAAAGATGATGGAAGGATCAAAAGAGAAAAAAGCAGTTTTAATTACATCGGCATTTCACATTCCAAGAAGTGTAAAAACTTTTGATGATGGAGAGGGAGGATTAATATTTTATCCAGCTCCTTGTGATTTCATGGCTAAAAAAGAAGCTGAGAACTTCTTTGACTACATCCCTGAATACACTAATTTTAAAAAATTAGGAATACTCTTGAAAGAATACATTGGAATGGTGTATTATAGAATAAGATATTAAAAAAATAAAAGATACCAAGGGGGAAAAATGCTGGGAAGAGAAATTTATGTTCAAAGAAGAGAAGTACTTAAGAAAAAATTGGGAAAAGGAGTTGTGATTCTTCCAGGAAATAATGAATCACCTAGAAATTATAAAGATAACTGTTATTCTTTTGATCAGGATTCTACATTCCTTTATTATTTTGGAATGGATATTCCAAGCCTTGTTGGAGTAATAGATATAGATAATAATAAGGAATATATATTTGGAACAGATTTTACACTGGATGACATAGTGTGGATGGGAGAACAGAAACTTCTTAAATCTTATGCAGAAGAGGCTGGAGTAGAAAATTTTATTGAAATGTCAGAATTTGAAAAATTTGCAGCTCAATTAAAAGCAGATAAAAGAGAGTTTTTGTTAATACCTCAATATAGAGCAGACAATGTAATGAAACTAAGTAAAGCTTTAGGACTGGATCCATTTAAGTATGATGAGCATACATCTTTAGACTTGATAAAAGCTATTATAGAACAAAGAAATGTAAAATCACAGGTAGAGATAGATGAACTGGAAAAAGCTGTAAATATTACAAAAGAGATGCATCTTACTGCTATGAAAACTGTAAAGGCAGGAATGAAAGAATATGAAGTGGTAGCTGCTATTGAAGCTGTGGCAAAGAAATATTATGGATCAACTTCATTCTTTACTATATTTACTAAAAATGGACATATACTTCATAATCATGGATACGATAACACTGTAGAAGATGGAGACATGATTGTCCTTGACTGTGGAGCAAAGAGCAGAGAGGGATATTGTGGAGATATGACAACTGCTTTTCCTGTAAATGGAAAATACAGTGATAAGCAAAAAGATATGTATTCTCTATTGATAGAGATGTTTGAGAAAGCTGAAGAAATGGTAAGACCGGGAATAAACTACAAAGATGTACATTTAGCTGTGGCAAAAGTACTGACTGAAGGTATGATAAAAAGAGGATTGATGAAAGGAAATGCAGATGAAGCAGTGAAAGCTGGAGCTCATGCTGTATTTTTCCCACATGGATTAGGGCATATGCTGGGATTAGATGTACATGATATGGAAAATCTAGGAGAAGATTTAGTAGGATATGAAAGCTTCCCTAGAGATATGCAGTTTGGACTAAAATCTTTAAGACTTGCAAGAGTATTAAAAGAGGGATATGTATTTACTATTGAACCGGGAATTTATTTCATTCCTGAATTAGTAAAAAGATGGAAAGCAGCAGGAAAATTCATGGAATATTTAAACTATGAGAAAATAGAAGAATATTTCGGATTTGGTGGAATGAGATATGAAGGAGACTTTGTTATCACTGCTGATGGTGCTAGAAGATTAGGAGATAAAATGCCTAAATATTACAATGAAATTGAAGAGATAATGAAAAAATAAGGGTAAATATTAAGAAATAATCAAAATATATAATAAAGTCTGGAAGAGAGAATAAGGAAATCATTGATTTTTAAATTCTCTCTTTTATACATTAGTCTTTAGTGGCAGAGGAGGGATGTTATGAGAGCTGTATTTGGAGAAAAGGGAGATTTTGAAAGCTGGATAGAGCTTGTTAAACTTGTGAGCGGCAATTTCCCAGGCTTAGATTTGAAATGCTATAAAGATGTATTGATTGAAAAAATAGAAAAGAAAGAAACTCTGGTAGTGAAGGATGGAGAAAAGGTGGTAGGAGCTCTAGCTTTTTCATATGAAGAAAAAGAACTTAGCTTTTTAGCAGTACACCCTGAATATAGACAAGAAAATATAGGAACAGAACTTGTAAAAAAATTTGCTTCTCTATTTGAGGTAGGAACAAAGTTGTCTGTAATTACTTATCGAGATGGAGATATAAAGGGGGAGGGAGCTAGAAAATTATATAAAAAGGCTGGGTTCTCAGAGGGAGATCTTATAACAGTGTTCGATTATCCCTGTCAGGAATTTATATATGTTATAAAATAAAAAATGAGGGTAACTTCTTATTAGAAATATAGTTTTAGACTTTTTAATTGGATGACTTAAAAATAGACATATGATTTTAGAATTTTCCAGTAGAAATATTTGTTATTAATTTTGTTCTTAAAACATAAAAGAATAGTTAAAGGATTACAACAGTTCCACTGTTGCATCTCAGTAATTATAGCAGTT
>ENA-OOZR01000382-OOZR01000382.1-human-gut-metagenome-genome-assembly--contig:-NODE-382-length-40529-cov-3.124104_pt1 | contig 40529 bp, 36 predicted proteins | sample MGYA00241045_ERZ501406 | MGnify/ENA primary metagenome ERZ501406 (study PRJEB25962, sample SAMEA2042920) | human gut metagenome | biome: human gut; feature: human-associated habitat; material: faeces...
CATTCGGCAAAAATGATGATTCGAACGGTATTGGAATCTGGGGCTGCCGATGATTCCCAAATTTGCCTGAAGTGCCGAACCGGTTTCGAATGCGGTCTGGGCTGGTCAGATTCGTGGTACAGCATGAAGCCGGCAATGACTTCGGCTTTGCTGATCGGAGGATAGGCTTGCTCGAAGACTCGTTCGTAGAACGCGAGAAAGCTCAGGCCGGAATTACGCCACCCGTAGTAGTAATAGGCCCAGTTGATGGGGCGGGACAGAGTGATCATCTTGGAAACTCCTTGGTTGTGAGAGTCTCCACAGTTTCTTCACTGCGGCCGCGCCCGTCCATGAAGCGATGGGACGCTTACAATGGTTCAAGCAGGCGATCGAAAAAATTTACATCCCGCAATTTGTGAAAGGCGGGGATGATTCCGGCGACGGAGGAAACGGTGTTCTGAAAATTAACTTTGACGGGACGGTTGAAACCGTCGCGAATATGAGTCGAATTTATTCGAAGCGAGGCTTTTGGCAGGTTGTTGTTAGACGATAGCAATTCTATCAGATGGCACGCTTTTTTTCGTTATAAATCAATCGGATAACGAAAAATACCCGGTCCTTTCAGGGCCGAGCATGAAAAATCCAGGATAACTCTGCGCGCGTTTAATGGCGTTGGTGACGCACGACACGTCGGAAATATTGCCGGGTTGCATCTCAAAGGAGACCGGGAGACGGGAAGCGATTGAGTAGAACGTCACGAGCTTGTACGCAGCCAAGCTGTCACCCGCTTTGTTGAAGCCATCACGGATATACGGGTCAAGATTTCTCGAATGGCTCGACGTCGTTGTGCTGTCAAGTGCAAACACCGGAGAGCCGTCTTCGACATCGTTGGCAAGTGCCTGGAACAGCCTCTGCATGCCCGTCTCGTCGAGACCCAGGTCATCACCCAATAGCGGGCAGCCGAAAGGATCTTCTGAGCCAGAAAAAGCAGCGCGAACTTTAGCGTCCAAACCCGATGTACGACCGGCCCACTCCAACAAATCGGTGCCGCCGGTGTTCGTGCGAGTGGCAGTCGCCTCGGGCGCAATGTCAGCGCTCAGATTGTTCACCGGTTCCGCCTTTCGCTTGGGACGGCAGGGGATGATTTCCCCCGTTTCCGGGCAAATCTTGCCGATTCTTTCGGATTTCACGGGCACGTTGAACTTTCGTTTCGGGTCATATTGGAATTGACGGCGCTCGACGTACGTCGTGCCATTTTAGTGCTTCACGCGGACAATGCGCGTTTTGATCGGGGTTTCGGACTGGGACATGGGTTTCTCTGCGGCGGTGATTGAGTACGTATATTGCACAATATACACTCATGATTTTCCAGTAAAAAAGCCCGAATTTTCGGGCTTTTTTACTCTCGGCAGGACAAGGATTTGTGAGCTTGAGTCCGTATCCGCCGACTTTTCGGATCTCGATCTCAAGATCGGTAAAAGATAGCTGTTCCATTGGAAAACTCTTAAAAATCAAATGATTGAATGACTTGTTTTTATCATTTTTATGATTTTTAAGGGATTTTTGTTTCAGCAGAAATATCCCATCTGCGTTTGCAGACGCCTGATACGACAAAAGTGTTTCTCAGCGCTTTTGTCCAGGCCCACCATAGCTTATCGCATATATTGCAATCATTACAAAGACGTGCGTCTATTCTGGGCACAAGAAATCCATCCGCTCCATACTGCATACTGATTGCATTACGAGGACATTCCCTTCACACAAATAACAGTCAAAACAACTATCCTGCGCTTCAACATGCATCACAGTTTCCTAAACATTAACAATCTGATTACAGCAAGAAAAGTGGGTTTCATCCATTTTGGAACAGCATTGAAGTTTTTCAGAAAATTAAACGCCCTGTAATAAAATATGAAATACGTTACATCCAATGATTTTTTCTCTATAAGAGCCCAACCTAATATTCTTTGACACATAGATGCATATTCCGCTTCATCATACTTATTCAACCGTATGAGCTCTGATTTCAGATTTTCCAAAACAACAAATATACCATGCAAAAAGAGGTCTTTAGTTGCATTATTTCTAGATAGCGATATATCGGAAACGCATATATTTAAACCGGGTTCGTTCAAATAATAGAACTTCCCAGCTAGTTTATATATCATCAAATAAAATGGGACCTCCTCGCCAGATCTATTGTTGACTACATTTTCCAACAGATTATTTACTATCAACTCCTTTTTTATGCATTTATTACCATTTCCTGTCGCAAGTAATATATCTTCTTTGTCTGTATATCGTATCCCGTTTTCGCCTCTGTTTAACCAGTTTGCCTCCTCTGAGACATTGTTTTTTACAATGTTTATTCTATATTCTATTAATTCGATACTTGGGTGACTATTAATAACATTAGCTAGCTTCCCCAAAATTCCCATCTCAAGCCAATCATCTGCATCAAGGTAAATCACAAATCTACCTGACGCCAACTTAGTTCCCGTATTTCGCAAATACCCCGGCCCACGATTCTTATCGCTTTGAAAAATCTTAATACTTTTATTTTTATTGGCAATTCGTTTTACTACGTTAACGCTATCATCTTCACTGCAATCATCACAGTAAATAATTTCCAAATCTAAATAATTTTGATCAACAATTGAACTTATTGCATTGTAAATTGTCTCGGAGCAATTAAAGCCAGGGATAATTATTGAAAATAACATGGTGGTTTTGAAATGAAAGCGATTAATTAATAGTCATTAATCTTTAGCAACAGAATGGATGACATGCTTCATGGTTTCTTTGAATTTTTTAATGCTGTGATTACTTCTTGTGTATTCAATTGCCTGCGTGGCCTTTAACACATAAAGTTCATCGTTATTCATATACTCATCAATCGCAATTTTAAATCTGTTCACAGAATCAAATCCATCTCCAGGAACTTCCCCGACATACTCTCCAAACCGAGAGACTAGGTCATCTCTTTCAAATGCCGAAATAATTACAGTTCCGTAAGATAAACATTCTAACCACGAAATGGGTATGCCTTCCCAAATAGATGTGTTAATCAATATGCGAGCCGATTTTAGCAACTCTTTCTTTTCTTCTCCATCAACATGCCCCTTAAATATTAAATTTTTGGGGTTATTAGGCGGGAGATATTCCCGCATCATTTTTTTATTATCGTCAATATGCCGAAAGAAATTCCCTAGAACAATAAAATTGTACTGAGGCATTTGCCTTGCTATTTCGCAGAAAATCCAGCACCGTTTTTGTGCCTCTAAACGGCCTAAGAATATTATCGTGTTCTTCTGATTTAAGTTAAACCTGTATTCAAAATCAATTTCTATTGGATTTGGCACATATGAAATTGGAACGGTATTTTCTAAATTGTATAATTCCAACGCCAGCGGGTTGAGTGAATTACCTTGTGTTATAAATTTAATCCTCTTTTCTTCGTTCATATCATGAACTAACTGATAAATTTCTTGCCTATAAAAACAAGGATCTTTTATGGATTTCATCGTCCCAATAATTGTTTTCCAAACACGTTTGGGCCGTGGATCTTGTATCCATAAAATTAGTTTCTTTTTGTCGTTTTTCTCACATTTCAATACGTAATCATCTGTTAATTCAATTGATAAATACAAGTCATAATGTTTTCTGCGAGCCACAGTGATGAGAAAAATTTCCTCCTCGGCAACCAATGGAGATCAACATTATCGCAGTGTTCCTTTAATGCGAAAATGGATGGTAATCCGCCTTTTTTTTCTCTTTTACCCAGTAGTACATCAATTTCTATGTCTTCATCTGGTATATACTTTGCAATGAACTTTCTAGCTAGGAACCCATATCCGCCATATGCAGTTCCAGCCCCACCAAAGAATTCGTCAATCAAAAGTGCTACACGAATTTTCTTTGATTTAGAGAAATGTCTGCTGACATTTTCAATCATTTTAAAAAATGGCATAAATTAAAATATCTCCACTTCAACTCGTTTACTGTAAACGCATTTCCCGAATATTTCTATGCGATATCTCGCATCTCTGCGATAAATACTAACAATCTCCCTCCCCTTCTTTCCAATTGAAACGAATTCCTTATCTTTATAGCGCTTGATTAAAGATTTTATCCTGCTCAACTTATCTTCAAATTGAGGTTCGCATGAGAATATCTTTTTATACGCGTCCAACCAATCTATAAGGTGCCGATAGGATGGATTTTTTGTATTCCAAGGCTTCTCCCTGCCTGCGAAATGCACTATCCCTGGAGTCGTTTGACAATCCGATCTATTAATAGTTTTATGAGTGTAATCTTTGTACAAATTCCATCGAGGAGGGATCAATTTAACTTTATTGCCCAACACAGCATTAAGAACATCCTGATCTTGAAAATCTAATGGGGATCTATCAATAGCAAAATTCCACAACTTCGGCTCGATATTATCTCGTCTAATCTTTTTAAGATTTAATAGCAACACTCCAGCGTTAAAATATTGCGTATGCTTGACATTCAATACTGTAGCCAAATAGTCGCGAAAACTTATTTTAGGTCGAGTTTCTGATTTTTTGTTTTGTCCTACAATAGACGTTACATATGTGTCTTTAACTGCACCAACATACACCTGATCAACGTCGATCTTATATAAATTTTGTAAGTCATCAAAAACCAAAATATCTGCATCAAGGTAAATTACCTTGTCGTATTCTGGTAACAAACTCGGGATATAAAATCTATAGAACGTTTCCACCGAAATATAGCAATAATCATCTCGCCGAGACATCAAAGACTCAATATTTATATTCTTAACTTTCGACAAATCTATAAATCTTGCCGAACTGCGATCGCCGTATAAGCTTATAGTCTTTCCAATTGCATCTTTGCAAAATTCCGGAAGCCCCTTAGATAAAACGATAAACTCAAAATTTGATTGAGAATTTTCTAATATAGATACTATGACAGTTTCCAGTTGCTTATAGTAACTCTCGTTTATAGCAAAAACAATTGGTGTTTTCATCAAAAATAAACTTCTCTAAACACATAATACAGAGTGATCATTCCCTTGAAGACATTTGCCTGCTAAGCTTTATTTTTAAGCATAGGGCCAGATAGCTCACTTGAACATTAAGATTTTTTATGAAATCCTGGATTCCGCTACAAGTTGCTAACCGATAAATCTTCTTTTTCTCTCTCAGCAAGGATAAATCTAAAAAATCTTTATCTATATCTGGGAATTTTATATTTAGTATTGAAGCAATATAGCTTAGGGTCTTGATGGAATCAAGAGCCTGCTCATTTGATAATCTGAAATCTTTTTCTTGAGAATGGTTCCAATAATAAGGTACTTCAGTATTAAGGTATTTTGCTATCTTTTCAAGCAATTCAAATGTAGACTTCGTTTGAATTCTTCTATAAGTTGGTCGGGACTCCCCACGCCTGTACTTCATTAAAGTGTTGGGTAGTATTTCCATCTTATAGTCAGTTTTAAATAAAATTTTGATCCAAAGTGCATAATCCTCCGCATAAAGGGAGTTGGGATACCCTCCAATTTTTAAAATATCTTCTCTGCGAAGAATCACACTTGGATGAACAAAGCAGTCGTAAAAAGGCAAGCACGCTTCTATTTGCGTATGAGATAATGGTTGTATTTTTCTTGTTGGTCTTCCCGTTTCTAGATAAATAGCATCTGTTCCCAATACCGTTATTCCAGAATGTTTATTCAAATATTCCATTTGTTTAGATAAACGATCAGGGAAAGCCCAATCATCAGCATCCATCCGTGCTATCCAAGGTGTTGTTGCAAACGCTAGCCCTCGATTTAACGTATAAACTAACCCCTGATTAGCCTCGTTATGCAAGACTGTAATTCTTTTATCCTTCGTTGCTAAAGTATCTAGGTAGTCAGCAGTCTCCTTTATGGAACCATCATCGATAATTAGGAATGAAAAATTTTTATATGTCTGATCAAGAATAGATTTAACAGCTTCATCTAGCCACTCTTTTCTCGTGTTGTACACTGGCATTAAAACTGTTAATTGTTTTTCACTAGTCATCCCTACATACCTTTCTATTTCGAACGATCATAATGTCATGCCGACTGTATCGTCATTGACTAAATCCTTTACCCAATTCAATCAACTCTCTCACATGCTCATCAATCGTCAAATCTAACGGCACATGAACGTAGCGTTGGTAAGAAGGTGTGATCTTTAAAGGCGCTTTGCGGACGTCGTCCATCACCTTCTTAAAGGACTCAAGACTCCACGCATCAAAGCTCCGAAGCGCTTCAGGATCCACACATTCACAACTGCCGATTGTTTCTGCAATCAGTGAAGGCGTCCCATTCCATACACTCTCCATCCCCACGGTTTCCAAAGGATCATAGAAACTTGCCAAGACTGAATAGTCACAGGCCTGGTACATCTCCTGCATCTCATTGACAAAACCCACGTATTGAATGTTTTTGTACTCGCCATCAATAGGCCTTCCGGCCACAATTAAGCATTCATCGTAGGGTGTGGTCGTGAAGTATTCCTTCAACAGAGCAAAACCCTTGCGCTTATGACTCATTGAAGGAAAGAGAAAGAGTGTCTTATTCAAGGGAAGATTGTACCTTAAGGGAACTGCCAAGTATTATCTGCCCAGAAGTAAAGCTGCCTGAAACTGCTTGCGTATGAGCTCACAAAAACACAGCTAGCCTCCATGTCCGAGTGACATCGAGGCTGTTTGGGTAAGACGGTTGCTGGGAGGGTGATTTGAAGCGATCTCGGACGCCTCAGCCGTGTCATTTTCATTCCAGTTTTCGGCAGTACATCTCCTGGCGGCACAGGTTGTAGCCCAGCATGGTCACCCAGTTGTGCGCCTCAGCCCGCTTGAAGCGATGCTGCGCACGAACGAGCCCGTGAAGACCGTCTGAATGTAGCCGAAGATATGCTCCACACGGCAGCGGATTTGGATTTTTTGCGATTGTGTGCCTTCTGCTTGGCTGTCAAAGGATGGTTGACCCGGCCCTTTTCGCAGAAACAGGGAGTTACGTTGAAGTAGCGGACGATTTCTTCGAGTTCCTTGCCGGCATAGGCAGAGTCGGCGTACAAGACTCGGCCTTCATCTTCCTCCTCGTTCAGGACCCAGTTCAGAGCCTTTGAATCGTGAACGTTTGCCGGCGTGGCGACGTTGTGGATCAGGAACTTGCTGGAGGCGTCGGCAAGAGCGTGAATCTTGTAGCCGTAGTGAACCTCGTTGTTTTTCTTCGTCCACCTGGCGTCAACATCCTTCTGGCGCTTCTTGGCAGGCTGATCATTCCACAGCTCGCCGCCCCGGCCTTGCTTGATGAGTTGATTTTCCTCACGCGTATTGCGCTGCTTGGGGGCCTCAACGAACGAGCCGTCGAGGATCATGGCGCCCGTGTTGCCGAGCAAGCCCTGCTCGCGAAGCTCCTCGAGGTGCGCGTACGTGATTGACTCGCAAAGGCCGGACTTGACGAATATTTCGCGGTAGCTCCAGGCATGTCGACGCAACGAAACGGCAGCGAACCGTTTGCCCAACAATTCTTTGACGAAGGCCTTCATGCAGCTGCGTTATCTGAAAGCCAATAAACCAACTGATCGCAACGCTTGGAAAACAAAAGAGATCCCGAAGAAAATCCGAGATCTCTTTACCCTCTTAGGTTTGCCCTTGCCCCCGCGGGTGTTCCGGGACTAGGTGCATCCCCGGGAGTTTGGGGTACTGGCTGAATTCAAAAAAATCGTACATGCAGGCCCTTGCGGCCTGCACCCTCTATCATGAAAGCTGGTGGGCTGCAGGGACTCGGCCAGACTGCGTACTACTTTTTGGTCCCATTGCGAGGCCGGTAAAAAATTGCAGGATCTGGTTTTCGCACACCATATTCCTCTCTTTTGAAGGCGCATGAAAAAGTGATCACGGAACCGGTCGAATTGACGTTCGGACGCCCGTAGTTCAAGTTTCTTTTCCCAGGGACGAGAATTCCTGCAGCCCGTGTCAACCACCCTTGCTCAGAGGAGGCTGATCATGGCCAATTCTAAGACAAGAGCGGACCGCATCATCTCTCGGCAGCTATCCCACTGCACAGTTGAAGCGGCTCACCTCAGCGCCGTCGGCATTGATGTCCACCACGACCAGCTCATCTGCTGCTTCCAGAAGTTGGACCCGATCGCGGGCGAGCTTACGTCCGAACACCGCAGCTTCGGCACAACCATCCCTCAGCTTCTGGAATTCGCCGCCTGGTGCCGTGTGCGTGAATCTTCAGTGATTCTGATGGAATCCACCGGCGTGCTCTGGTTCAGCCCATACCGCAGTCTCGAAGACGTCGGTTTCGACAACGACACGCTTGCGCTTGTCAACGCACGGGACGTCAAGGCGGCTGTCGGCCGCAAAACGGACGCTCAGGATGCCAAACGCCTCGCTGAGTACGCCAGGTTGGGGAAGTTCCACAAATCCTTCGTTCCAAGCCGCCCGTTCCGCGACATGAGGATGGTTTCCCGCGACATCATCAGGCTGAGCGACGACATCAGCCGTCAAAAGAACCGCTACAACAAGAATCTCAACTCCGTCGGCTGTCGAGCCACCTCCGTTTTCAGCGACGTGCACGGCAAAGCCGCCGGGAAGATTCTTGACGCCTATATCCGGGGCGATCGGGACTTTGAGGAGATCGTCCGCTCCGCGCGCAAACAGCTCCGCGCCACGCAGCAGGAAATCCTTGAGGCCATCAACTTCGCCATGTCTGATGCACTGCGTGAGCTCCTGAGAAGCTCCTATGAGCACCTGCAATATCTGATTGCGCGACGCGATTCTCAGATCGCGCTGTTGGAGCGCATGCAGGCGCCCTATCAGGAGTACATCGACCGCCTGATGACCATTCCCGGCGTCAAAGAGCTCTCCGCACGGCTCCTGTTCTGCGAGTTCACCAATGAGCAGCAGAGCTTCCCCGATGCAGCACACTTCGCCTCCTGGCTCGGTCTGTGCCCCGGCAACAACAAGTCCGCCGGCAAGAGCAGTAGTGGCAAGACCCCGAAGGGTAACCGCTGGGCACGCAAAACCCTGACGGAAGTCGCTCACGGCATCGGTCTCATGAAGCGTGGTGCTCTTAAGGCGCTGTTTCAGGCCTTCAAGGAACGCCGAGGTGCGAGGCGCGCAGTCGTTGCCATAGCGCACAAGGTGGCCATGATCATGTTTGCGATGATCTGGGACGGTTCAGAGTACGTCGAGACAACCTGCTCCGCGCTTCGGGATACGCGCGTAAAACGGTTGCTCCAGACATCGAAGAACCTGCGGGAACAGCGCACTGTGATCACTCTGAGTGGGCAGATCGTCGACAAAGACACTGGGGAACTGATCGGCCAGCTCAGCGTTGACGCAGCAACCTGACGGAACGCTTTCGAGCCGCCTCAATGAAGAGGCTGCGATGTCCACTTCAGGGACAGGGGCTTCGTCGTCCCTGCAGCCCACCTGCCTTCATGAAAAAACAAAGGGCTTGAACTATGCAGTTCAAGCCCTTTGTAAGAATCTGGTACGCGGTACTGGGATTGAACCAGTGACCCCTGCCGTGTGAAGGCAGTGCTCTACCCCTGAGCTAACCGCGCGCTGAGAGAAAAAGAATTGTACTGAGAAAACGATGCTTTGCAAGTGATGCATCGAACGGATACCGCCTTTACGCGATCTTACGATAATTTTTCAGGTCGTTCGCCTCTAGCGGCCTCAACGCCGAGGTTAGCAAGCGCATCGGCTTTTTCGTTGCCTGGGTCGCCGGCGTGTCCTTTTACCCAACGCCAGTCAATCTGATGCTGACTAACCAATCGATCAAGTTCCTGCCAAAGTTCGCCGTTTTTGACGGGCTTTTTGTCAGCGGTGCGCCAGCCGTTCTTTTTCCACCCGTGAATCCACCGTGTAATGCCGTCTTTAACGTAGCTGCTGTCAAGATGAATGATGATGGGACAAGGCCGTTTGACCGCCGAGAGTGCACGAATGACAGCTGTCAGCTCCATTTGGTTATTGGTCGTAAGCGCGCTGCCGCCATAGAGCTCCAGAGTGTACTTACCCCAGACGAGCCAGGCTCCCCAACCCCCTACGCCGGGATTTTTTTTGCAGGCCCCATCAGTCCAAATTTCAAGAACAGTAGGTGTAGGTGCGTGAGTCATGGTGCTTTATGGTTTTCCGCAATCGGTGCGGACGGTGTGATGGAGGTTTGAGAGAAAGTTGACGAGACACGGCCGGCGGCCGGCACGCCTGAGGTCGGTACTTTAGCTGGAATATTGGCAAATTCGCTGCAGTTGACGATTCGCGCTCCGGGACGCCGCTTTACAGCGGAGAGCAAAAGAATATTTGAGCATTGCGGCAGCCATCTGTCGCCGGCTTTGTCAAGCCACTCCCAAGCATGAAGCCGGCGTGCGCTTCGAAATCCTGGACGATAGAGTCCGAAGCGTCCGCGGTCAATTTCCAGTCCGAGAAGCGCAAACCAGTCCTTGAGACGTCGAAGCGGAATCGGCGCCATGTCGGTAGGCAGATAGGGCTTGGCGCCGAGCCGGACGGTCTGCTGCCGCATCCACCAAAAGCCTGCGCCGTTGAAGGCGGTAAGAATAAGCCGGCCTTCAGGTTCGAGCACTCGAACGGCTTCGTGAAGTGCCTGCTGAGGGTTAGGGGAAAGTTCCAGCACATGCGGAAGCGTTACGAGATCCATCGACTCATCAGCGATAGGCAAGAGCTCCGGGGCAGCGACGATGCAGCCGAGATCTCCGCTTAAGACGTCGGCGGAAACGGAAACCGTACTCTGCAGTTCGATCAGCCACTTCGACTGCATACGATTTTCGGCAAGCGTGTTGAGTTCTGGCATGCCGATCTGCAGCGCGCAGCTGCCGAAGACATCAACCGTCAATTCATCGTAGGCTTCAGCTTCCCATTCAAGGAGCAGTCGGCCTGGCGATGTGCGCAGGAACCCGTCAAACGTAAGACGTGCAGGCAGAGCTCCCGCGCCCTTGTCAGGGCGCTCGGAGCGCCCAAAAAAGCGCTGGAACATAGGTGCAGTTAACAACTCGTTGCGGAAACTTGCCCGCTGCAGAAGATTGAAGCAGGCAGAAATGCCCGGATGACGGAAGTCCGAGGCATTACAAGCATTAAGATTAACGGATTATGCAGGCCTTACGCCTGTTAACTGTTCCGGAAGTTCTCCGCTCATGAACCCGTCGTCTTTTCGATCTGCCCTTACTCAATTGTCTGTCGCGCTTTTCATAGCAACTGCGGCGGTTCATCCGACTTATTCCTTTGCGGAGGATGTTCCTCAGGATGCCCAAACGAATGCATCTGCTGGAGGGACTGTGGTCGAGACTGCGTTAACGGAAGCGGCTTTGGAGCGTGAGTCCGCAGTGCCCGCCAGCGTTTGGGATCGAATTCGCGGAGGTTTTGGTATTCCGGAACTGAATTCGCCTTTGGTGGATCGGTGGACGACGTATTACGCCAAGGATCCGGAGTATGTGCAGCGCATGGCGATGCGTGCGAGTCAATATCTCTACAACATCGTCGAAGAGGTGGAGTCTCGCGGACTGCCAATGGAGCTCGCACTTTTGCCTTTTGTAGAAAGTGCCTTCCAGCCCGAAGCCCTTTCTCGCGCAAAAGCGTCTGGCCTTTGGCAGTTCATGCCGGCAACAGGCGCGGATTATGCGCTTGAACAAAACCTCTGGCGCGATGACCGAAACGATGTATTGGAAAGCACTCGTGCAGCACTCGACTACTTTGAATATCTGCACGGGATGTTTAATGACTGGCAGTTGGCGCTCGCTGCCTACAATTGGGGTGAAGGAAGTGTTCGGCGAGCTGTTGAGCGTGCTAAACGAAGCCACAAGGCAACAGACTACGCACATTTGAAAATGCCCCGAGAGACGGCCAACTACGTTCCGAAACTGGAGGCTATCAAGCGCATCGTGAAGGATCCTGGCCGCTATGGCATTGAACTGCCCGACGTTGGCAACGAGCCCTTCTTCGTACGGATTACAAAGCCTCGCGATATTGACCTTAAAACGGCGGCGGAATTGGCCGGCATGTCTGAAGCGGAGTTCCGGCAGCTCAACCCGAGCTTTAAGCTTCCGGTCATTGTGGCATCGCACAACAATGTGATGCTTCTGCCGGCCGATCGTCTTGACTTTTTCGTCGACAATCTCGCAAGCTGGATGGATTCTGGACAGCCGCTTTCACGGTGGACAACCTATCGCCTGCAGGCGGGGGATACGCTGGCTTCTGTGGCTGAACGCTCTGGCATGACGGAATCGTTCTTGCGTGAAGTGAACGGTATCCCTGCCGGCCGCAAAGTGCTTCCGAATTCCACGCTGCTTGTTCTCGCGGATGCAGATGAGCAGACAGACATCGCTGCGGAAGAGGCAGATGCGAAGCTTCGCCTTTCACCGCTTACGACTTGGCGCCGTGTCACCTATCGTGTGCGTTCGGGCGACACACTGTCGAGCATTGCGCGCCGTTGGCACATTACGGTGAAATCAATCGTACAGGGCAACCGACTTCGTTCAGATCGTCTGCATTCCGGGCAGCGTTTAGTGCTCACGGTGCCCAATGTTGCGCGAGAACCGATTCGTACTGCAGCGAAAACTTCGGCACCATCCTCTTCTGGACACGTTATTTACGCGGTAAAGCGCGGTGATTCGCTGGCTTCTATTGCCCAGCGTTACGGTGTTTCGACGGCATCCCTTAAAACGACGAATCGATTGAGCTCCAATACCATCAGAGCCGGACAACGACTGCGCATTCCAAAGTCGGGTGAACCTATCGAGGAAGAAACGACAACTTATGTCGTTCAACAAGGGGACACCCTTACTTCGATTGCCAATCGGTACGGCGTGAGTGTTGTGAAGCTAAAGCGCTTAAATCGGCTTACCTCCAATGCTCTGAAGGCGGGCGATCGGTTAGAGATTCCAGAGAGCGATGCGCCTAAAGCACCGCCCGCACCGGCAACGGCAGCGAGCCCGAGAACCACAGTGCATAGCGTGGTCTCTGGAGATACGCTTACGTCGATTGCTGAGCGCTTCGGTACAACAGTGGCAAAGCTGAGAAGTGCCAATGGATTGAGAAGTTCAAGACTCTCTATTGGTCAGCGTCTGGTGATTCCTGCATCAGCTTCCAAAGTAGCAAGTGCCAGTGAACTCCGCAGATATCGTGTTCGTTCTGGAGATACGCTCACTTCCATTGCGGCGGCCCACAACGTGTCTATTGCTGACCTGATGAGTTTTAACGGGCTTACGACAAGTCGCCTGAACGTTGGGCAGTCACTGCGCATTCCTTAATTCACTCTGCTGGCCGTTCGTCCGTTTGGATGTGCGTATTTAAGGGGAAATTATCCGAGCGGTAGACTGCCCGCTTAAAATGGCGGGCAGCATTACGAGTGCTGACGCCGTCTGCACTCCAATTTCATATTGATGGGGGAGACCCCGCTGCCAATCATAACGACAGCGTTTTTCCCATCCCTATTAAAAGAGGACCAACATGGGATTCCTGACCGGCAAAAAGCTCCTGATCACGGGTGTTATCTCCAACCGTTCCATCGCCTACGGCATCGCCGAAGCTTGTCATCGTGAAGGTGCTGAACTGGCTTTTACGTATTCCGATGAACGCTTCGCAGAACGCCTGAAGGGATTTGCCGCGCAGTTTGGCAGCGATATCGTGCTTCCGATGGACGTGACCAAAGACGATCAGATTGCTGCCGTTGTTGAAACGCTCACGGAAAAGTGGGGCGGGCTCGATGGATTCGTTCATTCCATCGGCTACGCTCCTCGAGAGTCGATTGCCGGCGATTTCCTTGAAGGTTTCTCTCGCGACGCTTTTCACACTGCGCTTGATATTTCAACGTATTCCTACCCGGCTCTGGCCAAGGCCTTCCTGCCGATGATGAAGGGACGCAATGCGTCTTGCCTTACGCTGACTTATCTGGGCGGAGAGCGCGCCGTTCCAAACTACAACACGATGGGTTTGGCCAAGGCAGCGCTTGACGCGTCAACGCGCTATCTGGCTCAGTCACTCGGCCGTGAAGGCATTCGCGCCAATGCCATTTCCGCCGGCCCGATCAAGACGCTCGCTGCATCCGGCATCAAGGGCTTTAGCAAGCTTTTGCGTGTGATGGAAAAGAATGCGCCGCTCGGCCGTACGGTGACCATTCAGGAAGTGGGCAATACTGCTGCTTTCCTGCTCTCTGATCTGGCGAGCGGCATTACCGGCAACATCTGCTACGTTGATGCGGGCTTCCACGCCGTGGCCGTAGCTGACGTTGAAGAAGACTAATCAGCCTTTAAACTAAAGACAGGGCTCCGTCTGGCGACATCAGGCCACGGAGCTTTTTCTTTGAATACACACTTAATACACTGTATGAGGGCACAACGTGGTCGAAGATAACGAGAAAAACGCTAAGCGAATTTCTATTGTGCTCCTGACGCGCAATGAGGTGCATAACATTGAAGCGTGTCTTAAAAGCTGCAGTTTCGCCGACGAGTGGATCGTCGTGGACGACGGCAGCTCTGACGGTACAGTGGAAACGGCCCGACGACTTGGGGCGAAGGTATTCTCTCGAAGTCTCAGCGGGGACTGGGCGGCGCAGAAAAATTTTGGTATTGAGCAGGCCGCAGGTCCATGGATTTTTTTGATTGATGCAGATGAGCGCGTAACCCCGGATCTGGCTAAAGAGCTGCAGGAAGCGGCGTCCGGATCGAGATGTGCATACTTCGTGCAGAGGCACAACGCCTTTCGGCATATTCATGCTACACATGGGATTCTTCGACCCGATTGGGTTTGCCGCATGGTGCCTAAGATGGCAGTCAAGGTATACGGACGTGTACATGAAGAAATTCGTGTGAATTGTGAGAAAAAACGCCTCAGCGGTACAGGTCTCACGCACTACCCCTACCGGAGTTGGAAGCTTTATTTCAATAAGTTCAATACGTACACCGAACTTTCGGCAGAAAAGTATCTTGAAGAGGGGCGGAACGTTTCCTTCGTGAAGGACATCATGCTTCGCCCAATATGGGCTTTTCTCAAGGTCTATTTCATCAATGGCGGTGTGCTTGACGGTCGCGCGGGTTTCATTTTCAGTATCAATCACGCTTTCTACACAATGAATAAATACGTCAAATACTATTTTCTGAAATACTATTCTGGTGAACTTTGAGCCTCTGGATATCAGCTATGAAAACCGTCGGCGTATTCGTCAAACCAACTGAAAATCTCAGTGAACCCCTTGAACATTTGGTGAGTGTGCTCCGTCGTGCGGGATGCCAGGTCCTTTTAGAGGAACGCGCGGCTCAAGCTCTCGGTAATCCTGATGGAGGCTTCCCTCGCCCTGAGTTGGGACGTCGCAGCGACGTGGCCGTAGTACTGGGTGGTGACGGAACATTGCTTGGTGTCGCTCGGCAGATTGCGGATTCTCATTGTCCGTTGATTGGTGTAAATGCCGGTCGTCTAGGCTTCATCACAGACGTTGTGCTTGACGATATGGACAGGGTGCTGCCTGCCATGCTGGCCGGGGAATGTTCAGCAGACCAACGGCACCTGCTCGAAGGCGTAGTGTTTCGCAATGGGCGAGAAATCTTTCGCAATGTTGCAGTGAATGATATTGGCTTCAGCCATGGCCGTGCCGGAGGCATGGTTGACTTCATCATCTATGTCGATGGGAAGCAGATGAGTGCTCAGTCGGCAGACGGTGTTGTCTGTTCGACCGCCACGGGGTCAACCGCCTATGCACTCGCTGCCGGCGGTCCCATTTTGCATCCTTCAATGGATGCCGTTGTTTTGGTGCCGGTTGCTCCGCATACGCTTTCCAATCGTCCCATCGTTTTGCCGTCCTCAAAGCGCATTGAAATTGAACTCGTAAACGCCCGTGATGCAACAGCGTATTTCGATATGCAGGAATTCTGTGACGTCGAACCGGGTGACATGCTTCGCATTCAGCGCTCGGAACGTGTGATGGAGATTCTTCATCCGCTCAGTTACGACTATTACGACTTGCTCCGCCGAAAATTAAAGTGGAACTATTCACCCACCAGTGTGAAGCACCACGAGCAGATCAGTGGCTGAAGGAAGCTCTTACGATGCTTACAACGCTCAACCTTAAAGACTTCGTCATCGTTGATCAGCTTGCGCTTGATCTCTCTACGGGCTTCACGGTTTTGACCGGTGAAACCGGTGCCGGCAAATCCATTTTGATTGATGCAATTCAATTGATTCGCGGAGCCCGAGCTGATGCCGATATGGTTCGTAAGGGCGCTGAACGAGCCAATATCATTGCTGAATTCATGCCTTCGGAAGAGGCTCTTCGGTGGCTTGAAATCAATGATTTGCAGGATTCCAGCGCGTCAACAGTGCTTGTACGCCGCAGCATCGATAAAAACGGACGCTCACGTGCCTGGATCAATGGCATTACGGTGACGCTCTCGCAGCTGAAGGAGCTTGGCGACACTTTAGTTGATATACAAGGGCAGCATGCGCATCAGCTTCTTTTAAAGACGCAGAATCAATTGAAGCTGCTTGACGCTTATGCAGAAAACACAGCTCAGCTTGAGGCGGTTAAAAAAGCTTTCGCGACTTGGAACGCCGAGGCCAAACGCCTTGAAGAAGCGAGCTCTAGTGCAGAGGTTCGTACCGCCAAAATCGAGCAGCTCACCTGGCTGCTTGAGGATCTCTCCGCGTTGGCGCCTAAAAAGGGAGAGTGGGAGTCGCTTAACGAAGAACATACTCGACTTTCCCACGGCGTTTCTATTATTGAAGGTCTCACTGCGTCTGTTGATTGGCTTACCCAAGGTGAGGATTCGGCGTCTGATTTGGTTTCACGTGCGCAATCTCGTGTTGATGATTTGTCTAATTACGACGAACGTCTCAAAGGTGTCAGTGAAACTCTGACTACGGCAGCAGAGCTGATCGATGATGCGGCACACGATCTTGAGCGGATTCTGGATAAGACAGAAGCGGATTCCAATCGTTTTGAGAAAGTAGATCGACGCGTATCCAAATACTTTACGATGGCACGAAAGTATCGCACTGAGCCGGAAGTGCTTTATGCCTTTGAGGCAGAAAATAAGCGTCGTTTGGAGGAGCTGCAGAACGACGAAAATCTGGATGCTTTGAGGACTGAAGAAGCTGAGGCAAGAGCAATCTATGATGCCGCAGCGGAAAGGCTCTCAAAAGTTCGTCGAGAAGCGGCCGCACGTTTCGCCAAGGCGGTTACGAATGAAATGCAAACGCTGTCTATGAAGGGCGGACGATTTGAAGTAAAACTTGTCCCCATTCCGCGCAGTGAAGTCGGCGTTGAAAAGTGTGAATTCTTAATGGCAGGTCACCCTGGCGTTGATGTTAGTCCCTTGGCTAAAGTGGCGTCCGGAGGGGAGTTGTCTCGCATTGGTCTGGCGATTTTTACGTTGACCAGCCGTAATACAAGTGTCCCGACGCTTATCTTTGACGAAGTCGACAGTGGCGTAGGTGGTGCTACAGGTGAAGTGGTTGGCCGAATGATGAAACAGCTTGGGCAGACGAGGCAAGTACTTTGCGTGACGCATTTGCCGCAAGTAGCTGCTTGCGGCGACCATCATCTCAAAGTAGAGAAGGTTTCCGACGGTATTGAGACCGTGAGCTATTTGAGAGAACTCAATCCAACCCAGCGTGTGGAAGAGATTGCCCGCATGTTGGGCGGACTCCTCATCACGCAGAAAACGAAAGTACTTGCCGAGGAAATGGTTAAAGCAAACCTTTCTCAGGAAGAGTGATTTTATTTTGAAGCCGTTGCTCGAGACGTTGACGATTGATGCCTGCTAAATGTCGATCATTTTCACGGTGATACAGATGAAAAACAGTCGTTGCGAAAAGACCAAGTTTGCGCTGCATCCCAAGATTGATCAAACGGATCGCTAGGTCGGAGTCTTCAAATCCCCAACCTTCATAGGCTTCATCGAATCCATTGACAGCTAAAAAATCCTGCCGCCAAATCCCTAAGTTGCAAGTTCGAACTTTTGCCCATGATGTTGGTTTAAGTTTGCGCATTGATCCCAATGGGATTTTAAGAAGCGGTATAAGGCGATTGATGTGTTCTTTATGTCTTAAAACGTTTAAACCGAATAGATCTGTAAAAGGGATTCTGTGTGTTTCAATTGCATGACTGAGTGTTTCATCCAACAAAACTCGATTGCCCGCAACAAATGCATGTTTTTCTGAAAGTGTCAGATGTTGCTGAATCCAGTTCGGACGGGGAATGCAGTCCCCATCAAGGAATAAAAGGTAATCACCAGAACTCATCCGGACGGCATTGTTGCGAGCAGATGCCGCACGAAATCCTCGGTCATCTTGCCAGGCATGCAGTATTGGAAAGGCAGAATTTTGCTGGAAATTCTCAATGATTTGTTGAGTATCTTTTGTGCTCCCGTCATCAGCAATGCAAACTTCAAAGTCTTGAATTGTCTGCAGCTTCAATGCTTCAAGCACTGTCAGCAATGCTTGAGGGCGATTGTAAGTAGACAAAATGATGCTGGCTTTCATGACGCATTCACGATTTTCTTCATTGCGCCTAAAACTTCATCCACAGTCGGCCATCCATTTTCGCTGCCCAGGACAATAGCCCTAGGGTTCCACGGACGTGTGCGAACTGGGTTTGTAACGCCGATCAATGTAATCTGATTGGCGCCAACCGCTGCAGCTACATGGCTCATGCCGGAATCGTTGGCAACGACTACACGTGCATGTTTGGCAAGCGCAGCAATAGTGCCGAGAGATGTCGGAGGGCAAATTTTGGCGTCTGGGCAGGCGGCTTTCGCCAATTCGACCTCTCGAGCGGCAGGGAAAACAACTGGTTCTATTCCCATGTCACGAAGCGGCCTACAAAGCTCGTTGAAGTGTTTCCAGTGCTTCTCTTTCCCATGGTGCAGCCCTCGAGCGATTGGTGCAAGAAGGGCATAGTTGGCTGGAATGCCGCACTGCGCTATCACATTTCTAGCCCCAGCTTCATGACGTTTGAGTGGTTTGAGACCAAGGCTTGGCGGTACCTTATCCCAGGCTGGTTTAATATCCCAAGCTTCAAGTGCTTCATGAGCAAGCCTGAAGAACCGTTCAACTTCATGCATCATCGTGTTAGGTTCGGGTACAACCTTATCTAACAGAATACGGCGAAAATCTGTGGGAAATCCCGCACTGCGAATCCCCCCGATACGATAAAGAAGAGCAGAACTAAATGAGTTGGGGAAGAGGAGCCCTTTGGGATGTCCTCCCCAACGACGTGCAATATTGCGCATGCGATCAAGGTCTTCTGTGACATGACCTTCAATAGGTTCAAATCGCCAGCCTGTGCCGGCAAGAAGATCTTCGGCCCAGCGTTTGCCTGTCAATACAGGGGTAAGGCCACTTGCCTCGAGAAGTCGTAGCCCCGGCAAAGCCATGCAACAATCGCCGACATGATTAGGGATGCGACAGGTGATATAGAAATTATTCATCGCGATGTTAGACGAGAATTAAAAGAGGTGAGCTGCTTGAAGAATTTTAGTTACATGTTCTTCTTCGGTATCCGGAGATAAAATATATTGCAATGGATTGTTAAGTTTGTGTTTATGCTGAATGGCCGAAGTAATAGCTGTTTCAAGAGATCCTTCGTTCAATCCATCAAATAATATTTTGGCTTCAGGGTGGATTATTTCATTGGAAAATATATTTTTTGATAGGATAACAGGAGTGCCACTTAATATACTCTCAATAGCAACCATCCCGAAAGCTTCGTATCGAGATGATAAAATGAGATAATCTACAAATTTATAAATCACTTCCATGTCATGCCGAAAACCTATATAGAAAACGTTTCTAGAAGCCTTTATTGGTCGTCCGGCTACTATTAATGATATAGGCAAGTCAGTTTGGTTGAAAAATTTTACGAGAAAATCTAAACCTTTAACATAATGATTGCCGGCTGATGGAATTAAAAATATAGTATTCTTTTCTGGAATCCCGTTGAGATGGAAGAAATTTAAGCGGTCCGATTGGTTTGCGGGTGAATTATTGAATTTTGATGTGTCGAATGGTGCGTAAATTGTAGTTATTTTAGATGTGGGTATATTATAAAGATTGTGAACTTCGTCAGCCATTCCGTTGGAGTGAGCAACAATTAATTTACCTCTTTGGTAAAATGTTTCTTCGAGACTGATCATTTTTTATCAAAAAAAGACGGTCTTCTTTTTATGGCATTTAGATACCCCTTATGCGTTCCGCCACAGATGCAAATGCTGGCTCTAGGATATCTGTTGCACGAAATAATTCCATCTAAATTATATTTTTTAGATATTTTTTCTACTCGGTAATTATAGAAGTAGTCGCGAAGTTTCGTTGGCAGCCATCGACAGTTTATTAATTCTAATTTAAATCTTAAATTAGCTGTTGCGTTCTCATCTATCTTCTTAGTAAAAACTACTGGTTCAATATTTAGTTCATTAAGGCCTTTAACTAAGCCAAGAGAATACCTTCCCATACCCCCATCAAGTCTGAGTGAGTGGCATGCGATACCGATTGCTGGTGTCTGATGACGGGATGTAAACGATGCTTGACTGGACATTTTAAATCATGAGTGTTGGAAAATTAAAAGATAGCTGTTAATTAACTCTTTTCCTAGTATCATGGCGCATTAGTCTTGATCCTGCCGTATTGAAAGTGAACTTTAAGTACATTCCCATATTAGGCAATCCGCAATTGCTCAGATTGTTCCGATATCTTCCACCCTATAAAAAGTACATCATAGGGGCTGCGTTGGCCATGATTGCGGGCGGTGGAGCGTCTTCTTTGATTGCTTTGGTGCTTGGCAAGCTGACAGACATGGCTTTCTACCAACAGGATGCGGTTGTTGTTTATCTTGCTCCTGTCGCTCTACTAGGTATTTCGGTATTACACGGTGGTAGCCAATACCTAAGTCAATTCCTTTTAGTACGAGTTGCTCAGGGGGTGATGCTTGAACTACGAACACTGATGTTCGAGCGGATTCTTCATTGGGGAGATGATCTCTTTATGAAGTATCGCTGCGCAGAAGTGCAGGCTAAGTTCATCAATGAAGCTTCCACAGCTCTGACCAATGCAGCAGGTGTACTCACTATCATCATTCGTGATTCCATTCAAATCGTCTGCCTTCTTGGGGTGCTTTTTTGGCATAACTGGCTGCTTACATTAGTGACCTTCATCGTTGGTCCAGTTATTGCCTTAATTCTCAAATGGGTGAACCGACATATCAAGCGCTTGACAACGCAGACTCAACAAACATTTGGGGAGCTGATCGGCACAATTCAGGAAAGCTACAGTGGTGAGCGGGTGGTTAAAGTCTATGATGGTTATGACTACGAGAGCGCGCGTTTCCGTGATGTCAATGAACGACTGCGGTCACTTACATTGAAAGCGCAGAAGGTTTACTCCGCAGGAACACCGCTCACTCAATTCGCTTCAATGGCGGGAGTATCGATCGTTATCGTGTTCGCCTTGATGCAGGCCAACATGGGATTGCTTACGGTTGGGGAGTTCACCACGTTTTTGGCTGCAATGCTTCTTTTATTGCCGCCGATCCGCAAACTCTCTAGTGTCAACGGTACAACGGCAGCAATGACTGCCGCTGCAGAAAGCTTATTTCGCGTGATTGATGAACTGCCGGAAAAAGATGCCGGTACAAAGACTCTAGAAAACTATAGTGGTGCCGTAGAATTCCGCGATGTAAGTTTTGCTTACCCTAACGAGGATAAGCAGACGATTAGCCATTTCTCGCTATCAGTTAAGCCTAGGGAGATGATTGCGTTAGTCGGGTCGTCCGGCGCAGGTAAATCGACCCTCATCAATTTGATCCCTCGCTTCTGGGTTCCTACAGAAGGTGAGATCTACTTTGACGGCATCGCTCAGAGTGAGCTCACTCTCAAGAGTTTGCGTAAGCAAATAGGCCTTGTCAGTCAAGACGTAACAATTTTTGATGACACAATAGCCAACAATATTGCTTATGGCTGTCGTGACAAGGTGACTCGGGAGCAAATTGAAGCTGCAGCAGAGGCTGCAGCATTGACAGACTTCATCAAAACACTGCCGGAAGGGTTGGACTCTCCAGCAGGACCCAATGGCAACCATTTGTCTGGTGGGCAGCGGCAGCGTGTTTCTATTGCGAGAGCATTTCTTAAGAACGCCCCCATCTTACTTTTGGATGAGGCAACAAGTGCTTTGGACACGGAAAGTGAAAAGCACATTCAGAAGTCGCTGGATACGCTCCTTAAGGGACGTACATCATTTGTTGTTGCACATCGCTTGTCAACCATCATCAATGCTGACCGCATTATTGTGATGAAGGATGGCCGTATCGCCGAAATTGGTACGCATGAAGAGTTGCTTGCCAATGGCGGGTTGTACAACCATCTTTATACTCTTCAGTTTTCGAAAGAGAACTGAGTCTGCTTCATGTTCATCGGGATCATTTTCGGCATCATCGCTTGTGCTCTGTGGGGACTTGTCTACATCATCCCGTTGTGGCTATCGACATATGACCCGATGTTGATAGCGCTGGCCAGATACACGATTTTTGGTCTTTTTTCGGCAGTACTTCTGGTTTTTAATGGAAAGTATCTGACTCAAGTCTCCAAGAAAGATTGGATTAGCGCTACTGCCTTAGGCGTGGTGGGAAATCTTTTTTTCTATTGGCTGTTGGCGTCTGCAGTTCAATTGGCTGGCGCGCCGATTGCTGGTGCTTTTACCGCGGTCATCCCAATTAGTGTGGCCATTGTGGCAAATTCTTCAGCAAGGCGGTGTGGGGCAGGAGTACCCTGGAGCAGTCTCGTTTTTCCGCTCAGTTTGGTGGCTGCCGGTATGGTTTGCCTCAACTGGACAGAGTTCAGCTACTTCCTTGCAAATTCCAATGAGCCCCCTGCAGGATTCTGGCTAGGGGTGTTCTATGCATTTTTGAGTTTGTTGGTTTGGACGTGGTATCCAATCAGCAATGCGAACTGGTTAATTGCGCATCCGAAAATTTCTCCAATGTTTTGGACGGCAGCTCAAGGTGCTGCAACACTGCCGACAGCAGCCATTGGTTTGGCAGCTTATGCCGCAATGACGGAGTCCTCAACTTCACTCTGGGAGCCTACACCGACACATTTTTTTATCGGCGTATTATTTTTGGGGATCGTATGCTCCTGGCTTGCCATTTGTTTTTGGAATGATATGAGTCGCAGATTGACACCCGCATTGGGCGGTCAAATGATTATTTTCGAAACAATCTTCGCAGTGATCTATGCACACATTATGCGACAGGCTTTGCCTACAACATTAATGAGTGTCGGTATGGTGCTTCTTTTGGCAGGTGTTTTTGCTTCAGTGCGAGTATTTCATTGCACTAAGATTAAAGCAATGTAGAGCCTATCGGTGTATGACAGCAGAGTGCATTCCAAACTTTTTCTACAGAAATACTCTGCATGCAACGTGATAGTTGAGGCGGGTTGTAGTGAGCGCAGAGATGGCGAGTGCAGCCTGAGCAAGGGATATCTGTGTTATCACGTCGCACAACGGTGACGTTGCCTACTGTTTGAATATCTAAATCGTTGGAATAAGGTGTTGATTGGCCGCATTTAGGCGCTGGACCCCATGTGTCGACAGGCGTTGGGCCATAAAGACAGACACAGGGTATGCCCGTAGCTGCAGCAATATGAGAGGTTGCGGTATCAACGCCAATATAGGCGACTGCCCCCACGATGATTCGCGAAGTCTGTCCAAAACTTGCATGACCCGCTGCGATGAAGGTTTTTTGTGGAGGAAGCGCTTCAGTAATTTTGAGGAGATAGTCAATATCTCCTGATCCTCCTGTGAAACATATGCCATGTCCGGCTGTCATAAGCAGGTGTGCTAGTTCGATCCACTTTTCTATGCCCCAATTTTTGTCTTGGTATCGAGAATTACATTGGCATACGACGTACGACCCAAGCATATGTAACTTTGCTTGAAGGTCGGTCGATAATTCCCGATCAGGATAAATAGGGCAGAGTTTAGGGGCTGTTCCCTTGAAAAGTGGTCCGAGAAGAGGTTGAGTGCGTTCAAGGATTTGGCCGCCGACAAAATCTATTTGATCTGTAATCAGAATTCGTTTCCAAAGTTCCTCTAGAGATGGATACGGACGCACCATCACTTGATGCTTTGCTGCAAAGTAACCATATAGAACTGTGCGGGTACTATTCATAGTAATGAATGCCCAGTCGTATTTGTTCCAAGATGCAAGGTGGCTGCAGGCTTGTACAAACTTATTGGGGTGATGTTCAACACCTATTACATGACTAATATCCTGAACTCCTTCCAGAATGGGGGCGTTGTCTTTAAAGGTGAGCATGTCGATTTGGGCATCGGGGAAGCGGGCTTTTAGTGCTGGTGCCAAAGCAGCAGCCAAGAGGCAGTCACCAAGATAGCGAAGGGAAACGATGAGGAATTTCATGAAAGTAAGATGAATGGGGCAAGAACTTGCCTAACGATTAGCCCTTTACAATGTGCACACTATTCAAACGGCAAGTTGAGCATCGTCCTGTGGAACAGATACTTATCAATACTTCTAGAGAAGAAACGCGTGTCGCTATTTTAGATGACGGCCTTCTTCAGGACCTCTTTATTGAACGTGCCTGCGCTCGCGGGTTAGTCGGAAACGTTTACTGGGGACAGGTTGTTCGCGTTCTGCCGGGAATGCAAAGTGCATTTCTGGATGTTGGTCTGGAGCGTACGGCATTTCTGCACATTGCAGAGATTGAAGGAGCCAGAACGGACACTGGAACATTCAAGCCGATAGAGTCTCTTCTGCATGAAGGACAGCGCTTGATGGTTCAGGTGGCAAAGGATCCGATCGGTACCAAAGGCGCACGGTTGACAACAACGATTTCACTTGCTGGTCGTAAGCTTGTCTATCTCCCCAACGATTCTCATATTGGAGTTTCGCAGCGTATTGAGGATGCGGCTCTGCGTGAAGAACTCAGGACTCTAGCAACGACTGTTCGGCAAAAGGATGAAAAGGGCGGTTATATCGTTCGGACGTGCGCTGAAGAAGGGGCGACAGAACAGGAATTCCTTTCTGACATGGCTTATCTGGCTCGGTTGTGGGATGGCATTCGTCATCGGGCACAGGAAGTCAAGAAGCCGACATTGCTGTATCAAGATTTGACGTTAGCTCAAAGAACGCTGCGCGATATGGTGCATGAAGGGACAGCTGTCATTGAGGTTGATGATGAGGCTGAATATGAAGCCTTATTAGAGTTTGCCAAGCATTTCGTGCCAGCAGCAGTTGACAAACTCCATCATTATGAGGGAGAGCGACCGCTTTTCGAACAGTATGACATTGATGAAGAAATTGAACTTGCACTTGGGCGCCGAGTTGAGTTGAAGAGCGGCGGATACCTTGTATTCGACCAGACAGAAGCAATGTCGACGATCGATGTCAATACGGGTGCTTATGTTGGGAAACGAGACTTCAGCGATACCGTTTTCAAAACTAACTTGGAGGCAGCTCAGGTTATTGCTCGTCAGCTCCGTTTACGAAATCTCGGCGGCATCATCATTGTCGACTTTATTGACATGGCCAAAGACGAGCACCGCGAAGCGGTGCTGAGCGAATTGCGTCGAGCTGTTTTACTCGATCGCACCAAGATGACGGTGAGCGGCTTCAATGAACTCGGTCTCGTTGCAATGACGAGGAAGCGCACACGTGAATCTCTTGCGCATACCCTCTGCGAAACTTGTTCTGTTTGCGGTGGGCGCGGAGAGATTAAGACAGCGAGAACGGTTTGTTATGACATTCTGCGCGAAATTACGCGCTTAGCGAAACTCTATAAGGAAATGAAGGAATTTCGTATTTTGGCAAGCCAAACCGTTATTGACTTACTGCTAGAAGAAGAATCTCAGGCGCTCGAGCTGTTGCAGCAGGCGATCGAACGTCCCATCCTGCTGGAGGTGGAATCCGTTTATACGCAGGAGCAATGGGATGTCATCATCGCTTAAAAATAAGAAGGACAGCATCATGACTCAATCTTCGATGGGCGCCCAATCTGTTGAGACAACCTTTTATTGGTATGACTATGAAACTTTTGGCGTCGATCCACGCAAGGACAGACCGGCACAATTCGCCGGGCGACGCACAAGACTCGATTTTTCGCCCCTTTCGGGTGATACCGGTGAAATTTTCTACTGTCGCCCAACGGAAGATCAGTTGCCTAATCCTGAAAGCTGTCTGTTGACCGGTATTACGCCGCAATACTGTGCAGAAAAAGGTGTATGCGAAAGTGAATTTGCGGATTTGATCTGGGAGCGACTCAATACTCCGGGAACCGTCAGCATTGGCTACAACACATTGGGGTTTGATGACGAAGTCAATCGCTTCCTCTTCTGGCGCAATTTTCTTGACCCGTACACTCATAGTTGGGCAAAAGGATGTTCCCGATGGGATCTATTTCCTGTTGTCTGTGCTGCATGGGCGCTTCGCGGAGATACCATCAAGTGGCCTCGATGGGAAGAGATCGATCCAATAAAGTACCCGAAGGCCGAAGGTCGTAAAGGAGTGTGCTTCAAGCTGGAGTTTTTGACAAAGGCCAACGGGATTGAACATGGTCATGCGCATGATGCGCTTTCTGACGTCGAAGCCACAATTGGAATGGCGAAACTTTTGGCGGAGAGGGAGCCTAAGCTATGGCGTTGGGCTTTCGAAAATCGGACGACAGCCAAAGTGTCTGCTGCAGTAGCGGATATGAAACCTGTGGTCTGGGTTACGCCTAAATTTGGTATCGCTCGGGGATGTACGGGGATCGCAGCTTGCTTCTTTCAAGAGAAGCACGATTGTTGGATGTGGGATCTTTCTTTTGATCCGACAGTATTGCAATCGCTCTCTTATGAAGAAATCAAGCAACGGCTCTTCCCTTCGATAAAGGAGCGAGCTCAGGGTATTGAGCGGCTGCCGATTCGGCGATTGAAGGCGAATGCTTCACCGTTTGTTTGTGCAAATCTCAAAGTGCTCTCTCGGGAACGGGCGCAGAAATACGGCATTGATCTGGACGTTGCTGCCGCTAATCTTCAAAAGCTTAAGGCTGTGGCGCCGGCGGTACAGACCATTTTTGCGGAACTGGCTGCAGAACGGCGCTCTAATGATGCTGCAGCGCCAAGCGCGGATCCTGATCGATCTCTTTATTCTGGATTTGCGAGCAGTGGAGATAAAGCGCGATTTGTTCAGATCCGCAGCATGATGCCTGAGCATCTCGCAGCGGAAGCTCCAAAATTTCGTTTCGACGACCAGAAGTTTGCTGAAATGCTCTTCCGCTTCCGCGCACGGAACTGGCCTGAAATGCTCTCAGCCGAAGAGACTGAACGGTGGCGGCAGTTCTGTGCAGATCGGATCATGTCAGGACGAGATGGGATGCTTCAACTTTCCGACTATTTTGATCAGATCGATGAAGCGCAAGCAAGCGGACTCTATGATGATGAAAGACATCAACAAGTGCTCGAAGCACTTTACGATTGGGGTGAAACACTTGGGAACCGTCTGAGCGATTGAGTACGAAATAAGTCGTTTCCGTACCAATTGAGTTCATGCGCAGTACGACGAATCGTGGTTCGTCGTACTGCTGCGCGAAAGGAGAAGAATGATGGGCAGAAAAAAAATTGGTTTGACTTCGGGGCTGAATCCGCTGCCGGCATTGAAGATGAAGTCTTGTCTGATCGGTGTCGGCGCCAAACTCGACCTGCCGGTCGAAGTGGTGGAAAGCAATGTAGAGCTTCCGCTCGATGCTCCCACACCGCGTATAGCGCTCGCAGACCGCAAGATTACGGCTCTGATTGCGCTTGAACATCTTCAGCGTCAAGGCTGTGAAGCCGCGGTGCTGGCCGACATTAAGAGCGAACCTTTTCTTGATGAGTTGAGAAAAGAGTTGGAAATGCCGATTGTTTCGCTGCTGGCAAAATTGGATGACAAAGTGAAAAGTGGCACCATTCAGACAATGGCTTGTCTTGGGACTGCTGTGCCGCAGGAATTCTTCGCAGAGCATTTTGGTCCAGCGGTCAAATGGGTTTCTCCCGACGAGGAGATGAAGGCAGAATTTGCCAAGATCCAAAATCCGTGCGAGGGATTGCGCCGCAATGGTTTGACGCCGGCATTTAAAGCCTACCTCGTCAAGGCTGGTCATGAACTCATGGCGCAAGGCGCGGAGGTGCTGATTCCTAATTGCTCGCAGATGGCTCGATTTGTCGAAGAACTTCGAGCTGAAGGTCTTCCCGTAGAAGACCTCCTTTCTGATGCGGCTGAAATGGCCGTTGCTTCAACTCCCGCTCGTCGGCCCAAGCCCTTTAAGGTCGGACTAATTGGAGGATTAGGGCCGGCTGCAACAGTGGATCTTTACGACAAAATTGTGAAGGCAACACCTGCCAAGACGGATCAGGAACACATCAAGCTGGTTGTCGAACAGAACCCTCAGATTCCGGATCGCACGGCTTGTCTCTTGAATGGCGGTGAAGACCCGACGCTTGCGCTTTTTCATTGCGCACAGCGTCTGGAAGCCGATGGCTGCAGCACATTGATTGTGCCCTGCAACACCGCTCATGCATTCCTGCCATATCTTGAACGCTTCATCAAGATTCCGTTTATCAATATGCAGCAGGCGGCTTTGGATGAAATCCAAAACAAACTAGGCACGCGCGCCAAAATTGGATTGCTGGCAACAACGGGAACCGTGCAGACAGGTATTTATGGTGATAAAGCCAATGCCATGGGCTTACCGATGTTTGTGCCTGATGATGTGCATCAGGAGCGTGTTATGGCAGCGATTTACGGACCTCAGGGAGCTAAAGCTGGGTACACGAACGGCATTTGCCGAGAGGATCTGATTTCAGCCGCTGAATATCTGGTAAAGACTCATGGCTGCAACTGTCTCATTCTGGGCTGCACCGAACTGCCGCTGATTCTTGATGAATCCGACGATTTTGAAGTCGCCGGCAGTCGAGTCATTGTCGTCGATCCAACGGCAGCCCTTGCTCGGAAAGTGGTAAAGACTGCTGAAGATGCCTATGCCGCTACCGGTATCCGCTGATTAATGATTTGTGGCGGGGCATCTCTTGATATGTGAGGTGTCCCGCTGTTTTTTATAGGTGTATGCAATGCAGCAGAAAAACTATCCGCAAATGCCGTCCATAAAGGTTGCATTTTTAGGTCTGGGTGTCATGGGGCATCCCATGGCGGGGCACCTGGCTCGAGCCGGGTTAGATGTATGTGTCTACAACCGTACTGCTGCTAAGGCAATTGAATGGGCCGCCGAGTTTGGCGGTCAGGCTGCTTCAACTCCCCGAGAAGCGGCGTGTGGAGCCCAATTTGTATTTGCCTGTGTCGGCAATGACGATGATCTGAGAAGCGTTGTGTTGGGTGAAAATGGGGCTCTGGCAGGTATGGATCCCGGCAGTGTGTTTGTAGACCATACTACGGCAAGCGCCGTGGTGGAGAGAGAGCTCTCCCAAAAAGCCGCTGAACGTCAGATCGGGTGGGTGGATGCTCCTGTGTCCGGCGGGCAATCAGGTGCAGAGAATGGCTGCTTAACCGTACTTTGCGGCGGTACGAATACGGATGTCTCGGCAGCTGAACCGGTGATGCGTACTTATGCTTCTCAAATTACGCATTTTGGTGCTGTGGGTTCTGGTCAGCTTGCAAAGATGGTGAACCAAATCTGCATAGCGGGGTGTGTGCAGGGACTGGCAGAGGGGTTGGCATTCGGCATGCATGCAGGACTAGACATGCCGAAACTCATCAAGGCGCTCTCCGGCGGCGCAGCATCCTCTTGGCAGATGATCAATCGGGGAACCACGATGGTCGAAGGTAAATTCGATTTTGGATTCGCTGTGGATTGGATGCGTAAAGACCTGGGTATTGCGTTGGCAGAAGCCGAACGCAATGGTTCCAAGCTTGATATCGCGAAAATGGTTGACAGTTACTACCAAGAAGTGCAGCAGATGGGCGGTGGCCGTCTTGATACTTCGAGTCTTATCAAGCGCCTCGTTTAATAAAGTTCTATGCGACAGCTCTCTACTGGACATCCAGATGTCATTTTGATTGAACCCCAATTTTTCAGAGATGATCGTGGTTATTTCTGCGAAACATACAATCAACAGAGTTTCGCAAAGATCGGCATCTCTGATAAGTTTGTGCAGGACAATGAATCAGCATCTTCTTACGGCGTTGTTCGAGGTTTGCATTTCCAAAGAGGAATTTACGCTCAAGCAAAACTGATCCGCGTACTATGTGGTGACATCCTTGATGTCGCAGTTGATATTCGGATGGGATCTCCAATGTTTGGTCAAGTTGTTTGCTGTCAACTTTCAGCCGAAAATCACAGACAAATATATATCCCTAAAGGTTTTGCACATGGATTTTCGGTTCTTTCTAAATACGCAGTCGTGTCATATAAATGCAGTGATTTTTATGTTCCAGAGTCGGAAGGCAGTATCGCTGCAGATGATCCCCAACTGGGCATCGACTGGCATATTCCCGCAGAGCAATACATCCGTTCCAATAAAGATTTAAATGCAGCCTCATTTGAAGCTTATTGTCAAACTCCAGCATTTCATTTCACTAAAGGGTGCATGAGGTGATTGCCGTAACCGGTGCCGGCGGTCAATTGGGCAGAACTATGCTGTCAGCCCTTAGGAGAAGGGGAATATTGGGACTGGGGTTTGATCGGCATGAGCTCAATATTGCGGATCAGAATGCAGTCATTCAGAAGCTCCGGCCTGGTGTTTTTGACTGCATTATTAACTGTGCTGCTTATACGGCTGTTGACGATGCCGAAGATCACTCCAGGGATGCCATTGCGGTTAATGCAGCCGCGCCAAAATATCTAACGGATACTGGCATTCCTATCATGCATATCTCTACTGATTATGTGTTTGACGGCAGGGCAAGGCAGCCGTATGAGGTTGACAGTCAAACTGCACCGCTGTCAGTTTATGGGCGCAGTAAACAAATGGGGGAAGCCGCACTGCTGACTTCAAAGGCTTGTGGCTGCATCATTCGTACTTCTCGCTTGTATTCGCCGACTGCAGGAACGAGGAGTTTTTTTCAAACAATGCTTCAACTGCTTTCCGAAAGACAGTCGCTCGGCGTAGTTAGTGACCAGTTCAGTGCTCCAACCTTGGCAGAAGATTTGGCAGATGCTCTCGTAGAGCTTTACCTGCAAGGCGCACATTTGCGATCCATGCAGGTGCTCCACTTTACCAATACCGGTGAGACCTCTTGGCTTGGCTTTGCTTCAGCAATTCAGGAAAGGATAGGAACGACCTGTAAACTTGAGGCAATCCCGGCAGTCCAGTATCCGGCGAAAGCACGGCGTCCACACTACAGTGTGTTGTCTTTGCAAAGTCTTCAAGCTTGGCGAATTAAGCCCCGTTCATGGCAAGACGCTCTTACTGAGGCTTGTGTGCAGTGTGGCCGAATTAAGTCTTAATTGTTATGGAAACTATTTTGATCACCGGTGGTGCTGGTTTTATAGGTACGAATTTTGTAGAGTATTTCGCTCAAAAATATCCAGCATATCGTTTGATTGATCTGGATGCGCTGACCTATGCTGCGAATAAAGAAGCTTTTCCTCGACAAGCTAAATTGTCGAATGTTATTCCAATCCACGGTGATGTTTGCGATGAATCAGCTGTCAGAGATTTGATGGAGGAGTATGACGTTACCGGTGTAATTCATTTTGCTGCAGAAAGTCATGTCGACAATTCCATTGCTGATCCGATGCGTTTTGTGTTCACCAATATTCACGGTACGACTGTGATGTTGGATGCAGCTCTCCGGTATTGGCAGCGTACGGGACGGTTAGTGTCGTCGCGCTTTCATCATGTTTCGACTGATGAAGTTTTCGGCACACTGGGAGAGTCCGGTTTTTTTGACGAAAATAGTGCTTATGCTCCCAACAGCCCTTATTCGGCAAGTAAAGCAGCATCCGATTTGATGGCTCGTTCTTACGCCAAAACTTATGGGATGAACGTGACCTTGTCCAATTGCTCAAACAACTATGGACCCTGGCAGCATGATGAAAAGCTCATTCCAACGATCATCCGGCGTTGTTTGGCTCATACCCTAGTGCCTCTGTACGGCAACGGTCTCAACGTGCGTGATTGGCTATGGGTAAATGATCACTGTCGAGCGCTTGATTTGATTTTTCATCAAGCGGCACCGGGCGCTCGTTACAACGTGGGAGGGCATTGTGAGCGAAGTAATCTCGATATTGCTGAAGGAATCTGCAGACTGCTCGATGAGATGCACCCTTGGAGCGGTCATCAATACCGAGAGCTCATCACCTTTGTTGACGATAGGCCAGGACATGATTTCCGATATGCCGTCGATGCGCAAAAACTGGAACGAGATCTGGGGTGGAAGCCAGCAATGCCGTTCCTTGTCGGACTGAAGCAGACTGTGGAGTGGTATCTCGCACGGTATCAGGCTGCAGGGGAAATTTGATTGAAATGTGCCGTGATCTCCGAATGACGGATCTGACGGCGGTAAAATCAAAAATTCAACACAATTCAATATCAGAGGTTCGCCAAGCGGTGAAACCTCATTTTTTCCCTCTTGGAATTCGGCGATGAGTGAAATCACGGAAGCTCAGACTGGGCGCGCAACCAACTTCATCCGCAACATTATTGAAGAAGATCTTGCTGCCGGCGTGAATCAACCCCGGCTCTGGTGCGGGCATCCTGCGCCTTATTCCGAACAGGCCGCCAATGGGGTGCCTGATCCGGCCAAAATTCGTACGCGCTTCCCGCCGGAACCGAACGGTTATCTGCATATTGGGCACGCCAAGAGCATCTGCCTGAACTTCGGTCTGGCGCGTGACTACGGCGGGCGCTGCCATATGCGCTTTGACGATACCAATCCGGTGAAGGAAGATCAGGAGTACGTTGACGGCATTCTTGACAGCGTACGTTGGCTCGGTTTCACGTGGGAGCATGACGGAGAGAAAAATCTCTATTTTGCAAGCTCTTACTTCGAGTACATGTATCAGTTTGCAGAGCATCTGGTTCGCACTGGCTACGCTTATGTCGATGAGCAGACTGCAGACGAAATGCGTGACAATCGCGGCACGCTGAAGGAGCCCGGCAAAAATTCACCGTATCGTGATCGCCCGATTGAAGAAAACTTGCGGCTCTTTCGTGAAATGCGTGAGGGCAAGCATGCGGAGGGCTCAATGGTGCTGCGGGCGCGCATCGACATGGCCAGTCCCAACATGAATCTCCGTGACCCGGCGATCTACCGCATTCGTTTTGCCGAACACCATGCAACGGGAGACAAATGGTGCATCTATCCGATGTATACGTTTGCGCATCCGATTGAAGATTCGCTTGAAGAAATCACGCATTCCATTTGCACTCTGGAGTTTGAGGATCAGCGAGCTTTCTATGACTGGGCGCTTGAACGCGTGGTTCCGGTACTGCGCACGCCGCAGTTCGAGGAAGCCAAGGCTGTCCTCACTCAGATGAAGGACCGTACGCATCCCAAAGCTGCTGAGTTTGCCGCTGCTTGCTTTGCAGCTCGCGAGAAACTCGGCCAAAGTGCTGTGGAGCAGAGTGCTGCAAGTATTCTCAATGGATGGACAAATGGCGTCCCGGATGTGTCCGACGCTTCAGTCAAGGCACTTTTTGAACTGCTTACAGATCATCCTGAACACTTCACGCCGCTTCTTCAGTCGGCGCTTTCTGCTGTCATTCGTCCCAACTTTTTCCTGCTTTCGCATCAGTATGAATTCAATCGTCTGAGTCTCACCTATGTTGTGGTGAGCAAGCGTAAGCTCATTCAGCTGGTGAAGGAAAAGTATGTCGATGGTTGGGATGATCCTCGCATGCCGACCATCATTGGCTTGCGTCGACGCGGCTATACACCCCAAAGTATGCAGATGTTTGCTGAACGCTGCGGCATCTCAAAGGTGTCTGGCGGATGGATCGATTACAGCGTTCTCGAGCAGTGCCTGCGCGAGGATCTTGAAGGCTGTGCACATCGCCGTATGGCTGTGATGAAACCGTTGAAGCTCATTATCGACAATTACCCCGAGGGGCAGTCTGAAGAGCTGGTTGCAGAGAATCACCCGCAAAAGCCTGAAATGGGCTCCCGCAGCATCACGTTCTCTCGTGAACTCTGGATTGAAGAAACTGATTTTGCTGAAGTGCCGCCAAAGGGTTTCCGTCGTTTAACGGTGCCGGCGGACGGTTCTCCTGCTAAGCCCGTGCGCTTGCGCTACGGGTATGTGATCGTTCCAACGTCTTTTGAAAAGGATGCAGAGGGGCGTGTGACGGCTGTTCACGCGAATTATCTCCCCGAGACCAAGTCCGGCACGGAAGGCTCAATGTCCGTGAAAACCAAGGCTACGATTCATTGGCTGGATGCCCAGACAGCCCGTGCGGCGGAATTCCGGGTGTACGACCGGCTCTTTAATGAGCCGAATCCTGAAGCGGGCGAAGGAACGTTCCTTGATCATCTGACCCCCAACTCCAAGACGATTCTTCAGGGTTATGTGGAGCCTTGCACTGCTGATGCAGCCAATGAAGAGCGTTTCCAGTTTGAGCGTACGGGATACTTCGTTGCTGATCGTAAGGATCATGCTCCCGAACATCCGGTCTTCAATCTCTCTGTGGGTTTGCGCGACTCTTGGGGGAAATAATTCGAAAGAATTAATGCGAGGGGCCTAAGCAGCAAATGAGACTTAACCCGTAGATTTCATTTTTCACTGTGATAATATGACCCGTCAGCTGAGCTGACGGGTTTTTACTGTCGGCTCCTGAAGCAAAGACTTCTGCCGGAATCGGTTTTAAAGAGTTCCAGGCAAGTCACCGCACACAAATACTCGAGGAATTTGACATCATGAAGAAGATCATCGTCGCTACCGCTGCCGCTCTGCTCGCCGTCGGTGCCCAGGCTGCCACCTACAAAGATGGCTCCTACACGGGTGAAGGCAAGGGCCGCGAATCCGTGATCACCGTTCAGGTCGACGTTAAGGGCGGCAAGATTGCCGACGTCAAGGTCGTCAAGCACGGCGAAACGGAAATGATCATCGCTGCTCCGATCGAACAGATGATTCCGGAAATCGTCAAGAAGAACGGCGTTGAAGGCGTTGACTCCGTCGGCGGCGCCACGCTGTCGTCCGAAGGCATCAAGGCTGCCGTTAAGGACGCCCTTTCCAAGGCCCAGTAATTCGGCTTAAGGACAGCGGCTTCTTCGGAAGCCCTGAATCCGAAAAGGAGGATTCTCGCATCTGCGGCGTCCTCCTTTTTTGTTGTCTGAGCTTCCTATCTCTGTTCTGATACGTAATGTTTGCAAGAAAAATCTTTTGGATTGCCGCGGCTGCGGCGCTCTGTGCCTCGTTACCGGTACTTTCTATTCATGCTGCAGAAACGGCAGCTGCTGAGCAGCAGGAAGCCAAAGAATACGAATTAGACACAACGACCTTCCATATGGGAACGGTTGTCCAGATCAAAGTCTTTGGGAAGACACCAGAAGAGACGAAGCGTTTTGCGCAAATCGTTGAGGACGAGGTCGTGCGCTTTGACGACATGATGAGTGTGCATAAGGATTCTCCCCTCAACAATGTCAATAAGCATGCCGGCGAGAAGGTGGAAGTCACACCCGAAATCGCCGAGATGACTCTGGAAGCGCTCACTATTGCAGACATGACCCATTCGGCATTTGAACCGATGATTGGACCGTTGGTGAACCTTTGGAAGATCGGTTTTGGCGGCGATCATGTGCCAAGTGATGAGGCGATCAAGGAAGCAATTCGCCGCGTGGATCATCGCCACGTCCGTGTGACGGAGGAGAACGGCAAGTGGTTCATGCAGATTGGCCGTGACCAAAATGTTGATATGGGCGCTATTGCTAAGGGCTACATTGGACAGAAACTTGCAGAGAAACTCAAGGCTGCCGGAGCAACTCATGCGCTGCTTGATTTGGGCGGCAATATCGTAGCAATGGGGGAAAAATACCCGGGAACGCCATGGCGCATTGGTCTGCAGAGTCCCGATAAGAGCCGCGGCTCCTACTTTGCTGTGGTTGCTGCGAGCGATACAAACGTTATTACTTCTGGTGCATACGAACGCAACTTCGAGAAGAACGGTCATCGCTATGGGCATATTCTTAACCCCACGACAGGCCAGCCAGTAGCAACGGACATTGCATCCGTGACGATTGTGGATCAAAACGGTGCTCGGGCGGATGCTCTTTGCACAGCACTCTTTGCTATGGGATGGGAGAAGGCTGAGGCGTTTTTGCTTGCCCACCCTGACGTGCATGCGGTGCTGCTTAGGGACAATTTGAAGGATGTGCTTGTAAGTGAAGCACTCCGCGATAAGATTCAGCCATACGACCCTGAAGTGAGCATTCGTTTGCTGAAGCAGTCTTAATTCATACTGCCTCCGAACTGCGGCGCTCCTTCTTCAACAAGGCCTGTTGGGGAACCGGGCGCCGTTTTCATTTCTGCATGCCTTTCTTTGTTTTACGCTGATGCCGTCTCCACGTTTCGTTCACCTGCGTTTCCACTCTGAATACTCAATTACGGACGGCATTGTCCGCATTGACCCCATGATCCATGCCGTCCTTGAGGGCGGCGGTGCTGCAGTGGGCATCAGCGACTTGATGAACGTTTTTGGCGGCCTGCGCTTTTATACGCATGCGCTGGCGGCAGGGCTGAAACCCATTCTTGGGTGTGACTTAAAGGTCATTAATCCGAAGGATCTCAATAAACCCTTCCGGCTGGGGGTCCTTTGCATGAATCACGAGGGCTACCATTCGCTCTCAGTGCTGCTGACCAAGGCATTCTTGACGAACAATGATGCAGCTCGAGGTTTGGTGGATCCCAAATGGTTTGATGACGGCGGATCCGAAGGCCTCATTGCATTGTCGGGCGCTGCGCAGGGTGAATTGGGCTCTTTGCTGTTAGGCAAGAAGTGGGCGCTTGCTCACGAAGCAGCGGAACGCTTCAAAGCTCAATTTCCGGGCCGCTTTTATGTTGAACTGCAGCGTGCCGGTCGCCCGACAGATGAGCTCGCCACGGCTCGCCTGGCGAACTTCGCGGTTGAGGAAAAGCTGCCAGTGGTAGCCACGCATCCTATTCAATTCCTAAAGCCCGAAGACTTTGAAGCACATGAAGTGCGTTGTTCGATTGCCGAGGGCTACACGCTGCAGGATCCTCGACGCGTCAAGCGCTATACGCCGGAACAGTATTTGAAAAGTGAAGCCGAGATGTGCGAGCTCTTCGCAGATATTCCGGCCGCCATCGAAAATACAGTGGAAATTGCCAAACGGTGCAATTTGGACGGCGTGCTTTCTAAGCCTCAACTGCCGCTTTTCCCGACGCCCGACGGCATGTCGCTTGACGACTACATCGATCAGCTCTCAAAGGAAGGTCTGCAAAAGCGCCTCGAGTTTTTGTATCCAGATCCGAAGGTTTTGGAAGAAAGGCGTCCGCCCTATGACAAGCGTCTTGAATATGAGCTTGGCATTATTAAAGGGATGAAGTTTCCTGGTTACTTCCTGATCGTGCAGGACTTTATCAATTGGTCGAAGACGCATGGCGTGCCAGTGGGACCAGGCCGAGGGTCTGGTGCGGGTTCGCTTGTCGCTTATTCGCTCGGCATTACGGATTTGGACCCCCTTCATTTCGACTTGCTGTTTGAACGCTTCCTGAATCCGGAACGCGTTTCCATGCCTGACTTTGACGTCGACTTTTGTCAGTACAACCGAGACCGAACGATTGACTACGTCAAGCGAACCTACGGTGTGGATGCCGTGAGTCAGATTGCTACGTTCGGCACCCTGGGGGCCAAGGCAGTTGTGCGTGATGTGGGGCGTGCGCTAGACGTCCCATACATGAAGACGGATGCGCTCGCGAAGCTTATTCCCATGCAGCCGGGGCGGAACATTTCTCTCGACGATGCAATTGCCGAAGTGCCGGAATTCAAAGAGGCAATTGAACGCGATGACGAATATAAAGAAATCATTCGACTTGCCAAACCGTTGGAAGGCCTGACACGGAACCTCGGTATGCACGCCGGCGGCGTGCTGATCGCACCAGGGAAGCTCACGGATTTCTGTCCGCTCTACAACTCCGACGGGCGTCCCGAAAATACTATCAGTCAGTTCGATAAGAAGGACGTCGAAAATGTTGGCCTTGTGAAGTTTGACTTCTTGGGGCTCACCACACTTTCGATTCTTGCCAAAGCAGTAGAGATCATCGACAAGCTCTATCCAGAGCAGCATTTTGAACTTGAACGTATTCCGGTCGACGATGCGGCGACTTATGAACTCTTCCAACAAGCCAATACCGCCGCAGTGTTCCAGTTTGAATCGGATGGCATGCGGGGACTTTTGAAACAGGCGCGTCCAGATCGACTAGAAGACTTGGTGGCTTTGAATGCACTTTACCGTCCGGGCCCAATGGACCTGATTCCGTCCTATATCGATCGAAAATTTGGGCGGGAAAAGGTTGAATACCTTGACGACCGGATGGAACCGGTCCTTAAGGAAACATACGGCATCATGGTCTATCAGGAACAGGTGATGCGTGTGGCTCAGGTGGTGGGCGGTTACTCATTGGGCGGTGCAGACTTGCTGCGCCGCGCAATGGGTAAAAAGAATGTCGAAGAGATGAAGCGCCAGCGCGCTGTTTTTATTAAGGGTGCAGGAGAAAGAGGTGTAAAGGAATCGGTTGCCACGGAGATCTTCGACTTGATGGAAAAGTTTGCGGGCTACGGTTTTAATAAGTCGCACGCCGCAGCTTATTCTTATGTCGCATACCAGACGGCATATCTCAAGGTTCATCACACAGCGGCATTCTTTGCTGCCAACTTGTGCATGGTGATGGACGACGGTGACAAGATGAAGGCACTGATCGATGACGCTCGAGCAAACGGTGTGGACTTCAGACTGCCGGACGTGAATGTTAGCGAATGGTTCTTCTCCGTGCCGACAGAAAACGTCATTCAGCTTGGTCTTGGTGCGATTAAAGGTATCAACCGTGCTTTAGTTGAAGCAATTGTGTCCGAGCGCGAAGCGAATGGACCATTTGAAGATATTTTTGACTTTGCTGCTCGTGTAGAAGGCGTCAATTTTCGCATCTTTGAAAGCATGGTACGTGCAGGGGCGTTTGATTCCACAGATGCAGATCGAGGCAAGCTTTTCAGCAACATTAGTAATGCATTGCAAGGTGGCGCCGCTGTACGTCAAAGCGCTGGTCAAGACAGTCTTTTCGGCGGAGAGGAGACTAAAAAGATCGTCAATTGGGTAGAGGGCGAACAGTGGTCTTTCCGTCGAAATCTAGAAGAAGAGATGACGGCATTCGGCTTCTCACTTTCCGGTCATTTCTTTGATGAATATAAGGACGACCTCCGGGCAATCGGATGCATGCCTCTTGATGAGCTTCAGGTCAGCAAAGAGAACGTTTGCGTCGGCGGGGTTATATCTTCTATTCGTCAAATCAATGGAAAACGCGGTGTAATGGGTGTTGTCGGCATTGACGATGGGACACACAGTATAGAGTTTTTCGCATTTTCGGATCTTTGGGCAACACTGAAGACTTGGATTGCGCCCAAGATGGCTGTTTGGGTCAAGGGAAGGCCAAAATATGATGATTTTTCTAAGAAGGTGACTATCTATCCAGAAGAAATTATGTCAGCAGATGATGCTGTTTGCGCTCGGCTAAAAGCAATAACGATATGCGTGGATTCCGTTGATACACTGAAGACATATTCATTTTTACAGCAACGTTCTTCTAATGCAGAAGGATATGCCCCAGTTATTAATATCTCCGTGAGAACAGTTGACTTATCTGGGAATGTTCAAATTTATTCTTCTGTAGAAGCCATTAAAAAATTGATGAAGACGGTTAAGCGCAAATCAGTTGAATACGTTTGATGAATATGTTGCTATAAAAATGGCTGAGTGACAAACTCAGCCATTTTTTGCAAATAATGCTTTAGTCGTTATTTACGAGAATTAAAAATCTCTTCCCACCGCTTCACCTGAGCAAGCACTTGATTCGGGGCCGTGCCGCCCACATGATTGCGGGCTTTGACGGAGCCTTCAAGACTGAGCACCGGATAGACATCTGCTTCAATCTTGTCGCAGAAGCTTTGCAGAACTTCAAGAGGAAGTTCTTCAAGTCCACACTTGCGCTCAGCAGCCGCTCGAACCGTCTGACCGACGATGTCGTGGGCTGTACGGAAAGGAACACCGTGACGGACAAGATAATCAGCAAGGTCAGTTGCAGTGGGGAAGCCCATCTGCGCAGCCTGATGCATGGCTTCAGGCTGGGGTTCCACACCAGCCATCATGTCGCAGAAGGCGCGAAGCGTATCCTTGACGGTATCAATCGCATCAAAGACAGGTTCTTTATCTTCCTGGAAATCCTTGTTGTAAGCGAGCGGAGTTCCCTTCATGAGGGTGAGCATCGACATCAAATCGCCATAAACACGACCGGATTTGCCGCGAGCTGTTTCCGGAACATCCGGATTCTTCTTCTGCGGCATGATGGAGGAGCCCG
>ENA-OOZR01000404-OOZR01000404.1-human-gut-metagenome-genome-assembly--contig:-NODE-404-length-39132-cov-9.381785_pt1 | contig 39132 bp, 32 predicted proteins | sample MGYA00241045_ERZ501406 | MGnify/ENA primary metagenome ERZ501406 (study PRJEB25962, sample SAMEA2042920) | human gut metagenome | biome: human gut; feature: human-associated habitat; material: faeces...
AAACGCTGAAAGTACTTGGAGGGAAGCCTCCCGGGAGGATAGGAACTTGCCAAGCTTTTTTCTTTGTTAAAAAAAATTAAAATTTTAAAAATATTTTAATAAAAATATTTGACAAAGTTAAGAAAATCTGATATCATATTCTATGTCTTAGAAAGCAAGATAGAGTAAACTCTTTTTCACCATATTATAATTTAATATGGGAGGATCGCAAAGATACCGTTAATGAGTGGAGGTGTAAAATTGAGAGTAAATATTCAATTAGAATGTACAGAGTGTAAAAGAAGAAACTATAGTACATCAAAAAATAAAAAGAACACTACTGAAAGATTAGAAATTAATAAATACTGTAAGTGGGACAAAAAAGTTACTTTACACAAAGAAACTAAAAAATAGTTTTTTAACGTAAGTTTACAACATGCAGGTCAATGGCTCAATTGGTAGAGCATCGGTCTCCAAAACCGAGGGTTGGGGGTTCGAGTCCCTCTTGACCTGCCATTTTTTTTATTAAGTCGAAAATAAAGGTGATTTTATGAATCTGTTTCAAGGAATAAAAATGGAATATTCCAAGGTTCAATGGCCTAAGAAAGAAGAGATTGTGAATTCAACTCTTTGGGTAATTGTTATGAGCTTAGTTTTAAGCGTTTATTTGGGAGTTTTTGATTTAATTGCTTCTAGACTATTGAAAGTATTGGTATCTCTCTTTGGAGGATAATATAATGGAAAAAACATTAGTTAAAAAATGGTTTATGATTCATACCTATTCAGGGTATGAAAAAAAAGTTAAAACTGACCTTGAACAAAAAATAGAAACACTTGGTATAGGAGATATAGTTACAAAAGTACTAGTTCCTGAAGAAGAAACTATTGAAGAGGTTAGAGGGAAAAAGAAAACTGTAGCCAGAAAAATATTTCCAGGATATGTTATGCTAGAAATGGTAGCAACAAGAGAGGAAAGTGAAGATGGAATAAACTTTAGAGTTGATTCTAATGCTTGGTATGTAGTAAGAAACACAAACGGTGTAACAGGATTCGTTGGTGTTGGTTCTGATCCTATTCCTATGGAAGATGATGAAGTTTTAAATATCTTCAGAGTCATTGGATATGATATTCCAGAGGAAGAAAAAGAAAATAAAGAAGTTGTAAAAATTAACTTTGGTCTTGGTGAGTTTGTAAAGATTCTCGGAGGAGGCTTTGCAGGTCATGAGGGAAAAGTAGCAGAAATAGATATGGAACAAAAGAAAGTAAAAGTTATGATCGAAATGTTCGGGAGAATGACTCCTGTAGAGGTAGATTTTAACAGTGTTGAGAAGGCATAGTAAGTTATGTCTTTTTAGTGGGAGATGACACCGTCATTACCACACAATTTATGGAGGTGTAATTAAATAAAATGGCAAAAGAAGTAATTAAGATAATAAAACTACAATTACCAGCAGGTAAAGCTAATCCAGCTCCACCAGTTGGACCAGCATTAGGACAACACGGAGTTAACATTATGGAATTCTGTAAAGCGTTCAATGCAAAAACTCAAGATAAAGCTGGATGGGTAATTCCAGTAGAAATTTCTGTATATAATGACAGATCTTTCACATTCATACTTAAAACTCCACCTGCATCTGACTTATTAAAGAAAGCAGCAGGAATCCAATCAGCAGCTAAAAACTCTAAAAAAGAAGTTGCTGGACAAATAACAACAGCAAAATTAAGAGAACTTGCAGAAACTAAAATGCCTGACTTAAATGCAGGATCAGTAGAAGCTGCTATGAGAATCATAGCTGGATCAGCAAGATCTATGGGAATCAAAATAGTAGACTAGTTATAGTAAGCTAATTAATCTGTTGTATATGGTACAAAGTACCATGGTTATATTAAGTGGTAGGAATTAATTCCGCATCACCACAAAGGGAGGAAATTAAAAAAATGGCAAAACATAGAGGAAAAAAATACTTAGAAATTGCTAAGTTAATAGAAATTGGAAAGCTTTATGAAGTAAAAGAAGCTTTAGAATTAGTTTTAAAAACAAAAACTGCTAAATTTACAGAAACTGTAGAAGTTGCATTAAGACTTGGAGTAGATCCAAGACATGCTGACCAGCAAGTTAGAGGAACAGTTGTTCTTCCACACGGAACTGGGAAAACTGTAAAAGTATTAGCTATCACTTCAGGAGCTAATGTAGAGAAAGCTTTAGAAGCTGGAGCTGATTATGCAGGTTCTGATGAATATATTGCTCAAATTCAACAAGGTTGGTTAGATTTCGATTTAGTTATCGCTACACCAGACATGATGCCTAAACTAGGAAGACTAGGAAAAATATTGGGAACTAAAGGATTAATGCCAAATCCAAAATCAGGAACTGTAACTCCAGATATCGCTAGTGCTGTTTCTGAATTCAAAAAAGGTAAATTAGCATTCAGAGTAGATAAATTAGGATCAATTCATGTACCAATTGGTAAAGCAGATTTTGCTCCTGAGAAAATTGAAGAAAACTTCAAAGCTTTCTTAGATCAAATCACAAGACTAAAACCAGCATCATCTAAAGGACAATACTTAAGAACTGTTGCTGTATCACTAACAATGGGACCAGGAATCAAAATGGACCCTGCATTAGTAGCTAAATATGTTGGATAAATAATTTAATATAGATCCAAACCAAAGACCGTAGGTGGTTTTAACCTTAATTACCCTACCGAGGTTGGAAGCAGGTTTCGCTAGCCTCATAGTGTGATTTCAACCTCCGTTCCATTCTTTGGCACGGAGGTAATTTTTAAGAAAAGAGGAGGTGAAAAATAAATGGCAACTCAAGCAAAAATAGATCACGTAGCTGAACTAGTAGAAAAAATTAAAAAAGCTCAATCAGTAGTATTAGTTGATTATCAAGGAATCAGTGTTAATGACGAAACTGCATTGAGAAGAAAAATGAGAGAAGCTGGTGCTGAATATCTTGTAACTAAAAACAGATTATTCAAAATAGCTCTTAAAGAAGCAGGTGTTGAGGATTCTTTTGAAGATATTTTGGAAGGAACTACAGCTTTCGCTTTTGGATATAATGATCCAGTAGCTCCTGCAAAAATTGTTTTTGATTTAGCAAAAGATAAGGCTAAAGCAAAACAAAATATTTTCAAAATAAAAGGTGGAGTTTTAACAGGAAAAAGAGTTGAAGCTGAAGGAGTTGAAGCTCTAGCTAAATTACCTTCAAGAGATCAATTACTTTCTATGTTACTTAACTCAATGCTTGGACCAATCAGAAAACTTGCTTATGCAACTGTCGCTATCGCTGATAAAAAAGAAGCAGCAGCTGAATAATTTAAGAATTCAATTGGTTTAATTAATGAAATAAAATAATAATTATAATAAATCACAAATTTGTGTATAAAAACTAAGGAGGAAACAATAAATGGCATTCGATAGAGAAAAATTTATAGCTGAATTAGAAGCTATGACAGTTTTAGAATTAAAAGATTTAGTAAGCGCATTAGAAGAGCACTTCGGTGTAACTGCAGCAGCTCCAGTAGCAGTAGCAGGACCAGCAGTAGCAGAAGCTGCTGAAGAAAAAACTGAATTTGATGTAGTATTAACTGCAGCAGGACCTAACAAAATTGCAGTAATCAAAGAAGTAAGAGGAATTACTGGATTAGGATTAAAAGAAGCTAAAGAATTAGTTGATAATGGTGGAAAACTTAAAGAAGCAGTTTCTAAAGAAGAAGCTGAATCTGTAAAAGAGAAATTAACTGCAGCAGGAGCTACAGTAGAAGTTAAATAATTGATTGGACTTTTAATTTTGAACTAAAAATCTTATTTAATTAAAAAAAATAGGCACTCTTAATCAGAGTGCCTTTTTACTAATTATTAAGGATAACTTAAAAGTATGATTTGTATTACATCGTGATGTAAATTTTTGTTTTGGAACAGTGATAATTAATCATTTGGAAATAGATTTTAGCCTTTTATTTTCAAGTGATTAGGTATTAAACTTTAAAGAATTAGTAAGGGGTGTGAATTAATGGGGAAACTCGTTGAAAGATTGAATTTTGGAAGGATAAAAGAAAGAGGAACAATGCCTCATTTTCTTGAGTTCCAATTGGATTCCTATGAAGATTTTCTACAAGCTAAAGAGGCTCCAAATAATAGAAAAGATAAGGGGTTAGAATCAGCTTTTAGAGAAATTTTCCCTGTTGAATCTTCTAATGGAGATATCAAGTTGGAGTATGTTTCTTATGAATTACATGAAGCAGAGCCACCATTAAATGATGAGCTTGAGTGTAAAAAGAGAGGAAAAACTTATTCTACTTCTTTGAAAGTAAGATTAAGACTTATCAATAAGAAAAGTGGAAACGAGATACAAGAGTCTTTAGTTTATTTTGGAGAAGTTCCAATGATGACTGAAAGAGGTACATTTATAATCAATGGTGCTGAAAGAGTTGTTGTATCACAGTTACATAGATCTCCAGGAGTTTCATTCAACAAAGAGATCAATATTCAAACAGGAAAGGACCTTTTTTCTGGAAAAATTATTCCATATAAAGGAACTTGGCTTGAGTTTGAAACAGATAAAAACGATTTCTTGAGTATAAAAATAGATAGAAAGAAAAAGGTATTAGCTACTGTATTCCTAAAGGCTATTGATTTTTTCAACAACAATACAGAGATAAAAGACTATTTCTTAGAAACTAAAGAATTAGATTTAGCCTCAATATTCCAAAAATATAAAAACAAAGATGAACTTTTAAGTGTAATCAGAACAAGATTTGAAGGAAGCTTTATTAAAGAAGATATCTATGATGATGAAACTGGTGAAGTTATAGCTGAAGCAGATGCGGTTATAGATGAAGCGTTAATAGAGAAAATGATAGAATTCAAAATAGAAAAAGTTACTTATTGGGAAGTAAAACCAGAAGATAAACTTTTAGCTAATACTGTTTTGAATGATAGTACACTTACAAAAGAGGAAGCAGTAACAGAAGTATTCAAGAAATTAAGACCAGGAGATTTAGTGACTGTAGAGTCTGCAAGATCACTTATCAGGCAAATGTTTTTCAATCCTCAAAGATATGATCTTGAGCCAGTTGGAAGATACAAAATGAATAAAAGATTAAAGCTTAATGTTCCTGAAGATGAAATATTATTGACTAAAGATGATATTATTGGAACAATGAAATATGTAATTAATCTAAATAATGGAAATGGACATACTGATGATATAGATAACTTATCTAATAGACGTGTGAGAGGTGTAGGAGAGCTGTTATTGATGCAAATCAAAGCAGGACTTTCTAAAATGGGTAAAATGGTAAAAGAGAAAATGACAGTTCAGGATTCTGAAACTTTAACTTCTCAATCATTACTTAATACAAGACCATTAAATGCACTTATCTTAGACTTCTTTGGATCAGGACAATTGTCTCAGTTCATGGACCAGTCTAATCCATTAGCAGAATTAACTCATAAGAGAAGAATATCAGCTCTAGGACCTGGAGGACTTTCGAGAGAAAGAGCAGGATTCGAAGTAAGAGACGTTCACGATTCTCACTATGGAAGAATCTGTCCAATAGAAACACCAGAGGGACCAAATATCGGTCTTATTGGTTCATTGGCAATATATGCAAAAATAAATAAATATGGATTTATTGAAACTCCATATGTAAAAGTTATAAATGGTAAAGCTGACTTTAACCAAATAGATTATCTTGCAGCTGATGAAGAAGAAGGATTATTTATTGCACAGGCTGATACAAAAATTGGAGAAGATGGATTACTTCTTGGTGATGTTGTATGTAGATTTGGTCATGAAATTGTAGGTATTAGTGGTGAAAAAGTTGATTATCTAGATATATCACCTAAACAAGTGGTATCTGTATCTGCTGGATTAATTCCATTCCTAGAACACGATGACGCCAACAGAGCACTGATGGGATCAAACATGCAAAGACAGGCTGTACCATTGTTAAGAACTGAAGCTCCATATATAGGAACAGGATTAGAAAGAAAAGTTGCTGTAGATTCTGGAGCAGTTGTTATTTCTAAAACTGATGGTAAAGTTGTATATGTAGATGCACAAAAGATAGTTATAGAAGATCCAGAAGGAAAAGAGCATAAATATAGAATGCTTAATTTTGAAAGATCTAACCAATCTATGTGTTTACATCAAACACCACTTGTTTCTCCTGGAGAGGAAGTAAAAGCTGGAGGAGTAATAGCTGATGGACCTGCTACAAGAGGTGGAGACTTAGCACTTGGAAGAAATATTCTAATGGCATTCATGCCTTGGGAAGGATATAATTACGAAGATGCGATTCTAATATCTGATAGATTAAGAAAGGATGATGTATTTACATCTATCCATGTGGAAGAATATGAAATAGAAGCTAGAAATACTAAACTTGGAGATGAAGAAATAACAAGAGAAATACCTAATATTTCTGAGGAAGCATTGAGAAAACTAGATTCTAAAGGAATAATAACAATCGGTTCTGAAGTTGGACCAGGAGATATACTTGTAGGTAAGACAGCTCCTAAAGGGGAAACTGAACCACCTGCTGAAGAAAAGTTATTGAGAGCTATCTTTGGAGAAAAAGCTAGAGATGTAAGAGATACATCGCTTAGAATGCCTCATGGATCAAAAGGAACTGTAGTAGAAATTCTTGAGCTTTCTAGAGAAAATGGAGATGAACTTAAAGCTGGGGTTAATAAAGCTATAAGAGTACTAGTTGCTGAAAAAAGAAAGATAACTGTTGGAGATAAAATGTCTGGACGTCATGGAAATAAAGGGGTTGTATCAAGAGTACTTCCTGCTGAAGATATGCCGTTCCTAGCTGATGGAACACATCTGGATGTTGTACTTAACCCACTAGGGGTGCCTTCACGTATGAATATTGGACAGGTACTTGAGGTTCACTTAGGTATGGCTATGGGTAACTATAATGGTGGGACTCATATTGCTACACCAGTATTTGATGGAGCGTCTGAAGACCAAGTTAAAGATTATCTTGAAAAACTAGGATTCCCTAGAAGTGGTAAAGTTGATCTTTATGATGGAAGAACTGGTGAGAAGTTTGATAATCCAGTAACAGTAGGAAGAATGTACATGCTTAAACTTCATCACTTGGTAGAAGATAAAATGCATGCTAGAGCAATTGGACCTTATTCTTTGGTAACACAACAGCCATTGGGAGGAAAAGCTCAATTTGGAGGACAAAGACTTGGAGAAATGGAAGTTTGGGCACTAGAAGCATATGGAGCTTCAAACATACTTCAAGAGATGCTTACTGTGAAATCGGATGATGTTACAGGAAGAACAAAAACTTATGAGGCTATAATCAAAGGTGAAGAAATGCCTGAGCCAGATCTACCAGAATCTTTCAAAGTATTGTTGAAAGAATTCCAAGCATTAGCACTTGATGTTGAGTTATTTGACCAAGAAGATAATGTTATAAATGTAGATGAAGAATTAAATAAAGAGGATATAACTACTGAATATTCTCCTTTAGCTGAATTCAAAGATTAAACAATTAAATAAAATGAACTGTTAGGGATAAACATGGGTTATATGTAACAAATAACCCATTTTATCATCCATATAGATAAATTATATGTAGCTTTATCTCAATTAAGGAGGCTTTGCATTTAATGGGAATAAGAAGTTTTGAGAAAATAAGAATTAGATTAGCATCCCCTGAAAAGATTGAAGAATGGTCATACGGGGAAATTACAAAACCTGAAACTATCAACTATAGAACTTTAAATCCAGAAAGAGATGGTCTGTTTTGTGAAAAAATATTTGGACCAACTAAAGACTGGGAATGTGCTTGTGGTAAGTATAAGAGAATGAGATATAAAGGTCTTGTTTGTGAAAAGTGTGAGGTAGAAGTAACTAGATCTAAAGTAAGAAGAGAGAGAATGGGTCATATTTCTTTGGCTGCTCCAGTATCTCATATTTGGTATTCTAAAGGAACTCCAAATAAAATGTCACTTATCATTGGACTATCTCCAAAGGAATTGGAATCTGTATTATATTTTGCAAGATATATAGTTACAGAAGCTGGAGAAAGTAACCTGAAAGAAGGAAAAATCCTTACTGAAAAAGAGTATAAATTGTATAAACAATTATACGGAAATAAGTTTGAAGCTCTTATGGGAGCAGAAGCTGTATTAAAGCTTCTTGAAAAAACTCATCTTGAGTCTTTAAGAGATGAATTAGAAAAAGAATTGGAAGATGTAACTTCTTCACAAAAAAGAAAAAAAGTAGTTAAAAGACTTAAAATAGTTAGAGATTTTATCTCTTCTAATAATAAACCTGAATGGATGATACTGAAAAATGTTCCAGTAATTCCAGCTGACTTAAGACCAATGGTTCAATTAGATGGAGGAAGATTTGCTACTTCTGACTTGAATGATCTTTACAGAAGAGTTATTAATAGAAACAACAGACTTAAAAAACTTTTAGAAATAAAAGCTCCTGAAATTGTTGTAAAAAATGAAAAAAGAATGCTTCAGGAAGCTGTAGATGCCCTTATTGACAATGGAAGAAGAGGAAAACCAGTTGTTGCTCAAAACAACAGAGAATTAAAATCTCTTTCTGATATGTTAAAAGGAAAACAAGGTAGATTTAGACAAAACCTACTTGGAAAAAGGGTTGACTACTCAGCAAGATCGGTTATCGTTGTTGGACCATCATTGAAAATGAATCAATGTGGAATTCCTAAGAAAATGGCTCTTGAACTTTACAAACCTTTTATTATGAGAGAGCTTGTAAAAAGAGAACTTGCTTCAAATATCAAAACAGCTAAAAAATTAGTTGAAGATGCAGATGATAAAGTATGGGATGTAATTGAAGATGTAATTCAAGATCACCCAGTATTACTTAACAGAGCTCCGACTCTTCATAGATTATCTATACAAGCATTTGAACCTGTACTAATAGAAGGTAAGGCTATTAGACTTCACCCATTAGTATGTTCAGCATTTAATGCTGACTTTGATGGAGACCAAATGGCTGTTCACTTAATATTATCACCAGAAGCTATAATGGAAGCAAAACTTCTAATGCTAGCTCCAAACAATATTATTTCTCCATCAAATGGAGAACCAATAGCAGTACCTTCTCAAGACATGGTTATGGGATGTTTCTATATGACTAAAGACAGACCAGGATCAAAAGGTGAAGGAAAATGCTTCTCAAATATAGATCAAGCTCTTACAGCTTATAATAATGGAGTATTAGATACTCATGCTATTATTAAAGTAAGAATCAAAGATGAAATGGTAGAAACTACTCCTGGAAGAATTATGTTCAATGAAATGCTTCCTGAAGTGGATAAGCAATATCATGTAACATTTGGTAAATCACAACTTAAAAAACTTATTGCTAGATTATATGATGAGCATGGATTTGCTGAAACAGCAGAGCTTATTAATAAAATTAAAGACTTTGGATATCACTATGGTGCTATGGCAGGAGTTTCAGTAGGTATAGAAGATTTGGAAATTCCAGAAGCTAAAAAAGAAATTCTTGCAAAAGCAGATGATGAAGTTGCTCAAATAGATGCTGATTATAAATCAGGAAAAATCATTAACGAAGAAAGATATAGAAAAACTATCGCTGTTTGGTCTGAAGCTACTGAAGCTGTAACAAAGGCAATGATGGATGGACTAGATCAATTCAACCCAGTTTATATGATGGCGAACTCAGGAGCCAGAGGTAACATTTCTCAGATGAGACAGCTAGCTGCTATGAGGGGTAACATGGCCGATACGCAAGGAAGAATCATTGAGGTTCCTATTAAAGCGAACTTCCGTGAAGGACTAACAGTATTGGAATTCTTCATGTCATCACATGGAGCAAGAAAAGGACTGGCAGATACTGCTCTAAGAACTGCCGATTCAGGATATTTAACAAGAAGACTTGTTGATATTTCACATGAAGTTATAGTAAATGCTGAAGATTGTGGAAGTGAGCAAGGAATTGAAGTTGGAGAACTTGTATCAGAAGGTAAAGTTATTGAGAAATTAGAAGAAAGAATCAGAGGAAGAGTTCTTGCAGAAGATTTAGTACATGAAGGTGAAGTAATTGCCACTAGAAATACTATGATTGGAAAAGAACTTATAGATAAAATAAGCGAATTAGGTATCAGAAAAGTAAAAATCAGATCTCCATTGACTTGTTCTCTTGAAAAAGGAGTATGTAAAAAATGTTATGGTATGGACTTATCTAACCATAGAGAAATACTTTTAGGAGAAGCAGTTGGAGTTATTGCAGCTCAATCAATCGGGGAACCTGGTACACAGCTTACAATGAGAACATTCCATACTGGAGGAGTTGCAACAGCAGCTACTGTAATAAGTGGAATAAGAGCAGAAAATGCTGGAAAAGTTGTTTATAGAGATATAAAAATTCTTGAAAACGATACTACTGGGGAACAAACAGTAGTAAGTCAGTCTGCTAAAATAATCATTGGAAACTATGACTATGAAATTCCATCAGGATCAATACTTAAAGTAAAAGAGGGAGAAAAAGTTGAGATAGGTACTACACTAGTAACATTCGATCCATTCCATATCCCTATTATAGCTGACCAAGATGGTAGAATAGAGTATAGAGAACTTTATGTAAAAGAAAATTACGACGAAAAATATGATGTTACTGAGTATATGGCTATTAAACCAGTTGAATCAGGAGATATTAACCCAAGAGTTGTAATATTCGATAATGAAGGGAATACAAAAGGAAGCTACACTATCCCATTTGGAGCTTACTTAATGGTAAGAGAGGGAGAAGAAGTTAAAAAAGGACAAACAATAGCTAAGATCATTAAAGAAGGTGCTGGAACAAAAGACATCACTGGAGGTCTTCCAAGAGTACAAGAGCTATTTGAAGCAAGAAATCCTAAAGGTAAAGCAATGCTTACTGACATAGAAGGAAAAATAGAAGTAACTGGTAAGAAAAAGAAAGGTATGAGAGTTATCATTGTAAAATCTACAACTGATGCAAAAGACTTCAGAGAATATTTAGTACCAGTTGGAGAACGTCTGGTAGTAACTGACGGTATGCTTGTTAAAGCTGGAGATAAGATAACTGAGGGAGCTATTTCTCCATTTGACGTATTGAACATCAAGGGACTTGTAGCTGCTGAGCAGTTTATACTTGAGTCAGTACAGCAAGTGTATAGAGACCAGGGAGTTGGAGTTAATGATAAACATATCGAGATCATCGTTAAGCAGATGTTTAAGAAAGTAAGAATCGTTGATTCTGGAGTATCTTTATTCCTAGAAGATGAGGTTGTTGAGAAAAGAGTTGTTGATATGGAAAATGCAAGATTAAAAGATTTAGGAAAACCTTTAATCAAGTATGAGCCAATCATTCAAGGTATTACTAAAGCTGCTGTTAATACAGGAAGCTTTATATCAGCTGCTTCATTCCAAGAAACTACAAAAGTTCTTTCTAATGCGGCAATAGAAGGTAAAATTGACTACTTAGAAGGATTAAAAGAAAATGTAATCATAGGTAAAAAGATTCCAGCAGGAACTGGATTTAATGCATATAAAAATGTAAAAGCAGTTGAACTGGAAGAGCAAGAATTAGAATTAGAAGAAGAATAATATAATAGGAATAGGCGACAAGGTCGCCTATTCCTGTATTTGTTTCATCTTTCCTGGAGGAAAAATTATGAGAAGTATGACAGGATATTCAAAACTTACATACCAAGATGAAAGTTTTGCTATCAACATGGAACTTAAAAGTGTAAATAATAAAAATTTAAATTTGAAAATAAAACTTCCATATAATTTAAATTTTTTAGAAGGAGCAATAAGAACGGAAGTTGCTTCAAAAATCAGCAGAGGCTCTTTAGATCTAAAAATAGAATTTGAAGATAAGAGAGAACTTGGAAAACTTTTTGATTATGATAGAAATTTAAGCTCAGCTTATATGAATGTACTTAAAGAGATGGAAAATGATTTTAATGAAAAATTCACAAATAAAATGGATATTTTAGTTAGAAATTTAAATGTTATACAAAAAAATGATTTTGAGATTGATGAAAGTGAGTATTCAGCTTTTGTATTAGGGAAAGTAAATGAGCTGCTCATTCCATTTATTCAAACCAGAGAGGATGAAGGAGATAGATTAAAAGCTTATTTCCTGGAAAGAATAGATGTTCTTGAAGAAAAAATAACTGAAATAAAAAAATATAAAGAAATAGTAGTTGAAAACTATAAAGAAAAACTTATGGAGAGACTTGATAAAATCAGAGGAACTATAGATTTTAAAGATGAAGATATTCTTAAAGAAATACTTCTTTTTACTGATAAGTCAGATATATCAGAAGAAATCTCAAGGCTTGACAGTCATATGGAACAGTTAAGGAAAGAGATGGAAAATAATGATACAGCAGTAGGAAAGAAGATGGATTTTATTCTTCAGGAAATATTCAGAGAATTGAATACTACAGGAGTAAAGTGTAATCTGTATGATATTTCAAAGCTTATAGTAGAATGTAAAAATGAATTGGAAAAAATTAGAGAACAAGCTATGAATATCGAATAGGAGGATCTATGAGACCCATTAATATTGGATTTAATAATATGGTAATGGATGTGAGGATAATTGCTGTCATAAATCCTGACTCAGCTCCAAGTAAGAGATTGCGAGAGGAAGCTAAACTTCAAAATAGACTTATAGACGCAACTTTAGGAAGGAAAACAAAAACCTTAATAATAACAGATTCAAATCATGTTATAATGTCAGCTATAAATCCAGAGACGATATCAGCTAGAATTGAGAAAGGAGAATAAAATGCCAAAAGGAAATCTATATGTAGTATCGGGACCTAGTGGTGCTGGAAAATCTACTATCTGTAGACTTGTACGTAAAATGCTTGGAATAAACCTTGCTACTTCTGCAACTACAAGAGAACCAAGAACAGGAGAAGTAGATGGAAGAGATTACTATTTTCTTACCAAAGAAGAGTTTCTTAAGAAAAGAGAAAATGGAGATTTTCTAGAAACTGCAACAGTTCATGGAAATTATTATGGAACTTTAAAATCAGAAGTGGAAAATAGAATGGCTAAAGGTGAAAATGTAATATTGGAAATTGATGTACAAGGTGGTCTTCAAGTAAGAGATCAATATCCTGGAGCAAATCTTATTTTCTTTAAAACACCAACTGAGAATGATCTTGAAGCAAGATTAAGAGGAAGAAAAACAGATAGTGAAGAAACTATTCAGCTTAGACTTGCAAATTCAATAAAAGAGTTGGAATATGAGAAAGAATATGATATAACAATAATAAATCATACTGTAGAGCAAGCATGTAATGAATTAAAAAAAATAATAGAAGAAAAAAGTAAATAAATAGGAGGCTAACATGAAAAAAGATATAGTTTATGATGAATTACTTGATAAGATACCTAACAAATATATACTAACAATAATCAGTGGACAAAGAGCCAGAGAAATAGGAAAGGGAGCAACACTCTTAACTAAATGCAGTAAAAAGGACACTGATATTAAAAAAGCCTTCAGAGAAATTGCTGATGGAAAAATAGGTTATGAATTTGGTGAAGAAGAAGCTGGTGAATAGTGTGATAAAAAGACTTTTGATGATTTTGCTGCTTCCACTTATTTTTATAGGATGTACAGAAAAAAAAGTGCAGAAATTCGAAAGTGAAAAATTCCTCTTTGGAACTTATGTAAAAATAACAATTTATGATAAAGATGAAAAATTAGCCAAAACAGGAATGGAAGAAGCATTTAATGAAATAGAACGACTGGACAATAAATTTAATAGTAAAATAAAAACTAGTATAATAGGAAAATTAAACTCAGATCCTACTGTTCCAGTAGAACTTGATGATGAAGGACTTATGCTTTTTTCTAAGGTGAGAGAAGTATATGAACTTTCAGATAAAAAATATGATATAACTATAGGTCCTTTATTGAAAGCGTGGGGATTTGGTGAGGTTGGTGAAATATCTATTCCATCAAAAGAATGTTTAGCTCAGGCACTTAAGGAAATAGACTTTGATAAAGTAAAAATAGAAGGCAACAAGATATATATGGAACCTCCTGTAAATGAAATAGATACAGGATCTTTTTTGAAAGGATATGCAGTAGCAAGAGCTAAAAAATTAATGGAAGATGCTGGAATAACTAGTGCCTTTATAACCACTATATCAAGTATAGATGTAATAAATACAAAACCAGAAAATAAGCCTTGGAGAATAGGTGTACAAAATCCTGAAAATCCAGAAGAAATACTTGGAATTATAGAACTTAATGACGAAGGTATGGGTGTGTCAGGAGATTATCAAACTTATGTAGAGATAAATGGAAAAAGATATCATCATATCTTGGATAAAACTACTGGATTTCCAGTGAGAGATAAAAAGATGGTAGTAGTTATCTGTGAAGATGCTTTCTTAGCTGATTTATATTCAACAGCTTTCTTTACTATGCCAGTAGAAAAAGTTATGAAATTTGCTGAAAGTGATAAAAAAATGAAGGTTTTAGTTGTAGATAAAGATATGAATATATTAAAAACAAAAAATCTTGATTTTTTTAAAAAATAAGAGCACTTTTTAAATAAAAATGCTTGTAATAAATTAAGTTTTCAAATATAATGTAGTGTGTAATTTAAATTAATATAGGAGGATTAAGTAATGGAACATTCATTGATCTATGTTGGAATAATTGCTGGGATACTTGCATTGATTGCTGCCTTTGGTTATTCTAAAAAAGTGGAGAGTTATCAAATTAACATTCCAAGAGTAGCGGAAATAACAGACGCTATCAGAGAGGGAGCTATGGCTTTCTTACTAGCAGAATACAAAATATTGGTATACTTCGTAGTAATAGTAGCTGTATTATTAGGAGTTTTCTTAGATGTTAAAGTTGCAATAACATTTATATGTGGAGCTGTAACATCAGCTGTAGCAGGAAATGTTGGAATGAGAATAGCAACTAAAGCTAATGGAAGAACTTCAATAGCTGCTAAAGAAGGAGGGCTTTCAAAAGCTCTTGATGTAGCATTTGCTGGTGGAGCAGTTATGGGTCTTGCAGTTGTTGGACTTGGAATGCTTTTATTATCTATCATGATAATCATATTCAATTGGGATATGAGTATTGTTACTGGATTTGGAATGGGAGCTTCATCAATAGCTTTATTTGCAAGAGTTGGTGGAGGAATCTACACTAAAGCTGCTGACGTTGGAGCAGACCTTGTTGGTAAAGTAGAAGCGGGAATTCCTGAAGATGACCCTAGAAACCCAGCTACAATCGCTGACAACGTTGGAGATAACGTTGGAGACGTTGCTGGAATGGGAGCAGACTTATTTGAATCTTATGTTGGATCTATTATAGCTGCAATGACTATAGGAGCTACTATAACACATGCAACTGGTAACTTTGGATACCTAATTGCCCCTGTACTAATAGCAGCACTAGGAATTATTACTTCTATCTTAGCTACATTAACAGTTAAAACTGATAATCCAGATGAAGTTTATCACAAATTAGAAAATGGAACTAGAATAGCTGGAATCCTTTCACTAGTTGCTTCATTTGGAATAATTAAATATTTAGAATTAGAAATGGGAATATTCTATGCTATTGTTGCAGGATTAGTTGCAGGATTAGTTATAGCTTACTTCACAGGACTATATACAGATACTGGTAAAAAAGCAGTTAACAGAATTTCTGATGCTGCTAAAACAGGACCAGCTACTACTATAATTGAAGGATTAGCAGTTGGAATGGAATCTACAGTTGCACCTATAATTATTATTGCTTTAGCTATAATTGTTGCTTATATGGCTTCTAAAGATGTATCTGGAATCTATGGAATTTCTGTAGCAGCAGTTGGAATGCTTGCAAGTACAGGAATGGTAGTAGCAGTTGATGCTTATGGACCAGTAGCTGACAATGCTGGAGGAATTGCTGAAATGGCAGAACTTCCACATGAAGTTAGAGAATGCACAGATAAACTTGATGCAGTTGGTAACTCAACAGCAGCAGTTGGAAAAGGATTTGCAATTGGATCAGCAGCTCTTACAGCTCTATCTCTATTTGCAGCTTATAAAGAAGCAGTACAAACTTCAACTCCAGGATTTGACTTCATTATTGAAGTAACAAATCCAGAAGTAATAGCAGGTCTATTTATTGGAGGAATGCTTACTTTCCTATTCTCTGCTCTTACAATGACAGCAGTTGGTAAAGCAGCTATGGAAATGGTTGAAGAAGTAAGAAGACAGTTCAGAGAAATCCCAGGAATCATGGAAGGAAAAGGAAAACCTGATTACAAAAGATGTGTTGAAATCTCTACTCACTCTTCATTAAGAGAAATGATACTTCCTGGAATACTTGCAATAGTTGTTCCAGTAGCAGTAGGAATCTGGTCAGTAGAAGCTCTTGGAGGATTATTAGCAGGATCTCTAGTTACTGGTGTATTAATGGCTATAATGATGGCTAACGCTGGTGGAGCATGGGATAACGCTAAGAAACAAATTGAAGCTGGATACAAAGGAGACGGAAAAGGATCTGACAGACATAAAGCAGCAGTTGTTGGAGATACAGTTGGAGATCCATTTAAAGATACATCTGGACCATCTCTTAACATTCTTATCAAATTAATGAGTATTGTTTCACTAGTTCTAGTACCATTATTTGTAAAATTTATGTAATTATGTTATAATAAATAAAATGCTTTGGGGACAACCGAATGGTTGTCCTTCTTTTTTATTTATATGAAAAGTATACCTCATGTTCAAATTATTTAATAAATATGATAGAATATATATAAGATAAAAAGTATTTAGGAGGTCATCAGGTATGAAGTTAAATCCTATAAAATTAGACGGGGTATGGAATGAAGGATATGCTCTGGATTATTTTACTACTAAAAGTGAATATAAGGGTGAGGATATATTTGGATATCCAGAATTTGATGTAACATATAGTGAAATAGGAAAAGCATTAAATGAATTGAAATATCATAAAGATTATTTTAAAGCAGTGGAAATAGCGGATGAAGTAGCTGGATATATAACTGATGAATGGAGTCTTCTTGATAAAATAGATGGGATAATTGCTGTACCACCATCAAAGCCTAGAATAATACAGCCATTATTTCAATTGGTAAAATTGGTAGGAGAAAAAGTAAACAAGCCAATATCTCTTGATTTTTTCAGCAAACTAACTTCAGAAGAAATAAAAAATCTTCCTGTAGAAAAAAAATTAGATCTTTTTAAAAATAGTATAAGAAAAAATAGAGACCTTACTAGAAAAGGGAGTGTCCTTCTTATAGATGATCTATACAGTACAGGAACTACTTTAAAAAGCCTTTGTGCATTGTTAAAAGATGATATGAATGTAGAAAATATATATATATTAGTAGTTGCAAAAAGTAGTATAGATAAATAGAAAATGAGAGCTCTTATAGGGCTCTTTTTTTATTTGTGAAAATTTCAAAATAGAAAACGATTTTAATAATGGGGGATTTAAAAGTGTTAATTTTTTCATAAATTTCCTTTCAGAAAATTATATGTTTTTTATAAAAATTTAAACAAATAAAAAAACTTTTAGATGTTTGTAAAGAATGACTATTGCCTTAAAATTTTGCAATTGAAAAAATAAAGTCTTTTTTATAAAATAAATCATATAAAACATATATAAAAAGATTGTTTTTTTCTTTTGATGAAATAAAATAGTATAGGAAAAGTTCAATAAACTCAACAGATGAAAATATATATATTTTTTTAATATATATTGAGAAAAATGGTACTATTTTAATTGTTTATGTTCTAAAAAATAAAAAAATGTTGACAAAATAAAAATAAAAAGTTATTATCAACTAATGAGCACGAGTACAATTTTAAATTTTAGATTAACATACAGTTAGTAAACGATATTTTCATAAATAAAAGTGGGAGGTTTATGATGAAAAAATTTGTTTTTGCAGCAATATTATCTGCATTAGTGTTAGGAGGATGTACTTCAACAGAGGTAAAGATGCCAGGTATAGAAAGAAAAATAACTTGGGAACATGCTGGTAATTTACCTGCACAAAAAGGATTTGAGAAAAATATAGGAACTGCTGGAGTATTATCAGGAGTTCTAGAAGAAAAATATGTAGTAGTTGGTGGAGGAGCAAATTTTCCATATGATACAGTATTAAATGGAGGAGCGAAGAAACTTTATTCTGATGTATATCTTTTGAAAGAAAAAGATGGAAAATTAGAAGTAGGAGAACATATTAATTTGAATAATGAAATTGGTTATGGAGCCTCAGTAACGGTTAAAGATGGAGTTTATTATATTGGAGGAGCAGCTGCTACAGAAGCAGACAATGATATACTGTTTTTAAGTATGAAAAAGGGAAAATTAAATGTAGAAAAAGTAGGAGATTTACCTTTCACTTTACAAAATGGAACAGCAGTGGAAAAAGATGGAAAACTATATGTTATAACTGGAAAACAAAATGGAAAAGCGACAAATAAAATGTATGAATATGATATTGCAACAGGGCAGTCAAGAGAATTAGCACCTGTACCAGGGGCAGCTACTAGAACACAAGCTGTATCTCAGATACTTGATGGTAAGTTGTATGTATTCAGTGGAGGAGACGCAACTGCATATACTGATGGATATAAATATGATTTTATAACTAATGAATGGACTCCAGCTGCATCTGTAGAATTAAATGGAAAAGGAATATCTCTTCTTGGGGCATCTTCAGTAAAATTAAACGAGAAAGAGATGATGGTAATTGGAGGATTTAATAAAGAGGTGTATGATAATGCAGTAGCCAACTTAGGTTCTTTAAAAGGAGAGGAGCTAGCAAAATTCAAAGCTGGATATTTTGGAGCAGATCCTGCTGAATTTAACTGGAATAGAGAAGTACTTATCTATAATTCAGATAGCGATTCATGGAAATCAATAGGGCAGTTACCATTTGATGCTCCATGTGGAGAAGGATTGGTTTTAGTTGGAAATAAGGTGTTCTCAATAAATGGGGAAATAAAACCAGGTGTAAGAACTGACAGAATGTATACAGGGACTATAATAAAAAAATAGTTGAAAATTTTAAGAAGAGAATCTAGTTAAGTGATAAAAAAGAAAAAAATTAGAAAATATTAATAAATTTTTTATTAAAAAATTTCTAAAATTGAATCTATTTTTTACTTAAATTTTCTCTTCTTTTTTTGTTGAAAAATATAAATATTTCTAATAAATAACCCATATAAGTTGGGATACACTAATGAATTCAGATTATATAAAGAACTTTTTGTTTTGAAATAGTATTAAAAAAACTTAAAAAAATCATTGACAAACTTAAGAATAAAAGTTATATTTATATTAATGAACACGAGAACATTTTTGAGGAAGGTGATTTTTATTATGATTACACAAAAGGAAATAGCAGAAAAATTGGGAATCAGCAGAACAACAGTTGCCAGAGCCATAAATGGAAGTTCACTAATAAAGGAAGAAACTAAAAATAAAATACTTGAATTGGTAAAAGAAATGAACTATGAGAAAAATTATATAGGAAGTTCTCTTGCTGGAAAAAGAGCAAAAAAAGTTTATTGTTTAGTTATTAATTCTAAAAATGTATTTTATACTCAGGAAATAATAAGAGGATTGTCAGAAGCAGAAAAAGAATTTAAAGCATATAATTATCAATTAGAAATAATAACTAGTGATATCAATGATCCAGAGAGTCAATTAGAAGAGCTAAAAAAAGTTCTTAAAGCAGGAGATATGGATGGATTAATAATCACACCTTTGGCTAAAGAGAAAGTTTATGAAATGTTAAAACCACATTTGGAAAAAACTAATGTGATTTCTTTAGGAATAAGACTTCATGAAGATATACCTCATGTAGGGCCTGACCATTTGAAACAGGGAAAAATAGCAGGAGGGATAATGAGTGCGCTTCTTAGAAAAGGAGAAAAACTTCTGATTGTAGATAATGGAGATGACAAAATATCTTCAAAATTGTATCTTGCTGGATTTTTGGAAAGAGTAAAGGAAACAGAAATAGATATAGTGGGGCCTTTAAAAGGAAATGGAATAGAAAAAAGTATAAAACTTTTACAGGAAGTTTGTGAAAAAGAAGAGATAAAAGGAATATATATAAATAGATATGCACAAGATATTTTTGAAAAATTATCTAAAAAAACACTAAATGATAAAATGATAGTGACAAATGGAATTGGAAAAAATATTAAAAGAATGATAAAGAATAAGATAATAACAGCAACAGTAATGGAAGAAATAGCAACTGAAGGATACAATGCTGGAAAAAAAATGTTTGATATTTTGTATAAAGAAGATATAAAAACAGGAAATTGGGAAATTTCAAAATCACATATTATCTTTTATGAGAACTTAAATGATTAAAAACATAAATTAAAAATAAATCAAAAACAGGAGGTTTCAATTTATGAAAAACACACTAAAAGTTTTAGGACTAGGAACAATGTTATTTGGAGTAATGACAACAGCAGCATTTGCGGCAGAATATAATTTAAAAATGGGAATGGTTCCAGGTACCGCATCTAATGAATATAAAGCAGCAGAATATTTTGCAAATAAAATAAAAGAAGAATCAAATGGAAGAATAGAGGTAGCTCTTTTTCCAAATGGACAGCTGGGAGATGACAGAAGTATGCTTGAACAAGTTTCAGGAGGAGCTTTAGATTTCTCATTTACTGAGATTGGAAGATTTGCAATATTCTTTCCAGAGGCTGAAGTATATGTACTGCCTTACATGATCAAAGATTTTGACCACGTGCACAAAGCAACTTTTGATACTACATTTGGAAAAAATCTAATAAATAAAATACACGATGACTTGGGAATAACTATTTTATCACAAGCATATAATGGAACTAGACAAACTACTTCCAATAAAGCTATAAACTCAATTGAGGATATGAAAGGATTGAAATTAAGAGTTCCAAATGCAGCTTCTAACTTAAACTTTGCAAAATATAGTGGAGCAGCTCCTACACCGATGGCTTTCTCAGAAGTGTACCTTGCTCTTCAAACAAATTCAGTAGATGGACAGGAAAATCCATTGTCAGCAGTAAGAGCTCAAAAATTCTATGAAGTTCAGCCATATTTGGCAATGACTAATCATATATTAAATGACCAATTATATGTAATTGGAAATGAAACTTTAGAAAGTCTTCCTGAAGATCTTCAAAAAGTAGTTAAAAATGCAGCTGAGGAAGCAGCAGAATATCATACAAAATTATTCGTAGATGAAGAAGCTAGTTTGAAAGATTTCTTTGTAAAGAATAGGGTAAAAATAACTGAACCAAACTTGGATGATTTCAAAGCTAAAATGCAACCTGTTTATGACGAATTTATTAAGAAAAATGGAAAACTTGGTCAACAGGCGGTAGATGAAATAACAGCAGCTGGAAAGTAAATGTGTAATAAAGAGACAAGGTGGGAAAATAGATGAAAATTTTTAATAAATTAGAAGAATGGATAGGTGGGACACTTTTTGTCTGTATGTTTATAATACTTGTAATGCAGATAACAGCAAGACAAATTTTGGGAACCCCTTTGATGTGGAGTGAAGAATTGTCAAGTCTGCTGTTTGTATATGTAGGAATGTTAGGAATCAGCATGGGAATAAGAAATCAACAGCATGTACTTATAGATTTTCTTTGCAGCAGATTTTCTCCCAAAATGCAAAGAGTAGCTTTCACTATTGTACAGATAATAATTTTCATATCTATAATTTTTATGGGTTATTTAGGTAATAGTCTTTATAAGAAAAAGTGGATATTTGAGCTAGTATCATTAAAAATATCAGCTGGGTGGATGTATATAGCTCTTCCTATTGTAGCAGTATTAATGATGATACGTTTCTTTCAAGCATATAAAGAAAATTATGACAATAAAAAAGTGGTTCTACATCCAGGAGTTTTCTTAGCTGCATTAATAATTATAATAGGGTTGATAATATACGATCCTAAAGTATTTAGATTATTCAGACTTGCTAATTACTATAAGTTTGGACCAATAGCAGGATATGTGACTATTGCAGTGTGGTTGGTAATGATTTTTATGGGAGTGCCAGTAGGATGGTCTCTTATGGTAGCAACAATATTCTACTTTTCAATTACTAAGTGGAATGTAATATATTTTGCTTCTGCGAAATTAGTAGATAGTCTTAATAGTTTCAGCCTTTTGAGTGTACCTTTCTTTGTATTAACAGGAATACTGATGAATGGGTCTGGAATTACAGAAAGGATATTTAATTTTGCTAAAGCTCTTCTAGGACATTTTACTGGAGGGATGGGACATGTAAATGTAGCTGCTTCTCTTATTTTCTCAGGAATGTCAGGGTCAGCTATAGCAGATGCTGGTGGACTTGGACAATTGGAAATAAAAGCTATGAGAGATGAAGGATATGATGATGATATCTGTGGTGGAATAACAGCAGCATCTTGTATAATAGGACCTCTGGTTCCTCCAAGTATCAGTATGATAGTATATGGAGTAATTGCAAATCAATCTATCGCAAAATTATTTTTAGCAGGGTTTGTTCCAGGAGTACTTACAACAATAGCTTTAATGGTAATGAACTATTTTGTATGTAAAAAAAGAGGGTATAAAAAAGCTAAAAAGGCAACTTTCAAAGAACAAGTAGAAGCTTTTAAAAAATCTTTCTGGGCTTTAATGACTCCTTTCATTATTATTGGAGGAATATTTTCAGGGTTGTTTACTCCTACAGAAGCAGCAGTAGTTGCAGCAGCTTATTCAGTTTTCTTGGGAGCTTTTATTTATAAAGAGCTTACTGTGAGATCTTTCTTCAAACATTGTGTTGAAGCTATGGCAATCAGTGGAGTTACAGTTTTAATGATAATAACAGTTACATTCTTTGGGGATATGATTGCCAGAGAACAGATAGCTATGAAAATAGCAGCAGGATTTATGAAATATGCAAGTTCTCCATTGACAGTATTAGTAATGATAAATCTATTATTACTGTTCCTAGGAATGTTTATTGATGCACTGGCTCTTCAATTCCTAGTACTTCCTATGCTTATTCCAGTAGCAGATAAAGTGGGAATAGACTTAGTGTTCTTTGGAGTGATGACAACACTGAATATGATGATAGGAATACTTACTCCTCCTATGGGAATGGCTTTGTTTGTAGTAGCACAGGTAGGAAAAATGTCTGTAAGTACTGTAACTAAAGGTGTACTTCCATTCTTGATACCAATATTTATAACACTGGTATTTATAACTATATTCCCTGGAATAATAACATTCCTTCCTAATTTAATAATGGGTGGATAGTAAAAGAGAGGTAATTCAAAATGCCATTAAGTGTAGATATGCCATTAGAGCAATTAAAAAAATATCACGGAAGCAGTAAAAGACCTGAAAATTTTGATGAATACTGGTCAGATATACTAAAAAAGAGGAAGAAACTTCTTGTTAATGTAAGAATAGAAAAAAATGAATTTGAAACTCCTTTTTGTAAATGTTATGACATGTTTTTTCAAGGAGAAGAGGAAGCAATTATACATGTGAAAGTTTTGAAGCCTAAAAATATATTGGGAAAAATTCCTGGAATAATAGAATTTCATGGTTATGGAGGTTGCAGTAAAGATTGGACTTACAAACTTCCCTATGTAGCTTGTGGAATAGCAGTATTTTCTATGGAATGCAGAGCTCAGATGGGAGATTCTACAGATAGTTTTGGTGCTGAGAATCATTTTAGAAACTGTAATCTCATAAGAGGAGTTATGAAACCAGAAGATCTGTATTATAAAAAAGTATTTTTAGATGCTCTCACTCTGGCAGATATTGTAATGGAATTTGATTATATAGATACTGAAAAAATTGGAGCAATGGGCTATTCTCAAGGTGGAGGAATAGCCTTAGCGCTAGCAGCTTTAAATAAAAATATAAGAAAAGTTTTTGCTGTATATCCATTTTTAAGTGACTATAAGAGATGCTGGAATATGGATACAGGAGCTGCTTATGAAGAAATAAAAGATTACTTCAGGCAGAGAGATCCACAGCATAAAAGAGAAGAGGAATTTTTTAATAATCTGGGATATATTGATATTCAGAATATGGCTCACTGGATAAAAGCTGATGTTGTAATGACAACTGGACTTATGGATAAAGTATGTCCTCCATCTACCCAATTTGCTGTATATAATAAATTACTATGCAGAAAAAAACATTTGATATTTCCAGAGTATGGACATGAGGATATGCTCAATGGATTACAGGATGAAAATATAAAATGGGCTATGGAACTTTTGAATGATTAGAAACAAGGAGAAAAAATTGAAGATAGCAGGTATAGATATTGGTGGAACAATGATAAAATATGGACTGATATCTCTAAATGGAGAGATATCTGCTGGAGGAGAAATACCTACAGAAGCTGAAAAAGGTGTAGATAATCTATTCCAGAAAATATCTGATATAGTGGAACTTTATTCAAAAGAGGAACTTTTAGGAATAGCTGTTTCTGGTACTGGTCAGATAGATGGAAGTATTGGAAAAGTTATAGGAGGGAATGATATCATTCCTGGGTGGATAGGAACTAATTTAGTAGAAAAATTGGAACAAAAATTTTCTCTTCCAGCAGTTTTAGAAAATGATGTAAACTGTGCAGCCCTTGGTGAAAAATGGCTGGGAGCAGGAAGAGGCAAAAAAGATTTTATATGTGTAACTATTGGAACAGGTGTAGGAGGAGGGATTATCATGAATGAGGATATCCTAAGAGGAGATACTTGTGTAGCAGGAGAATTTGGACATATACAGATAATAAAGAATGGACTTGAATGTATGTGTGGAAAAAAAGGGTGCTACGAGAGATATGCTTCAGCTACAGCTTTAGTCAGAATGATCAGAGAAAAAACAGGACTTAAATTAAATGGAAAAGAGATATTTGCAAGAGAGAGAGCAGGAGAAACTGTATTTAAAGAGATAGTAGAAGAATGGATAGATTATCTTACAGATGGTTTAAGTACTATTACATATATTTTCAATCCATCTCTTATAGTTATTGGTGGAGGAGTTACAAAGCAGGGAGACTATCTTCTTGAAAGAGTAAATAAAAGTCTTACATCAAAAATTGGAGTAAATTACAAAAAGAATCTTTCTATAAGATTTGCAGAACTTGGAAATAATGCTGGAATGTTGGGAGCAGTATATCTTTTGCTTAAAAAGACAGGGAAGCTTCAATAATAAAAATAAAAAAAGATTGACAAAACACCTAAAAAGGTATAAATTAAAATAAAATGTTCACGAGAACAAAAAATTGAAAGGAAGATAAAAATGATATATGGTGAAATAAAAGACCTAAATCAGTATAAGGGAATATCTGAAAATCTTGACAGAGCAATAGAATATATAGTTAATGGAGAGTATAAAAAAAGTACTCCAGGGAAAAATGTCATAGATGGAGATAATCTTTATTTTAATTATCCAAGCTGTGCAATGACAAAAGAAATAGAAGATGGCTTCTTTGAAGGACATAAAAAATATATAGATATACATATAGTCATATCAGGAGAAGAGAACTTGGGATATACTCCTCGTTCAGAAGTAACGATGAAGCAGGAATATGATTCTGAGGGAGACTACGAATTATATGATGGAGAATTAAAAAATGTATTTCATGTAACAGAAGATAGGTTTATAATGTTTTTTCCAGATGAACCTCACATGGCATTACTTAAAGTTGGAGAAATAAAAGAGATAACAAAGGTAATATACAAAGTGTTGGTTTAATTTCTTGGCTTAATTTTTAGTGATTAATAAAAAATAAAAATATATTAGGAGGAACAAATGAAAGGAATATTTTCAGCTTTAATGGTACCATATAATGAGGATGGATCTATAAACGAAAAAGGATTAAGAGAGATAGTAAGACATAATATTGATAATATGAAAGTTGATGGATTATATGTAGGTGGAAGTACTGGAGAAAACTTCATGATCTCTACTGAAGAAAAGAAAAGAGTATTTGAAATAGCTATTGATGAAGCTAAAGATCAAGTACAGCTTATAGCACAAGTAGGAAGCATTAATGTATTTGAATCTGTAGAGTTAGGAAAATATGCAACTGAATTAGGATATAAATGTCTTTCAGCTGTAACTCCGTTTTACTATAAATTCAGCTTTGAAGAAATTAAAGAATACTATTTCACAATTGTAAGAGAAACTGGAAATAACATGATTATTTACTCAATTCCTTTCTTAACAGGAGTAAATATGTCAGTTGCTCAATTTGGAGAACTGTTTGCTAATGAAAAAATAATTGGAGTTAAATTTACAGCTGGAGACTTCTTCTTATTAGAAAGAATGAGAAAAGCTTATCCAAATAAATTAATCCTTGCAGGATTTGATGAAATGCTTCTTCCAGCAGCGGTTCTTGGAATTGATGGAGCTATTGGAAGTACTTATAACGTAAACGGATTGAGAGCAAAAGAAATTTTCAGATTAGCAAAAGAAGGAAAAATTGCTGAAGCTTTAGAAATTCAACATGTAACAAATGATCTTATTGAAGGAATCCTTTCAAATGGATTATATGGAACTATCAAAGAAATAATGAAACTTCAAGGTGTAGATGCTGGATATTGCAGAAGACCTATGGCAAAAGTTACTCCTGAGCAGGTAGCTGGAGCTAAAGTTCTTTTTGATAAATACCTTGCTAAGTAATCACTGTATTTAAAGAGAGGCGGCATTGTAATGAATAGATTAGAAAAAGTGAAAGGGAAGCTTATAGTTTCTTGTCAGGCTTTAGAAGATGAACCTCTTCACAGTTCTTTCATAATGGGAAGAATGGCTTATGCAGCTTTAACAGGAGGAGCTTCTGGAATCAGGGCAAACACTGTATCTGATATACAGGAAATTAAAAAAAATGTAGAACTTCCAATAATAGGAATAATAAAAAAGCAATATGGAGACAATCAAGTATATATAACACCTACAATGAATGAGATAGATGCTCTGGCAGTTGAAGGTGTGGACATCATAGCTCTGGATGGAACAAAAAGAGAGAGACCTGATGGAAATACTCTTGAAAATCTAATGAAGGAAGCTAAAAGAAAATATCCAAATCAATTATTTATGGCAGATATATCTTCTGTAGAAGAAGCTATAGAAGCTGAAAGAGTTGGATTTGATATAGTAGGAACTACTTTGGTAGGGTATACAGAATATACTAAAGGAAATGATCCTCTGGCAGAATTAGAAAAAGTAATAAAAGCAGTAAAAGTTCCTGTAATAGCTGAAGGAAATATAGATACTCCAATAAAAGCTAAAAAAGCTCTTGAAATAGGAGCTTATGCAGTGGTAGTAGGAGGAGCTATAACTAGACCTCAACAGATTACAAAGAAATTTGTGACAGAGATGGAAAAATAAAATTTAAAATATGAAAAAGAGTTGTTTATCAGCTCTTTTTTGCATTTAGTCGAATTTAATAATTTTAATTAAAAAAATAAGTTTTAAAGATAATGATAATATTACTTGAAATATTAAGGATACTAATGTAATATATAACAAGAAGACAAATATGCTCTTAAAAGCAAATAAAAAGCATGAAATAAAATGATACTTGGGTTATACTATGTATTAAAATGATATGCTTTACATAGAATAGTATTTAGGGGGAAAAAGAATGAAAAATAAAAATAATAAAAGTGGAGATAAGAAGTGGGGTATATCATTTCTGCCAATATTAAAATATAATATTATTCTATGTATTATGACAGTGCTTATAATTATTTTTGGCGTAGCTATTTTTACAATTCAAAATATGAAAAACTCGACTCATGAAATTTTATTAAAAACAGACAGAGATATAGAGTATAGAATTGATCAATCAATTAGATTTTTAAAATCTTTGGCATCACAAAAAAGGTACTATGATCCTAAAGTGCCAATAGAAGAAAAGATAGCAGAATTGGATATGCTAAATACATATTACGGCTATTTAATGATTCGTTATGTAGATTCTGATGTGAATGTTTATTCTCAAAGAGGGGCTTCAAGTTTGGCCAGTCGTGATTATATGCAGAGACTTTTTTCTACAAGAGAAGTTCAGGTTACTGATAGTTTTGCAGCTGGAGCTGATGGAAAAACTTTAAACTATACTATAGCAGTTCCTTTGATCCAAGATAATAAAATAGTGGGAGCTATTTTTTGTGCACTTTATTTTGATGAAATAGTCAATTTATTAAAAGAATCAGCTCACAGTGATAAGGTTGATATAACTCTTATTGGAAGAAAAAATCAAATAATGTCTTCCATTGGAAATGAAAATTATGGAGAATTATTTTTAGACAGCATTAGAAAAACAAAGTTATTAACAACAACAAGTGATAAGATTCAAAAGGGATTATTAGAAAAGGATACAAAGCATTATTGGGGAATTGAAGATGGAGACATCATCTATGGGGAATATACAGATGTTAAAAATACAAATTGGAATATTATAGTTAGAAGTTATTTCTGGGATACATATAAAACAGTGTTTGGAAAATTTGTTCCAATTATACTTTTAGGCATATTTTTCTGTGGAATAACATTATGGTTTATAAAAAGATATATTGAAAGCCAAATGAAAGCAGTAGATATACTTGTACACTCAGTTCAAGAGCTAGAAAAGAAAATATATCAAGATGAAAATCCAGATTTTCAAGAGATACTTAGACTTACTAGTACTGGACTTTCTGATGGACTTACAGGAGTAGTTACTCGTACAGTGTTTATGAACCAGCTACAAGGACAGCTTAAAAAAATAGATACAGAAAAGATAACAGCTTTTTGCTTTATTGACTTAGACGACTTGAAAATTATTAATGATACATATGGACATAAACTTGGAGATATAGCATTAAAAAATATTGGGTATGTTTTACGTGAATATGAGAAAAAATATGACGGAATAGTAGGAAGGTACGGAGGAGATGAGTTTGTTCTTCTGCTTACTGATTTAGAAGATGATAAAGAATTAGAAGAAGTAGTGAGTGAAATGGCTTTAAGACTGCATTTTGATATTAAAGATGGAATAAAAGCTATTTCTATACGTTGCAGTGTAGGAGTTTCAATATGGAAGCAAAATATGAGTATTGATAAACTTATCACTGATGCAGATGAAGCTCTTTATTTTGTGAAACAGAATGGAAAGGGCGACTTCAAAATATGCCAGAGGTGAAAAACTTTATGGAAATGAAAAGTAAATATAAGAAAATACTTGAAGCGGCATTTGTATTAATAACATCAGTAATTGTATGTATGTCAGGATCACTTTTCTATAAAAAAGCTGTAGAAGTACGTAAACAAGATGCCGAGACTATTTTAAAATTTTATAGTGAAAAAATAGTGTTAGAGATAAAAGAAAGTCTAAATTTTTCAAAAAGTTTAGTAGAGATGATTTCTATAAATCCAGAAGAAATAAGCTGGCTTGAAGATAAATTTGAGAATGTGGCTGGACGTGAAGAAATATTATTCATGTATTTTATTAAAGAAAATACTATAGAACATGTATTTCCGAAAGAATTTGATAAAAATCTGGGAAAAACTTTAAATGAAATGTCTTATGTTTATACTTTGACAAAACTTTTAGGAGAACCAGTAGTAGAAGGGCCTATTTCATTGCAAGAAATAGATAAAAAAGGATATCTTTTCTTGAATCCAATTATGTATAAAGGAAAATATTGGGGTGAAGTTGTAGTTGCTTTAGATGAAGATTTTGTATTGAAGCAAATGGACTTGGAATACTTAAAAAGCAAAGGTTATGAATTTGAACTTTGGCACATAAATTCACAAAATGGAAGAAAAAATATGGTAGCAGTATCAGATAGTCAAAGAGACTTTTCTCATGGAGCAAAGGCGTCTTTCTTTCTTCCAACACAATGGACTTTAAGTATAATACCAACTGCTGGGTGGATGTCTGTTAATACTTTTTTCAGAATAATAATAACTTGTATTTTAGTAGAAATACTTTTATTAGGAAGTTTTTATTATTGGTTAAAATGTAAAAAAATGAACAGGAAGTTCGATGACCTTAGTTTTGTAGAACTTTCAACAGGTTTGTATAGTTATAAAGGATTTGTAAAAAAACTAACAGAAAGATTGAAAAAAGAAAAAGAGGCTTTTGTATTGTTCTATTTTGTAGTAGAAGATTTTAATTCTATCTCACAATTAGCAGGAGAAGAGCAGAAAAATGAATTTTTTAGAAATATTTCTAAAATAATAAAAGAATATATTAAAAGTGAATATATTATAGGGCATGTTGGTGAAAGTAATTTCATGATAGCTGTTTTTGAGGATATGGAAGAACAGGCAATGGCTGATGTAACAAAAGGACTTTCACTGGAATTAATCTGGAAAGTAAGATTAAATGATAGAAAGATATTTTTAAATACTTATTACAGATATTTAAAAGTAGGAGTAGAGGAAGAAAATCCATTAAATTTTATAAAAAAAATTGTTGAAGAGTATTATTTGGAAAAAATGAAAAAATCACCAATTACTCTTCTAACAAAGAAATTTAATGAATTACTAGAGGGAAAATCTAATGTAGTATTTGATGAAGCAGACAATCAAGAGATGTTGGAATTGTCTATGGTGTTGAATAAATATCGTAAACAGATGGAGCGAATTGCATATTATGATCCAATTTTTAATATAGGGAATCGTTTGAAATGTCAAAGAGATTCTGATATACTGATTGCTTACAATAAAAAAAGGAAGTTCACAATATTCTGTATAGATATATGTTCATTCAGCAGATATAATGAATTATTTAATATAGAGACAGGAGATGAAATACTTAAAGAAACTTCTAAGAGACTGGTAAAATTATTTGGTGACTACACATATCGTATAAATGGGGATGTATTTCTTGGAATATCTTTCTCTAAAAAAACACATGATGAAATTGTGGGAAATATAAGAGAAAAACTTACTGAACCAATTTATGTAAATGGCTTGAAGTTTATATTGAAAGTTAATATTGGAATATGTATATATCCAATTCATGGAAATACTTCTGAAAAACTTCTTGAAAAAGTTCAAATTTCATTGAGATACGCAAAAAATTATCAAATGGCTAAAGCAGTAATGTATGATGAGACAATAGATGATCTAATTTCTAAAGAAAAAAATATTTTACGACTTTTAGAAGAAAAACTGGTAAATGGGGAGCTGGAAGTTTGGTATCAGCCCATTTGGAATATTAAAAAGAATACTTTTACTTCAGCAGAAGCTTTAATAAGATTAAAAGATGATAATGGTGGATATTTTTCAGCCATTCAGGTAATTGAAATTGCTGAGAAAAATGGAGTAGTAGAAAAAATAGGAAACTATGTATTAGAACGTGTATGTAAATTTATGAGAGATTTTGGAAGAGATTTTGGTTTGGATAGTATTGGAGTAAATACTTCTATACAGCAATTTTTAGTAGAAGACTGTGTTGATAATATATTGAAAATAATAAACAAAAATAAAATTTCTCCAAATAATATTTCATTGGAAATAACAGAAACTTTATTAATGAGTTCTTTAGATAAGATGAATTCTATTATATTGGAATTAAAAAAATCTGATATATCTATTGCACTTGATGATTTTGGAAAAGGATACAGCAGTTTAAATTATCTATCAAATCTTCCTGTAGATGTTATCAAAGTAGATAAGTCATTAGTAAAAAATATTGTAACTTCTCCAAAACAGCTTTTGATATTGAAGTCTATAATAGAAATGGCAGAGATAAATAATATGAAAGTAGTAGTAGAAGGAATAGAGGAAGAAGAGGAACAGAAAAAAGTTGCTTCCTTTGGTGTAGACTATATTCAAGGATTCTATTATGCTAAGCCTATGCCAGAAAAAGATCTAATAGAACTATTGGAATCGAAAAAATAAAATATAAGAAACAGAGGGTCAGTTTAAGATCCTCTTTTCAATATATGAAATATTTCTTAATTTCTTGACTTTAGACAGTATATAAGCTAAACTGTTATTGATATTAAAGAATATTTTTACTTAATAAAATGATTAAACTGCAAAGTAAAAAACAACTTTAGAATTTACTTGAAAATAAAGAGATATATTTAAAAAGATGAGATGTCTTTGGAGAGAAATATGGGAGAAGAAAGAAAAAGTGGAATAAGGGAACTAATAACATTATTAGCTGTAGGAGCGGTGATATTTATAGCAGCTCTTTCTTTTTCGTTTGTCAATAAAGTAAAAGATTCTATACTTTCTGATACTTTAGGAAATATATCTGAAATAACAATTCAAAGTGCAGATAAGTTTGCTTTATTCTTAGAAGCTGATAGAGTAAAAGTTGAAGCTGCTGACTGTATAATGGAAATAGAATTGAGAGATGGATTTTCAGAAGAAGATATATCAATAGCATTAAATAGACTTTATGAGAAATATAAAACATCGTTTATGGTTATTTTAGATAATGGAGAAATGTATAAGTTTGATAAAAGAAGTAAAAAAACATGGAAAAAACAATTAGACTCAATAGACATGGGAGCATATACAAAAAGAGGAGTAGAAGGACCAAGATATAATACTATAACAGGAAGAAGAGAAGTAAATATTTATAAAAAAATAAATATTTATGGAGATAGAGAAGCTCTTCTTATGAAAAGCAGAGATGTAGAAACACTGTATGATGAATATGAGCTTTCTTTTTATGATGGGGTAGGGTATTCTTATGTTGTAAATGCCTATCGAGACCTTTTATTCAGACCTAAAAATATAAACAGCAGCAAAGATATAAATAATTTTTTTGATATTTTATGTAAGGAAAATACTCAAGAAGAGACAGATAAAGTTAGAAAAGATTTGTTGGAAGATAAAGCTGGAATAAAAATAATGGAATATAGAGGAATGGAAAGGGTTATAAGTTATGTTCCAGTAAAAAATGTAGAAGACTGGTATGTAGTTTCAGTAATTCCTCTTTCAGCAGTAGAAAAAGCTTCAAATAATATAGTAGCAAGAGCATTGTTTTTATGTCTTTTCATTATACTGGTAGTGGGAATAGGAACATGGCTTTATCTGTTTTCAAGAACAAAATATGAGAAAGAAATAGAAAAAATAGCATACAATGACTCTCTTACAGGACTTATGAATTTTGTTAAATTTAAAATAGAAGGAAACAGGCTTTTAAAAGATAGACCATTGAAAAAATTTGCTGTTTTTTATATGGATATCAGAAATTTTAAAATGATAAATGATGTATTCAGTTATAAAACTGGAGATAAGATAATACAAGGAATAGCAGAGGAACTTAGATACTCTTTCAATAAAGAGTCTTTGGTGGCAAGAGTAAGTGCAGATAATTTTGTAGTAATGCTTGAGTATCAAGATAAAGATGCACTTGAAGAGGAATTGAATGACATAATCAAAAAAATGAGTAGTAATAGTTATGTATGAGACATGGAATATCATTTAGATATCTATGGTGGAGTGTGTTGTAGAGAAGATTGTGAAAAAAATGATGTAAATACAATGTTGGATAGAGCTAATATGGCTCGTAAACATGCAAAAGACAGTAAAACTAAAAAACTTGTTTTCTATAATAAAATTATGGGGGAACTTTTAATTAGAGAGCAGGATATGGAGCTTAGAAAAGAGGAAGCTTTAAAAAATGGAGAATTTATTGTATTTATACAGCCGAAATATTCTTTAGAATCAGGAAAAGCTGAAGGAGGAGAAGCCCTGGTAAGATGGAAAACCAATGAGGGATATATTTCTCCTGGCGAATTTATACCATTATTTGAAAAGAATGATTTTATTGTAAGCATAGATAAATATATGCATGAAGAGGTATGTAAGCTTCAAAGAAAATGGCTGGATAGAGGATTAAAAGTATTTCCTATTTCAGTAAATGTTTCAAAGAGACAGCTGTATAATCCAAATTTTGCAGAAGAATATATTGAAACAAAGAATAAATATGATCTGCCAGATAATACTGTGGAATTAGAATTTACTGAAAGTATTTTCTTTGAAAAATATGAAGTGATATCTGGAATTGTAAAAAAATTAACAAAGTATGGATATATATGTTCAATAGATGACTTTGGCTCAGGATATTCTTCATTAAATCTACTAAAAGATGTATCTCTAGGAGTTTTGAAAATTGATAGGTTGTTCTTTGAAAATCTGGAGAATAATAAAAGAGGAGACATAATTATTAGAAATGTTATAAATATGGCAAGTGAATTGAAAATGAAGACTGTTGCAGAGGGTGTAGAAACTTTGGAACAATTGGAATTTTTAAAGAGTGTAAATTGCGATATGGTTCAGGGCTATATTTATGACAGACCTATGCCAGTAGAAGAATTTGAAATTAAATATTATAATATAAAAGGCTGATTTAATAATCAGCCTTTTACAATTTATTTAAACTTTAACAGCTTTCTTTTTCTTTTGGTTATACTTATAAACATAAGTGGTCAAAACAGGAACTAAGAATGCTGTGAGTATAGTTGAAGCAGCAACCTGAGCAGTAGCTATTTTAGCTGTTTCCAGAAGTCTTGGATCCATAGCTGCTATTGCCAAAGGAGTAGCTACAGCGTTACCTGATGTGCTGGAAATTGCAGCACCAGCTATTCCACTTCCTCCAGTGATTTTGTCAAAGAATATATTGAATATCCCTCCGATAATTACAGTCATAAGCCCTAGGATTAATCCTGGAAAACCAGCTTTTACAAGCATAGAAAGATTTATTCCACATCCAAGTCCAAAAGCAAAGAAAGGAATCATAACACCACCTGCTTTTACTAGGAATTCCTTCATATCTTCATCAAGATTTCCAAGTAAAGCTCCCAAAAGAATAGGAATGATTGCTCCAATTAAGATAGAGAAGGGAATTGCAGCAACTCCAGCACTTCCAAGAGCTATCATAGTAAGGAAAGGACCATCATTTAATGAAACTATCGCGATAGCTCCAGTGTCAGTAGCATCTCCAAATTCACCAGTAAGAGCAGCATAAAGTCCACCATTACTATTTGTCATTGCAGATATTATAGCTAATGCTGAAAGACCAAATAATCCATTAGGTCCTAAAAATTTACTTACAAGAATACCAATTAAAGCTCCAATTATAAATTTAGAAATTGTAATAACAGATCCTTTTTTTATAACTTGCGGAGCTGCTTTAAGATTTATTTCAGCTCCCATACATACTAAGAAAACTGCCAATATAGGCATTGCACCCCTAGCTAAGTTGGTAGTAAAACTACCTATATCCAAAATCTGTGGGCAGAATGTATTCATTACAGCACCAATTATAAGAGGGACTACCATCATTCCACCAGGAATTCTTTCAATACTTTTTTTTATTTTCATATAACTCGCCCCTTATATTATTAGAATGTTGGTGCTATTTTATAAATACAGAATTCTCTATGTTTTAAAGCTTCAGCTTTAGTAATTTTTCCATTACATACTTCCACTATTTCTTCAAATAACTGTTCTCCCATTTCTTTTATAGTCTTGTGGCCAGAAACTATTTCAGATACATCAAAGTCTATATTGTCTTCCATATTTTTAAATGTATGATAGTTACCAGTAAGTTTAATTACAGGTGCTAAAGGATTTCCAGTAGGAGTTCCTCTACCTGTTGTAAATATAACTACCTGAGCTCCACCAGCTACCATTCCTGTTATAGATTCAATATCTTGTCCTGGAGTATCCATGATGAAAAGTCCTTTTTCAGATGGTATATCTGCATACTGAAGTACACCTTGGAATGGTGCAGTTCCAGACTTATGAATACATCCAAGAGATTTTTCTTCTATAGAAGTAAGTCCTCCTTCAATATTTCCTGGCGTAGGTTGTCCACCTCTGATATCTTCTCCTAATGCCATTGCTCTCTCTTCACATCCTCTTACTAAATCTAGGATTTCCTGAGAAACTTTTTCATTTATACCTCTTCTTGCAACTACATGTTCAGCTCCAATAAATTCTGTAGTTTCAGATAGAATACTAGTTCCTCCCATTCCTACAAGTATATCAGATGCAACTCCACAAGTAGGATTTGAAGCTAATCCTGATGTAGTGTCAGAACCTCCACATTCCATTCCTAGTATAAGTTCTGATATATCACATTCTACTTTTTTCTCTAATGAAAGTTCTTGAGCAAATTTTCTAGAAATAGAAACTCCTTTTGCATAGGCTTTAAGTGTTCCACCTTCTCCTTGGATAGTTATCATTTCTACTGGCTTTCCAGTTTTTTTGATTTCGTTGTATACCTCTAAAGGTTCTGTTCCTTCACATCCAAGTCCAACAACTAAAACAGCTCCTACATTTGGGTGAATTCCTGTATTAACAACTGTTTTTAATGTAAGTCTGGCATCTCCACCTAATTGACAACAGCCAAAAGTGTTATTGATATGAGTACTTCCTTCAACAGCGTTTGAAATATCTTCTGCTAACTTGTTAGAACATACACTTGTTGCTAAAATAAGTACATAATTTCTTATTCCTACTTTTCCATCATTTCTTCTGTATCCCATGAATTTCATAATAATTTCCTCCTGATTTTTTAATTTCTATATTTAGAATATTTATTAGTGTTTTTTATCTCCTCTTCCTCTGTCACTTTCTACATTATGAACATGAACGTGCTCTCCCACAGAAATGTCCTTAGTTGCAGTTCCGATACTTTCACTGTACTTTATAACATGCTCCCCTTTTTTAATATCTTTGATAGCAAACTTGTGACCAAATTTAACATCTTCTTTCATAACTACCTCGATTATTTCATCTCCCAGAAACATTTTAGCAATATCTCCTTTTTTTAAATCGACAGTAGCAGTAGCTAAAGAATCATTTTTTGTTACTATAACACCTTGTTTTTCCATTTTAATCCTCCTTGAATTTCGTTATCTGTCACAAATATATAAAGCAATTTTCATGCCATAATTTTGAAAAAAATAAAAAATAATTGGAACTATTGAATAAATTTAGTTCATAGTATTATAAAAATAAAAAAATAATGATATAATATTAATTATATTTATAAAACGCTGCATTTTACTGCTGTAAATTTCAGCTTGGAGGAAAAATGAAAAGGATATGTTTGCTTGCACCATATAAAGATTTTTTGGAACATGAAGAAAGAGATAAATTTTTAATAAAAAAATATGCAAATTTGACAGAAGCTGTAAAAGTAGCTAAGGATTTTCAGAATAATGATGGAGAAATAGTTATAACCAGAGGTGGAACAGCCAAAATAATAAGAGAAAATACCTCACTTACAGTGATAGAAATAGAAATATCCAGCATAGAAATACTAAAGACTTTGAAAAAAATAGAAAAAACAGATGCACCTTTAGGAATAGTAGGATATAGAAATGCAGTTTCTAAATGCAGTTATCTTGCTAATATAGTTGGATTCAAGGAAACGTATGAAGTAATATTTGATGAAGAACAGAATTATGATAAATATTTAAATACTCTTGAAGAACTTATATATGAAAAAAAGGTAAAAATTTTCATAGGAGATACAGTTCTTTTAAATACTTTAGAAAAAAAATCATATTATATAGATTTTTATCTTATAAAATCAGAATATAACTCTATTCAAAAGGCTTTTGAGGAAGCTAAAAAAATGCTGGAATTTAAAGAAAATGAAAAAATAAAAAACAGATATTTAACAGCTATTCTTAATAATACTGATTGTGGAATGATATATACAGATAGTGAGGGAAAAATAAGTCATTATAACTCTATGGGAAATAGATTATTTAGTAATAAAGTGTATATTGATGATAATATTTTTGATCTTGTACAAGAAGTGGATAGAGAATTTATATTAGAATTGAGAAATGAAGTAAAGAATATATTGATTGATACTAAAAAAGAGAAAGTTTCTATGGATATAACTCCTGTACAGCAGTCAGAAAATAAAAATAGTTTTTTATTCATATTTAGAAGATTTAAAAATATTGAAGAATCAGCAAATATTTTAAGAAAATCTTTAGTTAATGTAGAATTTTCAGCTAAACATACTTGGAAAGATTTGGTAACTTGTAATAAAAATTTTGAAGAGGTAAAAAAGATTGCTAAGCATTATGCTGAAACAGAAAATACTATATTAATAACAGGAGAAAGTGGAACGGGAAAAGAACTTTTTGCTCAAAGTATCCATAATGAAAGCAGAAGAAGAGGAGAATCTTTTGTGGCATTTAACTGTGCTAATATTTCAGAAAATCTCATAGAGAGTGAGCTTTTTGGATATGAAGAAGGAGCGTTTACAGGAGCAAGGAGAAGAGGTAAAAAAGGTTTATTTGAACTTGCAGATAAAGGAACTATATTTTTAGATGAAATATCAGAAATTCCATATCATCTTCAAAATAAATTTTTAAGAGTACTTCAAGAAAAATGTTTTAGAAGAGTCGGAGGGGAAGATACTATATATGTAGATGTGAGAGTTATAGCTGCAACTAATAAAGATCTTTCTTTATTGTGTGATAAAGGAGAGTTCAGAACAGATCTTTTTTATAGATTAAATGTATTAGAAGTAGAAACTATTCCATTGAGAAAAAGAAAAGAAGATATTGTTATCACAGGGAAGCACATATTGGAAAAAGAACTTCTTGGATTGAACCTTTTTGAAGCAGAAAGATTTACAAATATATTGGAAAAATTATCTGAATATTCTTTTCCTGGAAATGTAAGGGAACTTGAAAATATAATAAAAAGAGTAGTAGTTTTAAAAATAAATTTAAAACTTTCAGATGATAAGATATTAAATCTTCTTCCATTGGGAAAACAGGAAAGAAAAAAAGATGAATTTTCAAATATGACACTTAGAGAGATTGAGAAAAAAATAGTAAAAGAAATACTTGAAGAAGAAGGAAATAATAAGACTAAAACGGCAATCAGATTGGGAATTGATAGAGGAACATTAAACAGAATCTTAAATTAAAAATAAAGTATATTTTAAATTCTAGCTAAAAAACGCAAAAAAGGTTGTAAAAGCGGTGTAACTGTTCTAAAAAATTAGTTTTTATGTTGACTGAAAAGATATATAATGGTATCATAAAGTACAAAACTAAAAATTAAGGAGACCAACTATGAAAAGTCAAGACAAAAATAAATAATTTTCATTTCAATTT
>ENA-OOZR01000412-OOZR01000412.1-human-gut-metagenome-genome-assembly--contig:-NODE-412-length-38493-cov-2.173838_pt1 | contig 38493 bp, 38 predicted proteins | sample MGYA00241045_ERZ501406 | MGnify/ENA primary metagenome ERZ501406 (study PRJEB25962, sample SAMEA2042920) | human gut metagenome | biome: human gut; feature: human-associated habitat; material: faeces...
GCCGTCGGCACCGGTGCCATCCTCAACGTTGATTACCAGAGTACGTTTCATAATTTCCTGATTGATTACTGCCATAGATTAAAACTCCTTTCGATGATAAAAAAATGTGGATTGTAGCAAAGAGGCTCCCATTGGGGGGAGCTGTCGCCGTAGGCGACTGAGAGGGGACTTTTACGCCGCCGCAAGGTGCGTCAGCATAGGATCTTCAGGCAGCTGCAGCAGCTGAGCTGCAAGCATCATCTTGCTGTACGCTTTAGCCTTTTTACGCAGCACCACACCACCGGGGCACAGGTTCTGGGTGTCCGGCAGGTCGGTGAGTCGGTACAAATCCCAACGCATATCTGATGGATGCTTAGCTGGACCATAGTCGTCCTGATCGGCAACCTCAGCATGGGTTCTTACTGTGTCATACGAAATTTCAAGCTCCAGCTCCCGGCACAGAATAGCAATAACAATCGCCATCTGTTCAATCTGCAGCGCAGTTGGGGGACATAACCCCTTATAATCCGGGATGCTTTGATAATTAAGAACAGCGTCATAGGCACAGCAGAGGGTGATACCAACGGCACCGGTGTTGCGATGCCAGGTGTGCTCTTTACGATCATGCAGCGTTCTGCAGGTGAGGTAAATTTCGCCATGCTCATCAATGTTGATGTGGTAATCGTCAAAGACCTGACCATATTGGCAGCCGGTCCAGTGCAAAAATAAGTGCTTGATGCTGCCTTTGGCCTCAGCGGCCACAACGCGCAGCTCTTCATGATTAATCTTGCGGGGATTTGTTACTAACATGTAAAAAGCTCCTTTGTTTTTTCTCCCAAGTGCTTACTTGCTTATCCGGAATCAGCTTTTGGCAGGAGGCGGGAGTGGGGTGTTTTTGCCTCTCACTATACTAATGACATTTTTTAGCCTAAAAGTCAGACAAGAAAAAATAAAAATTTAAAAAATTTTGAAATCGATGTCTGACTTTTACATGTTTTTTAGCCATTAGTATAGTGACTTTTCTTTTTTCTCTCTTTCTTTTTTATAATTTTTTCTTTCTGTCTTTATTTCTTTTGCCATGATCATAACTACTAGCGTAGCTAGTAGTATCCTTGTTCTTTAGAGTACTACCTAAAGGATAGGCCTAAAGTACGGCAGTAGTATAGCCTAAGGCAGATGGCCTGTTTTTAGACTGAGAAGCTTAAAAACCCATAACTCCAGACAAAAATAGCAAGCTAAAACCCTAATCCTTGACAAAAAGAAAAGGCGCAAGCCACACTTCCTTGACAGTACTTTCTTTTTAGCAGGACTGCAATATAAAAAGCGTTCTACCCAAAAGTAGGGCAGAACGCCAAGGGTTAAGCTGTGAGAGCTTGTTTTAATTTTTCAAGAGCACGCTCTTTGTGAACAAAGCAGGTTTGCTTAGTTATCCCATATTTTTTACTACAGGATTGCATAGACTGATCTTTCAAGAAAACATCTTGAATGATATTTCTTTGTGCATTAGTAAGTTGTTTCATCGCGTTAGCCAGAAGCTGATTATTAACCATCTGGTCAATATCATTCTTCTCGTCAGCAAGCTGAAAACAGTTATCGTCCTCCTCATCGTCAAGAAAAACACTTTCCTTGACAGACTTACTGCGAGTAATCTTCTGCATAAGTCCAAAATGGATATGGTACTGCAAAAGTCCTGGCAGATGCCCATAATCGTGACCATCATACTTTTTGATTTGCTCTAAAAAGATTAACCAAGCAGTATTAACAGAGTCTTCGCCTAAGGCTCCACGAATTCCGCAGCGATAGGCTTCTTTGTAGATTAAGGGTTTAAAGGATGTACATAATTGTTCAATCGCCTGGCGGTTGCCATGTTGGGCGCTGGTAACAAGCTCCCTAAGTTCTGTGAGAGTGAAGGTGTACTTTTTGTTCCGGCAGGCATGCTGCGCGGTGCCTTCCGGCAAGCAGCAGATTGTCTGCTCTGTACCGTCGGGCAAGCAGGAAAGCTCCTGCTCAGTGTCTTCTTGCATTTCACATTTTTGTTTGGTTATTTTTTCCAGGTCCTTTCTGTGGCGGTCGCAATGCCGCGTATGACAGAATTCTGTACTGTACTACATCAAGCTTGATGGGGTTATTATAGCACAGAAAATTAGGAATTTTAAAATAAAGGCAGGATTCTGCCGCTCCGGACGAGGACGCTCATTTTTGTAATACGCTATATGCAGCAAGCTTGCAGGAGGCGTTAGCATGGATGAAGAAAGAACGTTGATGGCACAGCTTATCGGCGAGTACATTGTATCGACTCGTCGGGATAAGCATATCAGGCAGTATGCTTTGGCAGCAAGGGCGGACATTCCCCAGAGGACGTTGCGCACGCTGGAAAAGGGCGAGGTTGATATTTCTGTTTATCAGCTGAGCAGGATAGTTCGGGCGCTTGACGAGGATATGCAAAGCTTTTGGGAAGAGCTGCAAAAGGACATGAAGGTCAGAGAGTAGACTGCCGCGGGTTGTTGCCGTTGCTTGTAGAAAAGTATAGAAATTGTTAAATAGAATCAAGTACATGAAAAAAATTTAAAACCCTCCTGCAAAGTCTTGCGGGGGGGGTACATTTATGCTATAATTTTCTGCTAAGGACAGCAGGCCCCCAAATTTACAATGTTTTATTAAAAATTAAGCTTTGAGTGCTGTTGAGGCTGAGTGTTGGTGGAATGGGGGATGTGATGATTAGCGAAAAGGCGATGCTGGTTGGTAATCGCATCAAAATGATGCGTCTGGCTAAAGGCTTACGGCAAAAGCATGTGGCGGACATGCTGAAAATCAGTCAATCAAATATGTCAAATATTGAGTCAGGCCGTTGCGGAGTTACCATTGAGCATTTATTTACTCTGCAAGAGATTTTTGCCTGTAGTATGAATGATTTTTTGTGGATATAGAAAAATCAGCTGATAAATCCTCAAATAAAGGTTATACAGTCGAGGATTTGTTTAAAATTGTAGCCAAGCTTAAAGGCTAGGAGGAGTGTACGTATGAAAAAAACTGTTTTGATGAGTGCAGCGAAAAAAGCGCGCATTGCTTTGGCTGTTATGGCGGTGTGTGGTATGAGCTTCGTGGGGGCGCAGGAGGCGTTTGCGGCGGATGTGACTACCGATTTGCCTGTAAAGACGGATGCTGGTAAAAATATTATCTGTGGCGATGGGGCGAAGGCGGAAAAAGCTACTGGTTCGACTGTTGACCCAGCGAACGACATTGTAATTGGTGTTAATGCAATTGCTAATGATAAAAACAGTATTGCAATTGGTACTGGTGCTAACGCGAAGGCAGAAAACTCTGTGGCGATTGGCTATGGTTCTGTAGCGGATGCAGCTAATACAATTTCCTTTGGCAGTGCATTTGATGATTCAAAAAATAAGAGATTAGTTAATCTTGCAGCGGGGACAAGTAACAATGATGCTGCAACCTATGGTCAGGTTATTACTAGCGTCAAACAGAATGGCAATAAATTAGAGTTTTATACTGGCACTAATACTACAAAAGCAATGGATGTGGAGTTAAATCATCCGATAAATTTTAAAGGTTCTAATCTTGTTAGTAATGGTGCAACTATTGTGACAGATTCTACCGTTACGGGTAATTCAATAAATAATATTGTGATTGGTGACTATGCGAAAGCATCAAAGGGATATGATAGTAGTTATAATCGTGAATCTAATCCGCAATACAACATTATAATAGGTAATTCAGCGCAAGCTAAAGGTGTTCATAACATTGTAATGGGCGCAGAAGCCACAACAGATGGTACTTATGGTGTTGTACTTGGTTATAAAGCGCAAAGTAAGGGCGAAGGTATAGCAATTGGCGCTGCTTCTAAAGCAACCTATGGAGTGGCAATTCGTGGTACAGCAGAGGGCTCAGGTACAATAGCAATTAGTAACTTTAGTGTGGCCAAGGGATATTTTAATACTGCTATTGGTTACTCAGCTAAAGCAACTGGTAGTGAATCATCTCTTGCGCTTGGTGCTCAATCTGAGGCAAGTGAGAAGTTGGCTATTGCTATTGGTTCTTATACTAAAGCATCTAAAGAAGGTTCTATAGCAATTGGCCCTTGGGCTGAAGTAAGTGGTGGAATTTCAGCAATTGGATATAATGCTAAAGCAACCGGTGAAGGGTCTATCGCTTATTCAGGTACAGCAAGCGGCGAGGGGTCTTTAGCTCTTGGAGGTACAGCAAGCGGCAAGAGTTCTTATGCTCTTGGTGGATTAGCTAGTGGAAAGCAGTCTGTTTCTATTGGTGCAGGTTCAGTTGCTAAATACGATAATGTTGTTTCTGTAGGTATGGGTGAGGATACTGAATGGTGGAATTCCTTACCAGCTTATAGAAGAATCGTTAATATGGCTGATGGCATTGCTAATCATGACGCTGCTACTTTTGGCCAGATTATAAAAAAAGATACTTATACTATTTCCTTGGATGATACAGGCAACGGTAATGTAGTTCTCAAAACTAATGCAGATAAGGAAGGACCGACAATCAAGGTAGATGCTTCTGCTTTAGATACGCAGATAAAGCAAAATGCGAGTGATATTACTGCTGTAAATGGCAAAATTGGTACACTGAGCGCAGATGGTACATATATTAAGAAGGCTAAGAATGTATCTGAAAATCTTGTTGCGCTTGATAATCAGGTAAAGAGAAATGCAGATGATATAAGCATAGCTAATAGTACTATCTATAATGTAAGCAGCAAAATTGGCACAAAGTATGATGGCAACTACATTCATGCAGTGAATCCTATAGGAAGCGACCTTGTTGCGCTTGATAAGCAGGTGAAGGTTAATGCAGATGCGATTGGTACGCTGACTAGCTTAACTACTACTGAGAAAACCAATTTGGTAGGAGCAGTAAACGAGGTAAAGGGTACTGCGGATACTGCATTGGGTTTAGCGAATACGAATAAAGCTAGTATCGGTACGTTGACAAACTTAGCTACTACTGAGAAAGGTAATTTGGTAGGAGCGGTAAACGAGGTAAAGGGTACCGCAGATGCAGCACAAACAAAAGCTAATGATGCATTTACTCAAGCGAATACGAATAAAGCTAGTATCGGTACGCTGACAAACTTAACTACTACTGAGAAAGGAAATCTGGTAGGAGCGGTAAACGAGGTAAAGGGTAGCGTGGATGCAGCTAACACTGCAATCGCTGGTAAAGCAGATTTAGGCTTGAGCAACATTAACGCAGATGGCAAAACTGTAATTAAAAATCTTGCAAAGACAGAAGCAGGCGCAATTGTAAATGTACAACTGGGTGATCTTAGCACTGAGAAGTACTATGTAGATGCAGGCAAAAAAGTGAATGAAAACATCTCTGCACTGGATAAACAGGTGAAGACTAATGCAGATGCTATTGACTTAAAAGCAAATCAAGAGCTGTCTAACATCAATGCGACTGGCGAGAACAAGATTAAAACAATTGCAGGCGTAGTTGTTGAAGGAAAGCTTGGCACGCTTACATCTTCTAATTATGTAGATGCAGCGAATACCGTAAATGTCAACATCTCTGCACTGGATGTACAGGTGAAGGACAACGCGGATAAAATTACTACAGTAGATAACAAAATCGGCAGCCTGAGCGCAGACGGCAAGTACATCAAGAAGGCTAAGAATGTATCTGCTAACCTTGTGGAATTGGATAAGCAGGTGAACACTAACGCTACTGCTCTCACAAACAAAGCAAACTTAGACCTGTCCAACATTAACGCAGCAGGCAAGGATGTAATCATCAACCTTGCAGGAAACAAAGCTGGTGAAGTATTAGACGTAAAGCTTGGCGCAATTACATCTACGCACTATGTAAATGCGGGTAATACCGTAAACGCCAACATCTCTGCGCTGGATACCCAATTGAACAAGGTGGAAAATAAAGTTGGCACGATGACTGACGGCAACTACATTAGCGCAGGCAATACTGTAGCAGGCAACCTTTCTGCTTTGGATGCTCAGTTGAAAAATAACACTGATGCAATTGCAGACAAGGCCGACAAGAATCTGTCTAATATTACTGATGCAGGCAAGGATGTGATTAGGGATCTGGCTAATGAAAAGGCAGGCGAGCTGGTTGATTCTAAGCTGGGCACGATTACTTCCGAAAACTATGTAAATGCTGGCAATACCGTAAATGCCAACATTTCTAAGCTGGATGAGCAGGTGAAGGCGAATGCCGATGCCATTAACACTAAGGCAGACAAAGACCTGTCCAACATTACCGACGCTGGCAAGAATGTGATTAAGGATCTGGCAAGTGTTAAAGCAGGCGAGGTTGTTGATGCTAAGCTGGGTGATATTACTTCTAACAACTATGTAAATGCAGGCAACACCGTGAATGCCAATATTTCTGCGCTGGATAAGCAGATGAAAGTAAATACCGACAACATCGGCGATACCGGCAAGCTGACCACCGCAGGCTTAGGCTCTAACCTGTCTGATGCTGTAGTGAATGTGAACAACAAGGTTGGCACTGCTGATGAGCTGAAGGCGTTGAAGGATGCAGGCTTGGGCGATAACCTTGCACAGGCAACTGCTGCTGTGAACAAAAAGGCAGATAAAAACGCCGAGGATATTAAGACCGTCAACGGTCGCGTAGACGAGCTGGGCGGCAGAGTGGATACCCTTGGTGGCGCAGTGAGCAAGCTGGACACGAAGGTGAACAAGGTTGGCGCTGGTGCGGCAGCTCTGGCAGCTTTGCATCCGATGGACTTCGACTCTGATAACAAGCTGACCTTCGCAGCAGGTGTGGGCAGCTATCATGGCGCAAGCGCTGCGGCTATCGGCGCATTCTATCGTCCGAGCGAGCAGGTTATGTTCAGCATCTCTGGCAACATGGGCAACGGCGAGAACATGGTGAACGCAGGCGTAAGCTTTGCGCTCGACCGTCCGAGCAAAACGCCGACCACGAAGACTGCTTTGGTGAAGACCGTAGTGGCTCAGAATGAGCAGATTGCAGCGTTGAGTGAGACTGTGGCTGAGCAAAATGAAAAGATTGCAAGACTTGAGGCAATGGTGGAGAAGCTGGCGACTAAGCAGAACGCTTAATGTTGAGTAAAAATTAAAGACTAAAGATCTGCGGCTTTACGAAAGTAAGGCTGCAGGTCTTTTTTTACGTGCAGCTAGGCGCACTGCCTTTTTCTTGTAGTTGCTCCTGCCTGCCTGTATGAGTTATAATATATCTCGGAGGGAATTATGGAGATTAATACTTTTCTTGATAAATTACAAAGCTATCACAGCGAGCAGGTTTTTAATCCCTGGCGTGATTTTGATACAAGCTGTGATATAGGTCCGCAGGCTCCCGTTATCCGCAGTGCCAATCTGCGCCGTTATCTGGAGCTGCGCGCGGATGCACATTATTTGTTTATTGCCGAGGCCTTGGGCTATCAGGGCGGTCATTTCAGTGGCATTGCTATTACTTCGGAGCGTATTCTGTTGGGCCATCATCCTGATGTAGAGCCGAAAAGCGTTTTGGGTGAATGGGATTACCGCCGCACGAGTGATGCAGGCAGCGCAATGCTGAATAATACGCAGCGCCTGAAGGGCTTTAACGAGCCTACGGATACTGTTGTCTGGAATGCGCTGAACAGTCACGGGCTGGCATCCTTTGATGTTATTCTTTGGAATATTTTTCCGTTTCATCCGTATAAAGCAGGCAATCTGCTGACTAACCGTACGCCCTCACCGAGCGAGCTTGATGCAGGCATTGAGTACGCGCGGATGCTGCTGGAGCTGCGTCCGGGGATGAAAATTGTTGCCATCGGTCAGAAGGCGGCGACAACGCTGTCACGTTACGGTGTTGAATGTATGGCTGTGCCGCATCCTTCTATGGGCGGTGCCAACCGCTTCCGTGCGGCAGTGGCGCAGCTGTTAGGCGGTGAGGCATAATGGGACTGGAAGCTGCTCCTTTAAGCCGTGAGCAGACACTGCATATTGCCCTCGGCATGGGCAAGGCACTTTTGAAAAACGGTGCGGAAACCTCCCGAGTAGAGGATACTATTTCCCGCTTCTGTCATACGCACGGCTATCACGATATTCATGTTTTTGTTACGCCGACGGTTATTATTTTAGGCGATGAGGAAAGCGAGGGTGCTACGATTATCAGCCGTATCCGTTATCGCAGCACCAATTTGAGCGTTATCAGTGCGGTGAACGATTTTTCCTATAATCTGAAACGCTGGCCGCTGAATTATGAAAAAACGCTGGCGTATCTGGAAGAGCTGCGTCACAAGGCGCCGCCCTATGGCAAATGGCGTGTCTGCATGGCTTCGGCAATCAGCTCGGCAGCCTTTGCGGCAATGCTTGGCGGCAACAGCCATGACTTTATCGCGGCCTTTATTACCGGCGGCCTTTCCATGGTGCTGTTAAAGCAGCTGGGCGGTTATCGCCCCAGTGCCTTTTGGGAAAATGCGCTTTCCGGTGCGGCAATCGGTGCTTTGGCTATTTTTTGCTGTGAGATGGACGGCGAATGCACGCGTACCAATATCATCGTAGGTGCGCTGATGCCGTTCCTGCCGGGTGTAGCCTTTACCAACGGTCTGCGCGATTATATGGCCGGTGATTTGATTTCCGGCAATTCGCGTATCGCCGAGGCGATGCTCTTTGCTACATCCATTGCGATTGGCCTGGCATTCAGCCTGCTTGTATGGTATCACTGGGGGAGGAAGCTATGGGCATAAATTATTTTACAGCCTTTGGCTTTGCGTTTATCGCTACGGCTGCCTTCGGTATTCTGTTTCAGGCACCGCGCAAAAGTTTGCCTATCAGCGGCGTTATAGGTGCGGTAGGCTGGGTAGTTTATTGCTATATCCGCAAGGATTTAGCGTATGATTCTTTTTATGCCATGTTTTTTGCCACGGTTGCGCTTTCGCTTTTGAGCGAGCTGGCGGCGCGCATCTTTAAGCAGCCGGTAACGATTTTTGTTATTCCCGGTATTATCCCGATTGTGCCGGGACTCGGCATGTATCGCGGTATGGCAGCGATTATAGAAAATAATTACGACACGGGCATGAACATTCTCATAACCACCGGCATGGATGCCAGTGCTATTGCCTTGGGAATGATGCTTATGACGAGCGTGTTCCGTGTAATTAAGATAAGCAAGGATCATGAACGCTTGCTGCAGCTGTTGCATAAGGAAAATAAAGAATAGATTTGTTTACAGTGAGTGAGGGAAAGAAAATATGAGTTTAGCAGAACTGTTGCTGTTGGCGGTTGGCCTGGCGATGGATGCCTTTGCCGTTTCCGTTTGCGGCAGTATGGTGCTGACACCGGATAACAGGTTGCGCGGAGCTTTGCGCTTCGGCAGCTGGTTCGGAGCATTTCAGTTTTTGATGCCGGTGATAGGCTATTTCGGCGCTGTATCGTTTCGTGATTATATTACGGAATATGACCATTGGCTTGCCTTTTTCTTATTGCTTTATCTGGGAATCAACATGATTCGTGAAGCAAACGAGGCCTGTCATGTCAAAAAAGATTATAGCGTGAAGGAGATGGCGGTGCTGGCGATTGCCACCAGTATTGATGCTCTGGCAGTTGGTATCAGCCTAGCCTTTTTGAATACAGATATCTGGTCCGCTTCTATACTGATTGGCGTGGTGACCTTTGCTATCGCAGCCTTTGGTGGTCTGGCAGGCTTTAAGCTAGGTGCTATGGCCGGCAAGAGAGCTGATGTTGGCGGCTTGGTGCTGATTTTTATCGGTGTCAAAATTTTGCTGGAACATACCGGAATAATTTAAGAAATAAAAGTTTAGCGGATTTGCTACCCATTTAGGCACGCTGAGCTTGAATTTATATTATTGAAAGGAAGATAAATATGACGCAAGTAAATAAGGAGCGTATGCTCGCAGAATTTAAGGAAATTGTTGCTCTGCCTTGTCACAGCCTGCAGGAGCGTCCTGTATTCGAACTGCTCAAAGGCAAATTGGAGGCTCTCGGCTTTACGGTGGAAGATGATGACGCCGGTGAAAAGCTGGGTGGCAACTGCGGTAATCTGTGGGCATTTTTGCCTGCCAGCGCAGGAGTTGAAGGTGCTGTACGCGTACTGCTTTCTGCACATATGGACGGTGTTGAGCCCTGCGGCGGCACTACCGTTATCCAAAAGGACGGCGTTTTATACAGCGACGGCACCACTATTCTCGGCGGTGACGATAAATCCGGCGTTGAGGGTATTTTAGAGGGTATTCGCCTGCTGCTGGAGGAAGGCGCTCCGCATGGTGACATCCAGATTCTCTTCACTGTTTGTGAGGAGGGCGGCGTTAACGGCTCCCGTTGCCTCGACCGCTCCAAGCTGCGTTCCGACGTTGGCTATGCACTGGATGGTGAAGGCGCTCCGGGCGAGATTGTTGTCGGTGCTCCCGGCCAAAAAAAATATAAAATCGACATTATCGGCAGAACCGCGCATGGCGGACTGGAGCCGGAAAAGGGGATTAACTCCATTATGATTGCTGCCAAGGCTCTTGCCGATGTTAAACGCTATGGCCGTATTGATGAGGAAACTACCTGCAATATCGGCATTATCGGCGGCGGTAAGGCAACCAATATTGTGCCTGATCTGGTAACGATTGAGGGTGATGCGCGCAGCCGTAACAAGGAAAAGCTGGAGGCTATCTGCAAGGAAATCGTAGAAACCATTGCAACCAGTGCTGAAAAATACGGCGCTAAGGCTGAAGTCTTTGTAGATAACAAGTACGATTCCTTTGCTGTTGCTGAGGACAGCGATGTTGTGGCACTGGCGAAGGCCGCCTGCGCAATGCATGGCTTTATGCCGGATATTACGGTTACCGGCGGCGGCAGTGATGCCAACTTCCTGAATGCTTATGGTCTGCCGAGCGTAATCTTGGGCACGGGCATGAGCAATGTCCATACTGTTGACGAATACATAAAGGAAGAGGATTTGTACAATTCCGCGCTGATGGTACACGGTATTTTGAAGGCTGCGGTAAAATAAATAAATCAAACGCTGTATATAGCAAAAGGCCTGCATGTGCAAAACGCATGCAGGCCTTTTCTTATGAAATTTGACCAGATAGCCGAATTAAGGTATAATTTAGCTATACGAAGGAGGTGCGATTATGCCGAAAATTACTTCCAGCGCAGATTTGCGCAACAACTATAACGAGATTTCTAATTTCTGCCATCAGTACAAGGAGCCGGTTTTTATTACCAAAAACGGCAAGGGCGATTTGGCTGTCATGAGCATTGAAGCCTACGAGGAGCTTACAGCAAGGTTTGAGTTGTATGGTGCGTTGAAGCAAGGTTTAGATGATATTGAGGCGGGGAGAGTAGTTTCTGCAGAAGATGCTAAAGAGATGTTCAGAAAGAAATATCCTGGAGCAAATATATGATGACGTACAAGATAATTTATACGCAAAAAGCATTGGCGGATTTAGATGCTGTCGCTAGTTATATAAAGCTCAAGTTGTGTAATATCTCTGCGTCAGATCGTATAATAGAGAATTTTTTCGGCGAAGGAGATAGCCTTGCTTCTTTTCCGACTCATTATCCCTTATGTAACGACGCATTTTTGCGTGCGTGGGGAATCCGCTTCGTGCCTGTGAAAAATTATCTGCTGTTTTATGTCGTGCGCGAAGATGAAAGTGCTGTTTATGTCATTCGTTTTCTGTATGCTAAGCGTGCTTGGCAAAATATTTTGCGCGAGTATGTCAAAAACGAAGGCGGCGGCTTTATGCCTGTTTTTACAACGCATTACATTCAGGAAAAAACAGAAAAATATGGTAAGTGAAACGTGAAGATGTAACGAATAAGCGTAGAAAATTTTATAATACTGTCTTGAGGTCTGTATACTTATGCGTATGCAGACCTTTTTTTGCCCTAACTTTGAAGCAGGTAAAAGAGCGAGTCCACTTTATATGTACGTATAGTTGACGGGGGGGGACAGCGTAGTATAATGAGCGCAAGGACTAAAAATTTTCAGCTCGTAGCGAAAGTTTATGAAAGGGTTATAGGTTACCATCATCAACCTAAATACAATCTATAAGGGGAGTACCATGTTAGATTTAAAGAATAATCCTGTTTTTAGCAAGAAACCTTATTATGATGAAGATTCTAATGTATGCGTATTGTTGAGTGAAAAAGCTATCTTTTCGCCTTTAGGACGCATTGACAGAAGAGCTTTTGTTTTGCTTATTTTGATAGATATATTAATGTATTTTGCTAGCTTTTGTATTCTTATGCTTTGGGATAAGTTAACTGGGTTAGGGCTTTTGGATAACAAATTCGCAGGTTTATCGTATTTTCTTATGTGTAATTATTTGATGTTTGTTATTGTAAGCAAAAGATTACATGATATAGGAAAATCAATGGGGCTGTCGCTTTTATATGTTATGACTATATTGATTTCTTTATTGAGCGATAAGTTTTCTTATATTCCTTATTTTATTGCTATAGTAATGATAATCTTGGCTTGTATTCCAGGTGAAAAACGAGATAATGCCTATGGGGCTAGAGTAGAGATTTTAAAATTATGCTCTGATAATATAATCAAGGGGAAAATAAACCATAATATTGAGTGTCCTAATATAAATTTTAATATTGCAAGAGGATTTAATGCTGTTAAAAATGTCATTTCAAATAATGTGCTGTTTAGTATCTTGAAAAATAATAAGAAAAAATTAGGCTTAACTTTAATTGTTTTTATATTAGTCGGTTGTGCAGGGTATTACCTTTATATTCCTAAAATGTCTGATGTAGAGAGATATAGGGATAATAAGGACGCTATAGCTATGAACAACTTAATTGACAAGGCTATCTTGTTTGAAGAAAAAGACCCTAAGTATAAAGCTGTACGGGATCAAGCGATTATAGCATTAGCAGATATGAATACACCAGAAGGTAATAAGTTTTTGGAGGCATATCTGTATTCTGATGATCAAAAAATAGATTTAGCCTTAAAAAAAGGAATATTTAAGGCTTTAGCGGCAAAGAATGAGGATTTTTTACATGAATATGTAGATACTTGTTTGAAAGAAACTAAAAAGGGGAAAATGACAGTATACGATCAATTATTATATGTGACTAGAGATGAAGATCTCGAAAACAGTGATTTTGTTGAACGTAAAATAGTACTGGATATCGTTAGCAATACTAATGGTTCAGATATAGGTAGCACATATATTGATTTTATTAAAAATAAGAACTTTAAGTGTGCGCAAAAGATTTCGGATAAAGATAGATATACCTATCAAGATAAACTTACATATTTTCTTTCTGGTTATATAAAAACTTATAGTGAATTAGAAGGATTCGATGAGAGAAAAACGAGAGAAATTGACAAGCAAATAGATGATATAAGGAGGGAACGTAAGCAGATAGAATTTTATCTACGAAATGTTGACGAAGTAACTCGGAAAATGGTTAACGAAATATACGTTACTCAAGGAATTAATAAGGCACTAGAATATCATAATCAAGTTTCTAAAGATGCAATAAATAAAGTAAATAGGTATTGGAAACTTGAATCAGAGTTAGAAAAATTAAATTATAAAAAGAAAAATCTGCAAAATGAAAAACATAGTCTTGAATGGCAAAAACAGTGGTACTACAAAAGACTGAAAGAGTTTGTCGGTAATAATGTTAATTTACCAAAGGATCTTTTGGGAATTAATTGGGACGATCCTTCTGCCTATATTTCAAAATTAAAATTTGAATTGAGAAGTGATGGAGGATTGCTTGTATATAGGGATAGTAACGCTAAAGCAGTTCCTTTAAGAACAACAGATTGCTTGCCTGATGGTATAGATGTGTTGAGTAGTAGATTTGTATTAAATAAAAGGGGTACTAAAATTGTATCAATAGAACTCGAATGTAGTAGTAACGATTGGAATACAATCTATAAATATTTGAGTGATAAGTATGGCTCTACTTCTTCTCCTCTTGATGAAGCAAGCAAAACACGATATAGGAGCGTTTGGTTAGGATATGATAAGGCTATAGATCTGCTTTACTATAAAGGAGATGCTAAATTGATATTACACTGCGATGATAAAGAAACGCTGTTTTCTAGTTGAGAACTAGAATGTTAGGAGCTGACAATATGCTACGAAGACCTTGGTTTACAGACAAAAATGGGAATAAAAAACAACCTAAAAATGATTGGGATGATATGTTGTCAACGCAAGAAGAGATAGATGCTTGTGCTGAAAAATATATTCGTCACTATCAAGAATTGCGTTCTGAGTTTAAAAGTAAAACTAAGTTAACAGATTTTGATATAGTTTTACTATTTATTGCAGCAAGTGTACAATGCTTAAGATGGGCAGTCATTACAAATGATAGTCTTAGGTTTTCAACTGCTAAGGCGGGAGAAAAGTTTGTTGATAATAAAGCTAAGTGGATTGGAACGCGGCTTCCGACTGTAAGTGACATAATAATGGATCATCAGGTCCCATATGATGCGGTAACTAGAAGTAACTTTTATAAGACAAATTTTTTAGATGATAATTTTCAGCCAATATCTACTAGAATTTCTGGCACTAATCACAGATATACTGCATTAGGACATGATCCGTTGGCTGGGTTGCTTTTTGGGACAATGAATATTGCTACAAATACATTGACGAAAAATGATTACATGTTTTCTTCGTATATTATAAGTGATCACAAAATTGACAGACCTATTGCTTTTTTTGAGGTTCTGGATATGACTAAATCAGCTTACTATGAAAATCCTTTAGCGATAGGTGCTGCGTTTATAAAACAAATCATACACTGTTCAACAGATGTTTTTACTAAACAAGGATTACCTTTGCCTATAATAAATAATATTTCTCCTGAAACATCTAAGTTTTTAATTGGTAATAGAATAGATTTATACAGCGTTACACGAGGAGTTGCTTTGACTGTTTTGTTAAATAAAATTATAGAAATGGTGCATAAGCTTTATTATGATTCTTCATGTGATGATAAGAAATTGTACGAGGTTCGTACTAGGAAAGTATTGACTTATTCTAATATGTTATCTTCAGTCATTAACGTTGGGTATGTTGGTATTACTAAAGATTTAAGCAGGTTAGATGTTGGTGGTATACTTGTTACGTTATGGAGAATATTAAATGATGAAAAAAAGATAAGAAAAATTGAGGAGGATTTCATTCAAAAAATTCTTGATAATGAATTTAAGCAAGAAGAGGATGAAGTTAAGCAAGATTTAGCTAAACTTGGCTTTGAAATATAATTTATAAAGGAAAGAGGGATATTTATGAGTTCTTTATCTGATGGTGAACTTTTGGGTAAAAATTCACTTTTGGGTCTTTTAGCGGTTTGCGTTGGTGCTGGTGCTGTATATTTAGTTGAAAAAAATAAAAGAAGAAAGGAAGCTGATAAAGCTCGGGAAGATGGTTATAAAGATGGACGTAAAGATGGCGAAAATACTGTTATGAAAAGATTGCGTGATAAAATGTTGGCTAACAATAAATTAAAGTTAGGCGTATTTGCTTTAGGTTGTTACATTGCAAATATTGATGGTGAGTTTACTCAAGAAGAGCAAGCAGCTATCGCGCAAGCTATCGGAAGTCCAGATACATCTTGGACTGATGTAGGATTGCAAGAGGAATTTCACAGGATTATGGAAGAAATTTATGATCATAAAATGAATTTTAATGATATCAAAGAAAAATATTTAAATGATATTAATAGAGGAACATTTGAAGATCTTGACGAGGTTGTAATGTCTGTTATTCATGCGGATGGGAAAGTAGCCATAGAAGAACAGAATTTCTTAGATAATGAATGGGAAATATTTAAATGCCAGCATATATAAAATAAACGTATTATAATTTTTATTTATATTAAAATACAAAAAGTACCCTTTGCATTTTGCTAGTGTACGATACAGTGTGTAAATTATAATGATAAAGAATACTATTTTTTAGTTGATAATTAAAAGGGTGGGAGGGATATGTATGAAAAAGTTAGCAGTTTTGATTTTGTCTGTTTTTATGGTGCTGGTTGCTGGGTGTGGGCAAAAAGACGTTAAGCTTCCAGAGATTAATATTCCGTTATCAATATGTACTTGTCCACAGGGATATACGTATGTTGGTATATATCAGCCTATATGGAATAAAGTAGAGCCAGAAAAGGTTATTACATGGATAAAATTTGAGTATGTGGTTCCTAAAGAAGAATTACAACGACATAATGGCTCATTCGCTTACATTTTTTCACACCCAACTACCAATATAATATCACGTGATGAAGGGAATAAACTATGTGCAAGTTTATTTGAGTTATCGGATAAGGTACTTCGGCAAACAAAGTTTAATGAGCATACACTGCGAGAAATTAAGCAATTAATGGTTATAAAATATTATATTCCGAATACAATAATAATCATTACTTACAATGATGGGTGTCAACTTGTTGCCCATATAGATAGGGACAATAAATATAAAGAACTTAAGATTATATCGAACGAAAACGAAGACCATAAATGGAAAATTTCTCAAGAACTTTTAGATAAAGTTAACAAAGAATAAAGGTGAAGTCTATTTATAATACTTAGTAACAAAAACAGCAGATTCCCTAGCCTAGGCATAAAGGAATCTGCTGTTTTGTTGCATATAGATATTACTTTTCTGTCGCCAGCTGCACCTTCAGCTCTACGCCGAAGGTCTTTTTGAACCATGACAGATGCTCCTGAATCTGATGCATTTCAATACTGGGAATACCTTGAGCATATAGCTTTAAAGTAGCATTCTTTTTGCTGATGCTCGGTTCAATAACATGAATCTGGGATGTTTCCGTATAATCGAGGCTTTCAGCTAAGGCCAGCAGCAGTGCCAGCTTGTTGATTGTTTTCCAGTTGGCGTCGCTAAGCAGTTCCTTGTAGAAACGGTCCTTGAAATAGTTTTTGGAAACACCGTTGTGCCAGCCGGCAATAGCTGCCGTGATAACCTGCTCTTTGTGCGTCAGACCAAAGAGCTTGGCGTTTAAAATCATATAGGCACTATGACGTGCGTGACTGTAGAAGTTGATGGTAATGCCGATATCATGCAGCAGCGCAGCGGTTTCCAGCAGGCGGCGGTAATTTTTGCGTAAGCCGTGCAGCTCACTCCAACCGTCAAACATTGATAACACCAAATGGGTGATGTGTCTGGAATGCTGCTGGTCGGGTTCATATAAGTTTAACACATTTTCCCTGCTCATTCTAAGGATATCCTTCGCTATAATGGGCACGTGGTTTTCCTTGGAATAATAATCGAAGAACAGTCCTTCGCGCAGGCCGCAGCCGGAGGTGATGAGCTTTTTGGCACCGGTGGCCTCCAAAAGGCAGCTGATAATGCTGCTGCCGGCCAGAATGATATCACTGCGCTCGCTGCTGAGACCGGAAATCTTTTTGCGCTGATCCAGATTTGAGTTGCGCAGTCTGTTGAAAAAGCTGCGATAGGTTTGCGCTGTATAGGAATAATTATGGATTTTAGTCGCCGGGTACTTCTTTTCGCGCTGGATGATTTTGGCTACGGTACGCGCTGTACCGCCAACGCCGATAAGCGGCAGTCCGTTTTGCTTAAGCCAGGGGTACTTTTCCAGACGGCTCATGATAAAGAAGCTGACATCACTGAAAACATTGGCGGGCATGACGTTACGGGTATTGAACATGGAGGTGGTATTGACTGCACCGATGGGCAGGGACACGCTTTCCAAAATTTTACGGTTCTTGAACAGAATCAGCTCGGTACTGCCGCCACCCAAGTCGAAGATGATGCCGTCCTTGACGTTGAGGGTGTTGATAACGCCAAGGTAGCTGATGTAGGCTTCGGTATTGCCGGAGATGATGTGTAGCTGGATGCCTGTTTCTTCGGCAACGCGCGCAACAAGCTCGGCGCCGTTGGCAGCGTTGCGGATGGCTGCGGTAGCAACGGCAATGGTCTTGTCAGCCTGATAAATTTTGCACATATAGGCAAAGCTTTTCATGGTTTCGATGGTGCTGCTGAAGGCTACTTCTGTAAGCATGTTTTTTTCGTCGACCTTCTGACTGAGGCGCAGGGCTTCTTTTTGGTTATAGACCATATTATAAGCACCATTCTTATAAATATGGCTGATAACAAGCCGGGCCGAGTTAGAGCCGATGTCAATAATTGCGATTCGTTGCATTTTCCTTTTCTCCTTGTGGGGTGTTTCTATAAACTCCGATTATTCTATTTTAACGATATATTTATTATATTACCCGTAACCTGAAAAAATCCTGCGTGAAAAAGTAAAATTCGTGTTAACTTGTTAAATTACTGTATAATTTTGATTTTTTCGCAGGATTTTTGTTAAGAAACCCGAATTATAACAATAACATACTGTTTTGGAGGCTTAGTTAATGAAGCGTAAAAATTACACAACCTTTGCTGCTATTCATCTAGGCTCGGAGATGCTCAGTATGCAGATTACCGAATATCACAATACCGAAAGGTATAAGGTTATTGAGTGCTGCAACCGACGCATTCGCCTGGGTGAGGCAACTTTTAAAAATAAAATAATTCCTTTCCCGCTGGTTTCCGAAATCTGCGAAATTCTTATCGGCTTCAAGCGTCTGATGAAGGAATACGGGGTCGAGGAATATGTTATGCAGGCAACCACTGCTGTGCGTGAGGCCAGCAATCAGGTTTTTCTGCTGGATCAGATTTATAACAAAACCGGTCTTGTGGTCGATGTTGTTGATATGCCGAAGGAGATTTATACAAAATTTGTAGCCATCCGTAATACGCTGAAGGCAGAAAAAATTTCTACCGAACGTGAAGGCATGCTGATGATGGATATTTCCTCCGGCGGTTTGGGTGTAACGCTGGTGCGCGATGAAAAAATCTGCTATCAGGGCAATTTCCACATCGGTATCATCCGTATTAAGGAAAGCTTTGAGCGCAATCGCCGTGAAAGCATGCATTTTAACAAGGCGCTGACGGAATTTCTCAGCAGTACAATCGGCCCGGTAAGAAACGAGCTGGGTGACAGCAAGGTGCGTTATCTGGTGCTTTCCGGTACAGAAACCGAGCTTTTGCTGCGGATGTTGGGACTGGATGAGCAGCAGAAGGTGCATCGCATCAAGGCAGCGGATTTCCATGCCTTTTTCGATAGTATGCGTCAGATGAGCCTGCCGCAGCTGATTCAGGTATATAAGCTGCCGGAAAATGTTGCGGAGCTTGTACTGCCTACGGTGCTGCTGTATGAACAGCTGCTGCATCTGATTCCCGCCAAGGAAATTATTATTACGGCAGACCGCTTTATCGACGGCATTCAGCTGTTGCATATCGGCAATAAAACGAATCCTGTAATGCGTAAGGAGCTGGAGCAGGAGCTTATCAGCCTTTTCCATACTATCGGCAGCCGTTATATGTATGACAAGAAGCATGCCCAGCAGGTGGAGCGTCTGTCGCTGATTATTTTCGATAAAATTGCCAAGGCTTACGGCATGGGTGAGCATGAGCGACTGCTTTTGCGTGCAACCTGCATTTTGCATGATATAGGCAAATACATCTGCATGCGCAGTCACTCTATCTATACATATCAGCTGATTATGTCTACGGATATTATCGGCCTGAGCGAGAAGGATAAGAAAATCGTAGCGCTGGCCTCGTATTATCATGCCAACAGGTTGTTTGACAAGACCAATACGCGTGCTCCGCAGGTGGAAAAGGAGCTGGTGCCGGTTGTAGCCAAGCTGGCTGCCATTGTGCGTCTGGCCGATGCCTTAGACCGCAGTTATATGCAAAAAATCCACAGCTGTACTGTAACGCTGAAGGATAATAAGCTGAAGGTTCTGGCAGCAAGTAAAGAGGATTTGACGTTGGAAATCTGGACATTTGATGATAAATCAACTTTCTTTGAGGAAGTTTTTGGTATTGAACCGATTTTGGAACGGGTGAATAAGTGATGGGAAAATTAGATTTGACAAAGCCTGAGTATTTTTATAACCGCGAGCTGAGCTGGCTGAAATTTAATCTGCGCGTGCTCAAGGAAGCGATGGTTAAGGACACACCGCTGCTGGAGCGCCTGAAGTTTATCGCCATTTCGGCTTCTAACCTTGATGAATTTTTTATGGTGCGCGTAGCCGGTTTGTGGAGCAATTTTGACAGCGGTGTAGAAAAGCGCGATGCTTCCGGCATGTCGGTGCATGAGCAGCTGGTGGCTATTTCGCAGGCGGCGCATGAGCAGGTGCGCACTCAGACAAAATCGCTGATTGCGCTGATGGCAGAAATGGATGCGGTGAAGCTGCATTTCCGTCGTGTTAAGGATTTGAGCGAGCTGGGCAAGGACTGGCTGGAGGAATATTACCGAGAGGTTGTTTTCCCGGTATTGACACCGATGGCGGTAGATGCTTCGCGTCCCTTCCCGTTTTTGGCCAACAAAACTCTGAACCTTGCTGTTGAACTGATTAAGGCCGACGGCGAGCACAGCATGGGCCTGATTCAGGTGCCGAGCGTGCTGGACCGCATTGTGGAGGTTGAGCCGGAGGGCAAGCGAACCTTCGTATTTTTGGAGGATATTATCGCCAGCCATTGCCACGATTTGTTCAAGGGCTGCCATATTCTGGATATGGTGTCCTTCAGAGTAACGCGTGACAGTGACCTTGACTTGGAAGAGGATGACAGCGTTGACCTGATGAAGGAGGTTGAGGAATCGCTGCGTAAGCGTAAGCGCGGCGCTGCGGTTCGCTTGGAAATCTTCAAAACGAATAATAATCGTATCAAAAAATTCCTCGAGGAAAATCTGGATGTTACGGAGATGGAGGTCTATGAAATCAACGGACCTTTGGACCCGACCTGCTTCTTTAAATTTATCGGTATGAAGGGCATGTGGCCGTGGCTGTATGAGCCATTTGTGCCACAGCGTCCGCTGGAGCTGCCGGATGACAGTGATTTGTTCGCCGCTATCCGTGAAAATGATATTTTGCTGCATCACCCCTATGAAAGCTTTGACCCGGTAGTTAAGCTGGTGAGCGATGCTGCCGATGACCCGCAGGTGCTGGCGATTAAGCAGACACTGTACCGTGTGAGCGGCAACAGCCCGATTGTTGCTGCGCTGGCGCGTGCTGCGGAAAACGGCAAGCAGGTAACGGTTCTGGTAGAGCTGAAGGCGCGTTTCGATGAGGAAAACAATATCCTCTGGGCGCGCCGTCTGGAAAAAGCAGGCTGCCACGTTATCTATGGCTTGGTCGGCTTAAAGACGCATGCCAAAATTATTCTTATCGTGCGCAAGGAGGATAACGGTATTAAGCGTTATCTGCATCTGGGCACAGGCAACTACAACGACAGCACTGCAAAATTATACACCGACCTTGGCCTGATGACGGCGAACGATGAGTTCGGCAGTGATGCTTCGGCGTTCTTCAATCTGCTCAGCGGCTACAGCGAGCCGCCGGTTTGGAATAAGCTGGTTATGGCACCGCTGGGACTGCGCGAGAAAATCTATGCGCTGATTGATAATGAAATTGCTATGGTGCGTGCCGGCCGTGAGGGACATATCATCGCCAAGATGAACTCGCTGATTGACCAGCCCGTAATCCAGAAGCTGTATGAGGCTTCTGCCGCAGGCGTGCATATTGATCTGATTGTGCGCGGTATCTGCGGTCTGCGCACGGGCATCGAGGGCATCAGCGACAATATTACGGTCCGCAGCATTGTAGGCCGTCAGCTGGAGCACAGCCGTATCTTCTGGTTTGCCAACGGCGGCGAGGAGCAGCTGTATCTTTCCAGTGCCGACTGGATGCCGCGTAACCTTAATGACCGCGTTGAGCTGTTCTTCCCGGTAGAAACAGAGGAGCATATCCGTCGCATCAAGGCGTTGCTGGATTTGTATCTGCGCGATAACGTGGGCGCACATATGATGCAGTCCAACGGTACCTATCGCCGTGTACGCAACAAGCTGGAGCCTGTGAGCGCACAAAGCACCTTGTACGAGATGGCGCAGCTGGCGGTGACTGCCGACAAGCTGCCGATGGAAAAGCGTCTGCAGCCTGTATTCAGCCGCAGATAATAGTGCCGCATTATATTTATCAAGGATTATGAGCTAAAAAAGACTTGTATTTTAATTGCTTACTTAAATCCTTATATTGATATTATGTGCTTAAGTTGCTATAATTAGTAACAAGAGCAGAGGGGGATTGAAATGAGTAATTATGCTGTAACCTTGAATTATAATTGCCATTATGGCTATGTAGAATATAACGAAGCGGATAAGACTGCCGTAGTAACCTTGCCGGAGGCTGTTGCCGAAGCTAAGGCTGCTGTCGAAAAGTATCTGGCAACTCCGTTGAGCCTGGATGTGCCGCAGGGTGATACTATCCGTGATTTTGCTACGATAACGCTGGAGCCGCTTTCCAGTAAGGAGGCTTTTCAGGTAGCGCTCACCCGGCTTTGGGGTAAAACCGGCGTGCGTGTTGAATGGAGCATGCCTCCGGGAATGGCTGACGATATTGCCGCTGAGGTGCTGGCAGAAGCACATTAACTGCTGATTGTTTTAGGGCAGACTCTTGATATAGCAGAGTCTGCCTTTTTGTTTATAAAATTTGTGTGAAGAATAGGAGAAATGCAGATGCTGGATATCAACAAATTACGCAATGCTTACAATGTTATTCACCGTATGAGCCAAAACAGACATCCTTTTGCCGAGGAGGAGCTTTCACTGGCGGCTGTACAGAGCGCGCAGGTACAGGAGGCGCTTACCGATGCTGCAGAAGTTATTGCTGTTTACGGCAAGATTATGAATCTGGTGTCGCAGAGCACGAGCTTTAAGGTTGCACCCAAAACTTCTAAGGCAGTTAAAAGCAGCTTTGTTGTGGAACAGGATGACCTGAGCAGGCTGCAGCCTATGACTGAAGCTACCAATATCACAAAGCTTGTAAAATATATTAATGATACCTTTGCAGATAAGGAAATGCATAATCTTACCACGGTGGAGCTTGGCAGATGGTTGGAACATACCGGTTATCTGCAGTTGCCGGAAGATGGGCGCAATAAAATTCCGACAGAAAAGGGTTCTGAGTTGGGTATTGTTACCGAAAAGCGTGTAAGACAAGCTACCGGAGAAATTTATTATATTAACTTTTATCCGCAGGCAGCGCAGCAGTTTATTTTTGATAATCTGCCAGCTGTGGCGGAGTTTTTGGCAAAGGAAAAAGAGGAGAAGCTTGCTGACGCATAACTTGCTGTTTCCGCATTGCCAGTAGACTGTTTTTGCGGTATAATATTTAATACAGCTTGGGCGGAAAGGCTTGAGTTCTGCCTGAGCTGTTGTTATGGTTCCGTAGCTCAGTAGGATAGAGCAACCGCCTCCTAAGCGGTAGGTCGCCAGTTCGATTCTGGCCGGGATCACCACAAAAATAGATTGCCGTACATGCTTACCCGAGAGGAAAGTCGCCAGTTCGATTCCACCCTTGCGGGTACGCGTGGCCGGGATCAGCATGTTGAAATTATCATATTTAATGAAGAACGCCCCTGGAGTTAGGTTCGGGGGCTTTTTATGTGGCTGCCGGAACAGTATCCTTGAACAGCATCGCAGAATATATAATGCTTTCTAACATTGACAAAAACGCTGTTAATGTTTATAATAATAAACATTACGAGGGTGGTGATTAGAATGAAGAAAGCTGCGTATAATATATTACCGGTAACAGAAGAAATCCTGCAGACTATGGGAGAACAGATTAAGCTTGCAAGACTCAGACGGAGTTTATCTGCTGAACTGGTTGCTGAACGTGCCGGAATCAGTCGCGCCTCTCTCTGGAAGGTTGAAAAGGGAGATCCGTCGGTAGCTATGGGTATATATGCAGCCGTCCTGCATGCCTTAAATAATCTTGATAAAGACCTGCTTCTTGTCGCTAGGGATGATGAGATGGGCAGACAACTGCAGGATCTAAATCTGATTACAAAGAAACGTGCACCAAGGAGGTCTGAATAATGGCAATAAATCAGAAAACAATATTCGTTTATGATGATTTTAGTACAGATCAGCCTGTCCTTATGGGAAGTTTATATGTAAATGTTATCAAAGGCGGAGAATCCTATTCGTTTGAATACGATAAAGGCTGGCTGAAAAAAACGGGTCTTACTCTAACTCTGGATCCAGAGCTTATGCCGTATTCCGGTAGACAGTATCCGACCGGTAAGAACATTTTTGGTTTGTTTGCAGATGCTTCTCCGGACCGCTGGGGACGCGTGCTTATGAATAAGCGTGAAAGAATTCTTGCGGAAAAGGAGGGCCGTAAGCCTTCAAAGCTTTATGATAGCGATTACCTGCTTGGTGTGTACGATGAAACCCGAATGGGCGGCATTCGCTTTAAGGTAAATCCGGAAGGTCCATTTCTTTCCGATGATAAGGAAACAGCCGCTCCACCTTGGGCTACGCTTCGCACATTGGAGGAAGCCTCCAGAAACTTTGAAAATGATGAGACCTGTTTAACAGAAAAATGGCTGAATCAGCTGATCAAGCCAGGTTCTTCTCTGGGTGGTGCCAGACCGAAGGCAACCGTAGTAGATACAAAAGATCAGCTTTGGATTGCAAAGTTCCCATCAAAGAACGATGAAAATGATACCGGAGCTTGGGAAATTGTGGCACATGATCTTGCAGCGCTCTGCGGTCTGAATGTTCCAGAGGCTAAGCTTGAGAAGTTTTCACCACTTGGAAGCACTTTCCTGATAAAGCGTTTTGATCGTCTGGGAAGTAAGCGAGTACATTTCGCCTCGGCGATGACGTTGCTTGGGAAAAAAGACGGCGCATCTGCTGCTGATGGAAGTAGCTATCTGGATATAGCAGCTTTTATCAAGTCCTATGGTGCGCAGCCTAAGAAGGATTTAATCGAACTTTGGAAACGTATCGTGTTTAATATGGCGGTTACCAATACTGATGATCATCTGAGGAACCATGCATTTATATTGACAGACAAGGGCTGGATCCTTTCACCTTTGTATGATGTAAACCCGGTTCCTTACGGTGATGAGTTGTCTCTCAATGTGGATGAGGATGATAACAGCATCAGTATTGATCTTGCAGTGCAGACCGCTGTGAAATTTGGCATTTCAAAATCGGATGCTGAGGCGGTGGCGGAAGATATTTTGCAAATCGTCAGAGATAACTGGGAAAGAACCGCCGCCAGATATGCTCTGACCCGCAGACAAATTGAAGAAATGAGACCTGCATTCAACGCATGTTACGAATAAAATACATATTCCCATTTTAGAAAAATCTAAGAATCGGCTAAAAGACAGGGCCTGATGAAGAAAAAGCTGTTTCCATGTTTGAGTGGAAACAGCTTTTTAGCTTTCAGTATTCTATTTTTTGGTCTTGCTGAACTTATTTATTCACCTTCGCCATAAACTTTTCATTATCAATAATAAAACGCTCATGCGTACCCTTACCGATAACGCCCTTGCTGTCCGCAGCACTCACCTCAAAGGTTAGCTTGCGTCCGTCAACCGCAGTCAGCTTAGCAGTAGCGGTAACACTGTCGCCCATAGCGGTAGCGCGGTCATGCGTAATATTCAGGCTGATGCCTACAGTGCCGCTGCCATCCTCCAGATGAGCATTGACTGCAGCGCAGGCAGCCTCCTCCATCAGTGCGCACATAGCGGGAGTGGCAAAAACAGCCAAAGAGCCGCTTTTCATAGTAGCGGCAATATTAGCCTCGGTTACGGTTACGTTAGCGGTGCCGGTAAGTCCGGTATGTAAATTTGTCATGCTTAAAACCCTCTTTCAATAATCAAATCATACGCTTATATCATAAAGTATTATCGTTCTGCTGACAAGTCCTAAATGCAAGGATAAGAATTTTTTGCCTGTATATTGCAGGAATTGTTTGCCAAGCGCCGAATTATAATAATATAAACGAATTGAAATGATGGCTGGAGGTGTAGAACCATGGCTTTAGAATTTAACAAAACCTCGTATTTAAAGATTTATACAGGCGAGGATATTCTTTTTGAGGATATTCCGCTTTATAAAGCAATTTTGCGTGAAGCACGCTCTTTGGGCCTTGCCGGCGGTACTGTTATCAAGGGCATTGAAGGCTATGCTACCAAGGTGCGCGGAGTTGGCCGTGCTGTCAGCACATTTATCAGCGGCAATGCCAATTTCCCGGTGATTGTGGAGCTGGTAGATAAAAAGGAAAACCTCGAAAAGATTCTGCCCTTTCTGGAAAAGAATGCAACTCATGCGTTGGTGGTTATGGGTGAGGCTGATTATCTGGTAACCGATTTTATGCGTAAGTCGGCAGAAGGCTATAAGGATATCAAAAACAGCTCACCGCAGCCAAGCTACCTGCGCAAGCAGCAGGAACAACAGCAATAAGCTGATAAACCGCAGTAAAAAATGAGGCTGCGGTTTTTTTATGGGATATGACGAGGAGGAGAATTTATGTATGATGTAGCTATTATCGGTGGCGGTCCTGCCGCAATTTTTGCCGCCTATGAGTTTGTGCTGAAGTATCCGCAACTGAAGGTTATTATGCTGGAGGCCGGCAATACGATCGAAAAGCGCTTCTGCCCGCTGGCAGCCAAGAAGGTTGACCACTGTATTAACTGTAACCCCTGCAGTATTATGCGCGGCTTTGGCGGTGCCGGTGCTTTTTCGGACGGCAAATATAATTTTACAACGGAATTCGGCGGCTGGCTAAACGAATATCTGCCGGAGGACAAGGTTATCGAGCTGATTGATTATGTTGATGAGCTGAACTGCCGTCATGGTGCTCCCGGCGAATATTTTTCTACCAAGAACAGCAAAATTGGCGTGCAGGCACTTAAATACGACCTGCATCTGCTGAACGCCAAGGTACGCCATCTGGGTACGGAAAACAACCTCGTGATTATGGAAAACATCCATAAGTTTTTGGAGGACAAGATTGAAATCCGCTGCAATACCGCGGTTGAAGAAATTTGCCGTCAGGAGGACGGAACCTTCGTGCTGGAGCTCAACAAGGGCGAGGCGGTGCCGTGCAAGTATCTTATTGCCGCTCCTGGTCGCGCCGGTGCGGAATGGTACACTGAGCAGTGCGCCAAGATGGGCCTTGATTTTATCAATAATCAGGTGGATATCGGCGTGCGCGTGGAGGTGCCGGCAGAGGTGTTCAAGCATATCACCGACGAGGTGTATGAAGCAAAAATTTTGTACCGCACCTCGCTTTATAATGACGTGGTGCGCACCTTCTGCATGAATCCCTACGGCTATGTGGTAGCGGAAAACACGGACGGTATTATTACGGTTAACGGCCACAGCTACCGCGACCCCAAGCTGCACAGTAAGAACACCAACTTTGCGCTTTTGGTGAGCAGCAAGTTCACCGAGCCCTTCCATGAGCCGCTGCAGTACGGCAAGCGTATCGCTTCGTTCTCCAACATGCTGGGAGGCGGCGTGCTGGTGCAGCGCTTCGGCGATCTGGTGAAGGGCAGACGCACGAATGAAAAGCGTATGCTCAAGAGCTTTACCAAACCGACGCTCAGTGCAACGCCGGGTGATTTAAGTTTGGTCTTGCCTAAACGCCATCTAGATGATATTATTGAAATGATTTATGCTTTGGATAAGATTGCTCCCGGTATGGCGAATGCGGATACGCTGCTTTACGGCGTAGAGGTAAAATTCTACAGCGCACGCCTAGAGCTGGACAGCAATCTGGAAACCAAGGTTGCGAATATGTTTGCGGTAGGCGACGGTGCCGGTATTACACGCGGATTATCGCAGGCGAGTGCCAGCGGTGTCTGGGCGGCGCGCGTCATTGGTGCCCGTGCCTGCGGACAGAAGAATTAAGGAAGGTGCTTTTTTAGATGAATTTTGAGTTTTTTGCGTTTCTGGTATTTATGTCTTTCGTTTCCTTTGCGGTAGCCTTTTTGGCTTATGGTATGGTAGTGCGCTTTATGGGTAAGGATGGCTTCCTCGCCCGCATGGGACAGATTATCCTGGTGCCTGCATGTATCGTTATCTATGACTTTATCACGATGGCTGCACCGCAGAGCTACCGTTATATTATAGGCAGTATTCCTCTGGTGCTGATTGCTGGCATTGCGATTTATTTCCGCTTTGTGAAGGGCGAAAACTTTGCCGAGGTTAAGGAGCAATCTCCTTCCGAGCTGGCAAAGCTGGCTGATGAACCGAAAAAGTTCAGCAAGAAATCTGCCCGCATCCACGAAAAAAGAAAAAATCGCGGCCGAGAGTAATTCAGGCAGGATTTTTTGCGCTAAAGCAGAATATATAACGTAAGAAGAAAAAAAGCCTCTTCTTGTAAAAAATATAATAAATAAATTACAACATGTGCATTATTATGGAGGTGCGTTGTTATGTTTAAAAAGATTCTTGTTCCTGTAGATGGCAGTGAAGGCTCCTGGAGAGCACTGGATACTGCTGTAGAGCTTGGCAAAAAGTTTGGCGGTGAACTGCATGTAATCAATGTAATCCAACCATATAATAATGCTGCTTTGCTGGCAGTGCCTCTGGATCACGCAACTGTAAGCCAGGGCAACAGTGAGCTGGAGAAAATCGGTGACAAGGTTCTCGAAATGGCGCAGGAGCGCCTGAGCACCTACGAAGGCGAAACTAAATTCAGCCTGGAGGTTGGCCATCCGTCCGAACGCATCATTGCTATGGCTAAAAAGACCGGCGCAGATGCAATTATAATCGGCAGCCGTGGCCTTTCCGGTATTGCTGAATTCTTCCTTGGCAGCGTAAGCTCTAAGGTTGCTCAATATGCAAATGTACCTGTGCTGATTGTAAAATAAAATGCTGAAACGCATTCTTGTACCTATTGACGGTACGGAGCATTCCTGGAGAGCATTGGAATATGCCTGTGAGCTTGTAAGCTATACGCGCGGCTCGCTGGTGGTTATGACGGTGTTTTCCGGCAGAATGAAACAGCATATTGTGGAATTTGGAAGCGATTGCCTGTATGCTCAGATGGGTGATGAAGTGCTTGATGCCGCACATGCGATTCTCAGCGGCAAGAACATTGACTGCACCTATTTGCTGGAAAACGACAACGATATTGCCGAAAGCATCCTGCGCGCGGTAGGTGAGCAGGATTGTGACGGTATCGTGCTGGGCAGCAGAGGCATGGGAGTTTTGGAAGGCTTGTTCCGCAATAGTGTCAGCAGCGTCATAGTGGAAAACGCTAATGTGCCTGTGACAATTGTTAAGTAAATATGCCAAAAATTAACGAGTACGCAAGGGTTTGTCCTGTGCGTACTCGTTTTGTTATGCTTATAATTTGCTTTGGCTGATGAAGCCGAGAAACTCCTTGACGTAGCTTGGCAGCAGATAATTTTTGCGGTAGATGAGATAGAGGCTGCGTTCGGAAAAAGCCTGCGGCAGCTCAAAGGCCAGCAAACGTTTTTCCTGCAGAAAGTTGTGCGCCGCCTTTTCCGAGATAATGGAAATACCCATACCGCCGGCGACAAGGTTTTTGATTGTTTCCTGATCGTTGACGCGGGCAATAATCTGCAGCTCGTCCTCGGAAATACCGCTATGCGCCAGAAAGTTATCTGCCATTTTTTTGCTGCCGCTGCCCTTTTCGCGCAGAATCAGCGGCTCTCGTAAAAGCTCCGGCAGCACATTTTCCTTTTGCTGCTTATACTGCAGAAAATGCTCGTTGACCGGAGTTATGACTACCATGCGGTCCTTGCAGAAGGGCTGGCAGCAGAAGTCGTTGTCCTCGCAGCTCATGCCGATAAATCCAAGGTTGAACAGTCCGTCCTTCAGGCCGTTGATGATTCCTTGACTGTCGCTCTGGTGAATGATGAAGTAAATATCCTGATGCAATTTGCCGAAGTCCGCCAAAAGCTGCGGCAGGATATAAGCTGAGGGGATGGTGGAGGCGCCGAGGTGGATGATGCGCCGGCTTTCGATGGAGCAGGCCTGAATCATGCGCTCCTTCAGCTCCAGGATATTCAGCGCGTATTCGTAAAGCTCGCGTCCCTTTGGTGTTATCTGCAGGCTTTTGGTAGTACGCAGAATCAGCTTGGTGTTAAGCTCGCTTTCCAGCTGGTGAATGTGCGTGCTGACGGTGGACTGCGATACGAAAAGCCTGCCTGCAGCCTGCGTAAAGCTTTCCTCCTGTACTACGGTGACAAAGCTTTGCAGCTGTTTAAAGTCCATGGGCGAGCACCTCTTTCAATGCTTGCAGGGCAACATTGACTTCTTCGGCAGTATTGTGCCAACCGAAGGAAAAGCGCAGCGTACCCGTGGGATAGGTCCCGAGCGTTTTGTGAGCGTTGGGAGCGCAGTGCAGGCCTACGCGAGTAGCAATGGCGTATTTGTCCGCTAGGATGAAGGCCAGCTCTGCGATATCTGTTATATCTGTACTTATAGAAACAACACCCACGCGGTTAGTGCAGTCCTTTTTGCCGACGATGCGCAATAAGTTTTGCGCTTCTAATTGTTGCAGTCCGTCTAAAAACTGCTGCGTAAGCGTCAGCTCGTGCGTGCGGATTTTATCAATGCTCTGCTGCTGCAGCCAGCGGAGGGAAGCATGCAGGCCGGCGATGCCCGGCAGGTTGAGCGTGCCTGCCTCAAATTTATCCGGCATGAAGCGGGGAGTGTGCTCCGTATGGCTGAGGCTGCCGGTGCCGCCGACAATGAGCGGTGTTATTTCGTCAATCATGCTTTCACGCAGCAAAAAACCGCCGATGCCCTGCGGTGCCAAAATTCCCTTGTGCCCCGTAAAGGCGAGAGCGTCGATGTGCATTTCCTGCATGTTGATGGGAACGACGCCGGCGCTTTGCGCACTGTCGACGATGAATTTCAGCTTGTGTTTTTTGCAGAAGCTGCCGATTGCTGCCAAGGGCTGCAGTGTGCCGCAGACATTGCTGGCGTGCGTCATGATGATGGTCTTGGTATTGGGGCGCACAAGCTGCGGCAAAGTGTCTAAGCGCAGTGTGCCCTCCGCGTTGCAGGGAATGCGGCTGAAGGTGATGGCATCGGTGGGAGCGTTGCCGGCAGTAAGCTCTGTGCCGATTTGCTGGAGCGGACGCATGACGGCGTTGTGTTCCATTGCGGTAACAAGCACATGGTCGCCGCTGTGCAGCAGTCCTTTGATGATGATATTCAGGCTTTCGGTAATGTTCTTCGTAAAGACAACATTTTTGCTGTCCTCGCCGCCGAAGAAGCGGCAAAGCTGCTCGCGGGTGGCAAAAACAAGGTCCTCGGTAGTGGTCGCGCAGGTACCGCGGCTAATGTTGGTGCCTGCATGGGTAATATATTGATAAACTGCGTCAGCAACTGCCTGTGGCTTGGGAAAGGTGGTGCTGGCGTTGTCGAGATAAATTTGCTGCATTTTCTTTACCTCCTCATATTACGCCTATTCTATCATATAATTATCTGAAAAGCTAATAAATCAATCAGCTTTATCTATAAATGATATTGGTATAAGCATGTGGGCTATGATATACTTTTGTCGAAGAAATATTTTGGGGAGGCTTTTTATGAAAAATGAACAAATAACGATTGTTGCGACAGGCGCTGTTATCGGTCTGCTGGCAGCAATGCTGGTGTTTTTCGGCAATCCGGCCAACATGGGCCTGTGTATTGCCTGTTTTTTGCGTGATACTGCCGGTGGCTTGGGCTTGCATGCCGCCAAGGCTGTGCAGTACATCCGTCCGGAAATCAGCGGTCTGGTGCTGGGCGCGCTGGCTGCAGCTTATATGCACGGAGAATTTTCGCCGAAGGGCGGCAGCTCGCCGCTGACACGTTTTGTGCTGGGCTTTTTTGCGATGATCGGCTGTCTGATGTTTTTGGGCTGCCCGTTCAGAATGCTGCTGCGTATTGCTGGCGGTGATTTGAACGCTGTTGTCGGCCTTGTTGGCTTTGCGGCAGGCATTTATGCCGGTATTTTCTTTTTAAACCGCGGCTACAGCCTGAAGCGTACCTATAAGATGACGGCGGCGGAAGGCAGCATTATGTCGGTGATTGCCGTTGTACTGTTGGTGCTGCTCGTTGCCGCACCGGCCTTCATCCACTTTACCAAGGCGGGTGGCGGCCCCGGTGACAAACATGCGGCTGTTGCTGTGAGCCTGATTGCTGCAGTGGCAGTCGGTTATCTTACGCAGCGCACACGCTTCTGCATGATTGCCGGTATCCGCGATTTTATTCTCTTTAGAGAAACTAAAATGCTGTGGGGCTTTGTGGCTGTTGTTGCGGCAGCTGCTGCCTGCAATGTTGTGCTGACCTCTGTAACATGCGGTGCCTTTTTCAAGGTGGGCTTTGCGGCGCAGCCTATTGCGCACACCGATGCGCTGTGGAACGTGCTGGGACTTTTCCTGGCGGGTTTTGCCTGCGTACTCTTGGGCGGTTGCCCGATGCGTCAGCTGGTGCTGTCCGGTGAAGGTAACTCCGACAGCGCAGTAACTCTGCTGGGCTTTATCGTGGGTGCGGCCTTTGTGCATAACTTCGGTCTGGCATCCAGCGGCAACGGTCCTACTGCCAATGGTCAGATTGCTGTTGTTATCGGTATTGTTGTTGTTACTGTGATTGCTTATCTGAATACATATAAAAAGTGAGGAAACGCTATGAAAACTATTGATGCAAGAGGACTTTCCTGTCCCGAACCTGTTATCCTGACGCGACAGGCGATGATGAGCGGCGAGGCTGCTTATGAGGTAATCGTGGATAATAATACCTCCAAGGAAAATGTAACACGCTACGCACAGCATCAGGGCTATAAGGTTGCGGTAACGGAGCAGGACGGCGAATTTACTCTGTCCCTGAGCAAATGATGCAGTATATTGCAACGTTCTTTTCGCACTTCGGTGCGGTGCGCTTTCAGCATCTGTGCACGGAGCGCGGCTGGCAGGCGCAGGTGCGTCCTGTGCCGCGCAGCCTGAGCAGCAGCTGCGGTACCTGCGTATTTTTTAAAACAGAGGTGCTGGAAGATGCAGCGTCTTTGCAGACACCGGAGCTGGAGCAGATAGTGCGTGAGCGGGAGAATGGCTACGAGGTTTTGTATACTGCTGCCGAATAAGCGGAGGTTTGAGCTATGGACAACGAAGTAAAGCTGACGAAGCTGGCGAGCTGTGCGGGCTGCGGTGCCAAGGTGGGTGCCGGTACGCTGTGCAATTTGCTGGCAGGCTTTCAGACGCATTATGATGCTAATCTTTTGGTAGGCTACGATAAAAGCGATGATGCCAGTGTTTATCGGGTGAGTGACGAGCTGGCGATTGTGCAGACAACGGATTTCTTTCCGCCGATTGTCGACGATCCGTTTATGTATGGACAGATTGCGGCAACGAACGCTCTGAGTGATGTTTATGCTATGGGCGGTGAACCGAAGCTGGCGCTGAATATCATGTGCATTCCCGAGAAAATGGACAAGGCAACAGTGCAGGAGATTTTGCGCGGCGGTTATGCCAAGGCCTATGAAGCAGGTGCAATTATCACCGGCGGCCACACCATTCACGGCGCGGAGCCGATTTACGGCTTGGCGGTGACAGGCTTTGTGAAGCCTGAAAATGTGTGGACGAACAGCGGCGCGCAACCCGGTGACGTACTGCTGCTGACAAAGCCTTTGGGCGTAGGCATTCTGACGACGGCGGCAAAGGCCGGCTTAGTAGAGCAGGAGCTGCTCGATAAGCTGCATGTGCAGATGAGTACGCTCAATAAATATGCGCATGATGTGCTTGTGAACTACAGCGTGCATGCCTGCACCGACGTGACAGGCTTTGCGCTTTTGGGCCACAGTCTGGAGATGGCGCAGGGCAGCGGCGTTACCGTGCACCTGAAGGCGCAGGCTGTGCCCTATCACGAGGAAGCATACGAGATGGCGGATATGGGCTTTATTCCTGCCGGGGCATATCGCAACCGTGATTTTGCCGAAGCAGGTGTGCGCGTTGTGGGAGCTGTCGCGCGTGCGCTGCAGGATATTTTTTACGACCCGCAGACGAGCGGAGGCCTGCTGTGTGCTGTTCCTGCGGCGGAGGCGGAGGCTTGTCTGGCAGAGCTGCGGGCTGTTGCTCCTAGTACGCAGATTATCGGCTATGTGACCGAAAAACTTGACAGTGCGATTTATCTGGAAGCATAAATATTTTCAAGATGCTGCTTAACCGGCGGCATCTTTTTTCACGTTTTATTTACGCAAAAATGCTGTATACATTTATGCAGATATTTTACAAATAAGGCTGAGTAGTGTATACTAATTATATGAACCGGAAAGTTTTTCCTGTAAAAATTAAGGTCAAGTAATTTTGTGATTTCAAGAAAGAAGGGAATCCAATGGTAAAAATGAAAACAATGGACGGCAACACAGCTGCTGCGTATATTTCCTACGCATTTACCGATGTTGCTGCAATTTATCCTATTACTCCGTCCTCACCGATGGCTGAGGTTGTCGATGAATGGGCTGCCCAAGGCAAAAAGAACATTTTCGGGCAAACCGTTAAGCTGATGGAAATGCAGTCCGAGGCAGGTGCCTCCGGCGCAGTTCACGGCTCTCTGCAGGCAGGTGCGCTGACTACTACCTACACCGCATCTCAAGGCTTGCTTTTGATGATTCCTAATATGTATAAAATGGCCGGCGAGCTGCTGCCCGCAGTTTTCCACGTTTCCGCACGTGCACTGGCAACAAGCTCTCTGTCTATCTTCGGTGACCACCAGGATGTTATGGCTACCCGTCAGACCGGCTTCGCATTGTTGGCTGAAAGCAGCGTACAGGAGGTTATGGATCTGGCAGGCGTAGCACATTTGAGTGCTATCAAAGGTCGCGTACCGTTCCTGAACTTCTTCGACGGCTTCCGTACCTCCCATGAAATCCAGAAGATTGAGGTTATGGATTATGCTAATCTTGAAAAGCTGCTGGATAAGGATGCGGTAGATGCATTCCGTAAACGCGGTCTGAACCCGGATAATCCTGTTATCCGCGGCACCGCACAAAACCCGGATATTTACTTCCAGACTCGTGAGGCTGTTAACACTTATTACAATGCTCTGCCGGAAATCGTAGAGAATTACATGGGCGAAATCAGCAAGCTGACCGGCCGTGAATATCATCTGTTCAATTATTACGGCGCTGAGGATGCAGAAGATATCATCATCATCATGGGCTCTGCTTCCGAAACTGTCCGCACTGTTGTTGAAAAGCTCAACGCAGAGGGCAAAAAGGTTGGCGTACTCGTAGTTCACCTGTATCGTCCGTTCAGCATCGAGCACTTCATGGGCGCAATTCCGCAAAGCGTAAAACGTATCGCTGTGCTGGACCGCACCAAAGAGCCGGGCGCTTTCGGCGAACCGCTGTATCTTGATGTACGTGCTGCCTTCTATGCAAGCGACCGCAAGCCTATGATTATCGGCGGCCGTTACGGCTTGGGCTCCAAAGATCTGCTGCCCGGCGATATCGTAGCTGTATTCGATAATCTGGCAAGTGCAGAACCGAAAAACAACTTCACCATCAGCATCACTGATGATGTAACCAATACCTCTCTGCCGTGCGTAGCAGGCGTGGACGTAACTCCTGCAGGCACCAAGGGCTGCAAATTCTGGGGCTTGGGCAGTGACGGTACCGTTGGCGCCAACAAGAGCGCTATCAAAATCATCGGTGACCATACTGACATGTACGCTCAAGGCTACTTCTCCTACGACAGTAAAAAATCCGGCGGCGTAACTGTTTCTCATCTGCGCTTCGGTCATACTCCGATTATGGCACCGTACCTGATTGATGCTGCCGATTTTGTTGCAGTACACAATCAGTCCTATGTTCATAAATATGATGTAACCGCAGGCCTGAAAAAAGGCGGCACCTTCCTGCTGAACTGCAACTGGAGCGCTGAGGACCTCGACGCACAGCTGCCCGGTCAGCTCAAACGCTACATCGCTAAGAACGATATTAAATTCTACATCATTGATGCTGTTAAGATTGCTCAGGAAATCGGTCTGGGCGGCCGCATCAACATGATTATGCAGTCTGCTTTCTTCAAGCTGGCTGATATTATTCCTCTGGCTGACGCTGTTAAATACCTGAAGGATGCTGTTGAGCATTCCTACGGCAAGAAAGGCCAGAACATTGTCGACATGAACAATGCTGCTATCGACAAAGGCATTGACGCTATTGTTGCCGTTGATGTTCCCGCAAGCTGGGCTGAGGCCGGCGATACTGCTGCCGAAGCTGCAACCGGTAACGAGTTCATTGACAAACTGCTCGTTCCTATGAACAAGCTGGAAGGCGACAAGCTGCCGGTAAGCGCTTTTGCTGATTATGCAGACGGCACCTTCCCGAGCGGTACTGCTGCTTACGAAAAACGCGGCATCGCTATCGATGTACCGGAATGGCAGATGGACACCTGTATCCAATGTAACCAGTGCGCCTTTGTTTGCCCGCATGCTGCTATCCGTCCGGTTCTCATGACCGAGGAAGAAGCTGCCAAGGCTCCGGCAACTCTGCCGAGCAAGCCTGCTATCGGCGCTAAAGGCCTGATGTTCAGCATGAGCATCTCCCCGCTGGATTGCACCGGCTGCGGCAACTGCGCTCAGGTATGCCCGGCTCCGAAAGCCAAAGCTCTCGTTATGAAGCCGCTCGATACTCAGCTTGATAAAGCTGCTGCATGGGAATACAGCCAGAAGGAGGTTGCTCCGAAGGCAAATCCGCTCAACAAGAAGACCATGAAGGGTATTCAGTTCGAGCAGCCGCTGCTTGAGTTCAGCGGTGCGTGCGCAGGCTGCGGCGAAACTCCGTATGCTAAGCTCGTAACCCAGCTGGTTGGCGACCGTATGATGATTGCCAATGCAACCGGCTGTACCTCTATCTGGGGTGCCTCCGCTCCGTCCATGCCGTACACCAAAAACTGCAAAGGTCATGGTCCGAGCTGGGCAAACTCCCTGTTCGAGGATAACGCTGAATATGGCTTAGGTATGTTCCTGGGCGTTAAACAATCCCGTGAGCGTGTAGAAGATATGGTAAAAGCTATTCTGGAAGGCGAGCTGCCTGAGGATCTCAAGGCTGCGCTGACCGATTGGCTGGAGCATGTCAACGACAGCGAAGGCACCCGTGAGCGTGCCGAAGTGCTGACTGCTGTACTGGAAAAATACAAAGACAACTGCGATAAATGTGCTGCTCTGTATGACGAGAAGCAATTCTTCGTTAAACGCAGCCACTGGATCTTCGGCGGCGACGGCTGGGCCTACGACATCGGTTACGGCGGTGTGGATCATGTGCTGGCATCCGGCAAGGACGTAAACGTTATGGTATTCGATACCGAGGTATATTCCAACACCGGCGGTCAATCTTCCAAATCTACTCCGACTGCGGCAATCGCTAAATTTGCTGCCAGCGGCAAAAAGACCAAGAAGAAAGACCTTGGCATGATGGCTATGAGCTATGGCTATGTGTATGTTGCACAGGTTGCTATGGGCGCCGACAAGAACCAGACTCTGAAGGCTATTGCCGAAGCAGAGGCTTATGACGGCCCGTCTCTGATTATTGCTTACGCACCTTGCATCAACCACGGCCTGAAGGTTGGCATGGGCTGCAGCCAGCTCGAAGAAAAACGTGCTGTTGACTGCGGTTATTGGGCAACCTACCGCTTCAATCCGGAACTGAAGGAGCAAGGCAAGAATCCGTTCATTCTGGACAGCAAAGAGCCTACCGCAAACTTCCGTGACTTCCTCATGGGCGAAGTTCGTTTCAGCTCTCTGCAGAAGATGTTCCCGGATACTGCGGAAGCATTGTTCGAAAAGACCGAGAAAGACGCTATGACTCGTCTGGACGGCTACAAAAAGCTGGCAGGCAAGGAATAAAATTCTTGCTTAATAAAAAATAAGCCGTGCTGCGTAAGCGGCACGGTAAAAAGAAAAAATAAAGAACTCTCTATGTGCTCTGTTCATGCAGTGCTTCGTAGGGAGTTCTTTTTATGCTTAAAAACAAAGAAAATCCCGGCATGGCTTCTTCAAAAACCATAACCGGGATTTTTTTTGTTAAGCAGTCAAAGCGCTGCTTATTTTACCAGTGCTGCCAGCGCTTCCTTATCGTGCAGGCCGACTGCGGATTTTACCAGCTTGCCGCTTTTGAAAACCAGCAGGCTGGGGATGCTCATGATAGCAAATTTTTCTGCCAGCTCCGGATTATCATCAACGTTGCATTTGGTAATCTTAATATCGTTGTGCTCCTGAGCAAAGGCTTCCAGAATCGGAGCTTGCATACGGCAGGGGCCGCACCAGGATGCCCAAAAATCAACGAGAACTGTTTGGGTAGAATTGGTAACCTCCTGCTCAAAGTTTGCTGTAGTAATTTCTAATGCCATAATTATCACTCCTTAGGTGTTTTTGTAAAAATTTTAGTTATTTTTCTTCTGTCTTATGTTGGCGCAAAAACTTTAACGCTGTCAGGCCGGCGCGTGCGCCTTCGTGTACTGCCTTGGCTACCTGCATCAAGCCTCCCGTGCAGTCGCCGGCAGCGAAAAGTCCGGGGATGTTAGTCGCTCCGTCGCCGTCGATACGGATGAAGCGTCCGTTCAGCTCTGCGCCGAGCTTGCGCGCCATATCGGTGCTGTCTGCTGTGCCAAGAGCAATGAACAGGCCGTCG
>ENA-OOZR01000437-OOZR01000437.1-human-gut-metagenome-genome-assembly--contig:-NODE-437-length-36643-cov-7.144911_pt1 | contig 36643 bp, 36 predicted proteins | sample MGYA00241045_ERZ501406 | MGnify/ENA primary metagenome ERZ501406 (study PRJEB25962, sample SAMEA2042920) | human gut metagenome | biome: human gut; feature: human-associated habitat; material: faeces...
ATGTATATGCTGATTTAGATTTAGAGTATGGAAAAATAGATGACTTTAAAGAAAGCGCTGGAAGCAAAGGCGGACTTGAAGTGCAGATTAAAGATAATGATTATCTAAGCGCACAGGCAGGAGCTGGAGTGAAGGCATCTCAAAGAATCTACGCAGGAAATGATGTCTCAGTAAAAGTAACAGCAGATGTAAAATATGCATATGAGCTTGGAGACAACTATGATGGAAACAAAGCAAGACTTAAAAATGGAGGAGAAGGATATTACAGCCTAATCACTCCAGAAGAGAGCGAAGGAAAACTGACTGGTAAAATTGGACTTACAATAGAAAAAGCCAACCACATGGGAGTAACATTCGAAGTGGAAGCAGCAGATGAAGGAAATAGAAAAGATTCATCAATTAAATATGGAATGAGATTCAATTACAAATTTTAAATTAGTAAAACTGTCCCTGAAAAGGGACAGTTTATTAGACTAAAGGTGGAAAAAATATGGATGAAAAGACAGAAAAAAGAGGAAGGCCTTTAGGAAGTGGAAACAAAAAAGATGTCATTTTAGGCATAAGAGTCAGTAAGGAAGAATACAATATAATAAAAGAGGGCCTTGCTAAGTTAAAAGGTAAATATAAAACAAATAAAAACATAATATTATATTTATTTAAAAAATATAATATTCTTGAAGAGAACAATAAAAAATCAGATAAAATGTTTCTTAAAATAATAATTGAAGAAATGAAAAAGAAAAAATATACAAAAGAAGAAAAAGAACAGTTAATAAAAGAAATATATAAGACTATTGAAAATAAAGATGAAGAATAGTTTTTTAATTAAAGGAATTTAAGATGAGGAGAAAACATGCAAATAAAATTAACTAAAGAAGAGATAGAAAAATTAGGTGAAAATAAAGATGGAATAGCTCAGCTTCTAGTAAGAAAAGCTATTCTTGCAGAGATGGAAAAGAAAAAATATACAGAAGAAGAAAAAAAATGTCTTGAAGAAATGAAAATAAATATAGAAGTTGAGTTTTATCTTAATTCAATAGCACAAAAAGCAGTTCAAATATATGATTATGAACTTTTAGAAGTATATAAAAATAATAGTGAACTATTAAAAGATAAAAATACAGTAGAAATATATCCACAACTTCAACAGGCTTTATTTAATAAAAAACTTGGAGAAGAAAAAGTAAAGGTAATAAATGAAATAGTTGAAAAATATAAAATAAATGATGTATTAAAAGAGTATATAAAACCAGAAGAAGAAAAATAGGAGGGAATGTGAAAAAGATATTAGTAGGATGTATTTTAGCAGTATCAGTGGCATCATATTCAGCAACAGATGTAATGTCAACATTGGAACAGCTTGAACTCAATCTCCAGCAACTGGAGGCTGAGGAAAAAGCTATGTATAATCAAAGAAAAGCAGAGGCCGAGGAAGCAGAAAGAACTTTAGCAAATCAAAGAAAAATGTATGCAGAAATATCAGAGAAAGAGAAAAAAATATCAAGTGTAAAAGATAACAAATTTTATAAAGATCAATATCAGGAACTAGCAAAAAAATATGGAGAGGCTAAAAAAGAATTGGAAATAGATATGAAAAAGCAAGAAGAAATAATAAATATTTTTGAAGCTATAAAATAAAAAATATTTGGAGATAAAAAGGGAAAGAAAATGAATACAAAAGATTATAGGTTATATGGATGTCATTTTACAAAAGAAGAATATGGTTTTATAAAAAGAAAATTAAAGAAATTATCTAACAGGAATAGTGAAACAAAAATAACTGATACCCAAGTATTATTAGAACTTTTTAAACTTGCGTTAAAGGAAGAAAAAGAAGAGAAAGGGCAGGAAATATGAAAGAAACAGAAATTATAAGAGAATATAAAGAAAAAAGAAAATTAAAAAACTTAAAAACTGCAAAAGAAAAAATAGAAGCTTTTTGGGAAACTTTAATAGATAGTTTGCAGGAAGATGAAAGGCTAATTTTTAAAGGATGGGGAACTTTTGAAGTAAAAAAAATTAAAGAAAGAATGTTTAATAATCCAAGAACAAAGAAAATAGAAAAAATATCACCAATAAATAAAATAGTATTTAAACAAGGGAAGATATTAAAGAAAAAATTTAATGAGGAAATATAAAAAAGAATAGAAATTTTATAAATATATAGAGTAGGGAATTTTCTCTACCCTTATTAAGTTAAAAAATAAATTTGCTCTCATTTAATCTAGTAGAGGAATAGTTCAATTTTTTTGTTATATATAATATATTTTATTTGATAATTTTAGTATGGAGAATATATTCATAAAATTTAAACTGTGATACAATTCACTAAAATAGTTAATTTCGTTTTACTATAAGTACAGATGTACTGAATATAGATGTTTTTGTATAAAATAATAATATTTAAAGTGTTATAACAGTAATTTCATGAATGATCGAGGGAGTGTTAACAATGTTAGAAGAGAACTTTCAAACTGCATCAGATATAGCTTATAGAATAATTTCACAAAAAATCTTAGATGGAGAATTTTCTCCAGGGATGAAATTATCAAGAAGAAAAATGGCCGAGGTAACAGGAGTCAGTGTAATTCCTGTAATTGAAGCTTTAAAAAAATTAGAAGAAAATTATTTGGTTGAATCTAAACCTCAGTGGGGCTCTTATGTAATAGTTCCCACTAAAGAAAAAATTATAGAAAACTATCAGCTTAGAGAAGCAATAGAATGTCAGTCAGCAAGAATATTATCTAAAACTATGACTAGAGAACAGCGTGAAGAATTAATGGCCATTGCTACAGAATTGGATACTATACCTTATACTGATGAGACAATTTTTGACAGCAGAAATTCACATATATTATTTCATGCAAAACTTACAGAATTTACAGGAAATAGTTTATTAATAAATACTTTAAAAAAAATAAATATGTTCTGGATTTTATGCAAAGCCATAGGAACAAATGCACCTAAGGCTACTTATCCAAGATATTGGCACAGATATTTAGTTGATACTATTGCAAAAGGAAATCCTGATGAAACAGAAAAATTAATGAGAGAACATGTGAATGATTCTTTAGATTTAATAATAGCAAATTTATAAAAAGGTATCTAAATAGTTATAACAGTTATCAAAATTTGTTTCATAAAAGTGTTATAACAGTTATATTATAAAATAAAAAGTGGAGGTATTTTATGAAAAACTTTAAAATTTCAAAGGTCATTGGCAGTTTTATATTATTGTTGGTATTAGGAATAACTACATATGCAGCTGGGGTAAGATATATTTCTATTGCAACTTCAAGTGCAGGAGGAGCTTTTTCGATTATAGGGACAGCAATGTCTGATATCATAAATAAAAATGATCCAAATGTTTCTGCAAATATAGAAATAACAGGAGGTTCATCAGAAAATATTTTATTGGCTAAAAATAAAAACGTAGAATTAGCTATGACAGCATCAGATGTATTGGCTCTTGCATTGGAGGGTAAGGGAAGTTTTGAAGGTAAAAAAATAGATAAAGATGATTTAAGAGGAGTAATGGGTGGGCACATGACAACATTACAAGTATATACATTAAGAGATGGGAAAATAAAAAGCTTTAAAGATCTAAAAGGTAAAAAGATAGCTGTAGGTCCTGCTGGAAGTGTTGCTGGAGATGCAATGAAAACTATAATGGATGCTTATGGATATGAAATAAATAAAGATTGGAAACCAGAATACTTATCTCATGGTGATGGAGCAGAAGCTTTAACTGATGGAAATGTAGATGCAGTATGTATAATGAGTACTTTACCTGCTTCTCCAGTAACAACAGCAGCAGCTTCAAAACCTATTCGTTTATTAGAGTTAGAAAAAGAATATTTTGATAAAATAATGACAGAATGCCCATATTATATTCCAGCTAAAATAGATGCTGATGTATATAATGGACAAGATGAAAAAGTGGAGTATACTTTTGGAAGTGCCAGTATTTTAATAACTTATAAAGATATGCCAGAAGAAGATATCTATAATATGGCAAAAGCTTTATTTGAAAATAATGAACTGTTAGTAGCTGCTTATCCTCAATGTAATGAGTGGAATATTGAAAATGCAACAAGAGGATTAGAAGGATTAGTAGAAATGCATCCAGGAGTTATAAAATATTTGAAAGAAAAAGGGGTTATGAATTAATATAGAAGGGGGTAAAAATGGAGGGTAAAAACAAAAATAGTCAATTAAGCAAAATTCTGCTTTTTATAATAGGGTTGGCACTGGCATTGTTTCACATATATACTTCATACTTTGGAGCGTTGCCGTCTTATCAACATAGAGTAGTCCATCTGGCACTTAGCATGATGCTGGTACCATTGTGTTATAATTTGTTCAATATAAAAAATGAGAAAATAAAAAATGTATTTTCAATAGGGATAATTGCTGTAGTATCAGTTATAGGTTTATATTCATATTCCATAGCAGATACAATGTGGAAATCTAGTGGAACTATGTCTGGTCTGGAAATTATACTGGCAACAATTCTGTTGATTCTGCTTCTTTCTTTTACATGGAAGACAGTTGGAGCAGCAATGCCTATAATAGCTATTTTATGTATTCTCTATGCACTCTTTGGACCTAATCTTCCTAGAAGTATTGCACACAGAGGATATACATGGGTAAGGATTACAGAAGTTTTATTCAAAGGAACAAATGGTATATTTAATACACCTTTGGGAGTTTCTTCCATATATGTATCTATCTTTGTAATATTTGCAGGAGTTTTGGAAGCTTCAGGAGCAGGAGATATATTTATAAGATTGACACAGGCATTACTTGGTGGATTTAGAGGAGGACCAGCAAAAGTCGCTGTAGTTGCCAGCAGTTTATTTGGAACTATTTCTGGAAGTGCTGTAGCAAATGTTGTAGGAACAGGATCTTTTACTATTCCATTGATGAAAAAAAGTGGATTTGATTCAGAATTTTCAGGAGCAGTAGAAACAGCTGCTTCTAGTGGAGGACAGCTTATGCCGCCAGTTATGGGAGCAGCAGCTTTCATCATGGCTGACTATATTGGTTCATATCAAGAAGTATTAACAGCTGCAATAATTCCAGCAATTCTGTTTTATATAGCATTATTTATAATGATAGACTTAGAAGCATTAAAAAAAGATCTGAAGGGGCAAAGCAAAGATGAACTTCCTAATTTCATGGAAGAATTGAAAAAAGGGTGGCTTCTTCTGATGCCTTTGGTACTATTGGTATTCTTATTAGTTGGAGTGAGATATTCTGCACAGAAGTCGGCTTTCTTTTCTATAATATTTTTAGTAGTGATAATGCTGGTATATCCAGGAAAGAAAAGATCTGTTTCTGAAATACTACACCTTATTGCCAGCTCATCAAAAGGAATGGTAAGCGTTGCTCTTACAACAGGTACTGCTGGTATAATAGTTGGAATGCTTATGCTTACAGGAATAGGATATAAATTGTCTTCTCTTCTTATAAGCTTATCTCAAGGAAATGTAATGCTGTTATTGATTCTTACTATGGTGACATCTGTAATATTGGGAATGGGAATGCCTACATCAGCAGCTTATGTTCTGTTGGCTACATTGATTGTTCCGGCATTGGAAAATCTTGGAATAGCAAAAATTGCTGCTCACTTCTTTGTATTTTATTTTGGAATCATGGCAAATGTTACTCCACCAGTGGCAGTAGCAGCCTATACAGCAGCTGGAATTGCAAAAGGAGATGCTATGAAAACCGGATTTGTAGCTTGGCGTCTCAGTCTTGCAGGATTCCTGATGCCGTTTATGTTCTGCATGAATCCAGCTTTACTTGGAAAAGGAACAAATGGAGAAATTATTCTCGCTATTATGAGTGCCTTGATAGGAGCTTATGGATTAGTAACAGCAGTTCAAAGATATTTTAAAGGAAATTTATCTTGGCCAAAAACAATAGTTGTTCTTCTGGGAAGCGTTTCTACAATGATGCCAGGAATTAAATCAGATATATTTGGTCTTATCTGCTTAGGGTCAATATATGCTATTCAAATAATAAAATCTAAAAAAAGTTATGATGAGGGTGAAGTAAATGTCGCATAAAGTATTGATACCACAAGCAGTGGCAAAAGAGGGAGTAGAATTATTAAAAAGTTATGGTTTTGAAGTAAAACATGGATCAGGAGCATCAGAGGAAGACTTAATAAAAGATGTAGCAGATTGTGATGCTATCTTGTTAAGAACAGCTCCTTGTACAGAAGCTGTATTGAAAGCAGGAAAAAATTTGAAAATAGTAGCAAGGCATGGTGCTGGATACAATAATGTGGATTTAGAAGCAGCAGCTAAACTAGGAATATAGGCAACTAATGCTCCAGATTCTACTACTAATACAGTGGCAGAATTTGTGCTGGGAGCTATTCTGGCAGTTTCTAAAAGAATATTTTTAATGAATAAAAAGATAAAAGAGGGAGATTTTTTCTTCAAAAATAACCATAAAGGAATGGACTTAACAGGAAAAAAATTAGGAGTTGTTGGATTCGGACGTATAGGAAGAAAAGTAGCCTACAAAGCTTTTTATGGATTGGGAATGGAAATACTGGCTTATGATCCATTCTTAACAAAAGAAAATTGTCCTGATTATGTAACTATTTGTGATTGGGAAACTATATTTAAAGAATCAGATATTATATCATTACACATGCCTCTTATAAAAGAAAATATTGGATGCGTAGGGAAAAAAGAATTTACAAATATGAAAAAATCAGCCCACTTTATAAACTGTGCTCGTGGAGAAGTGGTGAATGAGAAAGAGCTTATTGAGGCACTGAAAACTGAAGAGATTGCAGGAGCATTTTTAGATGTGTTTGAACAGGAGCCACCTTCAGAGGATAACCCATTATTATCAATGGATAATGTGATTGTTACTCCGCATATGGCTTCAAATACAGAGGAATGTATGATACTTATGGCAGTACAGGCAGCTTCTGAAATTGTTAAAGTTTTATCAAATGAAAAACCTTGCTGGCCAGTTAATAATCCAGTAGGAAAATAGACATACAAAAATGGGCAGAGTTTTTTTCTGTCCATTTTTCTATTGTTATATTTTTATGATTCTATATTTTTACAAATATTTTCAGAAAAAATATATGAATATAAATAAAATGAAATGTCCTATTAAAGAATTGAAAAATAAAAAATAAAACAAAAAATAAAAACAGTATATTAAATTATATATTTATTATATTAGACTTTTGTTAAATTAATGTGTAATCTATTGTTAGATAAAAATATTATTAAAACGTTTTTAATAATTAAGAAAGGTTTTCTCTTAATTTATTTTTAAAATATTATTAAAATGTTTTTAATAATATACGAAAAAGAAATATTTATTTAGAACCTAGGTTAAGTTTTATTTTATGTCGCGATATCATAGAACAACAAGGAAAAAATCTAAGCTTCACTAAAATTATTCAAACATATAAAATGAGATTTTATAACTTAGGAGGTTTTTTATGCTGCTTAATCCGGTAATACTATCAGTTTTAACTATGATAATTCTTTGTTTATTAAAATTAAATGTAATTTTTTCTATGCTCGCAGCAGCCTTGGTAGCTGGGATAACTTCTGGAATTGGAATGCCAGAGACTATGAAGATATTAATAGGAGGTATGGGAGGAAATTCTGAAACAGCACTTAGTTATCTTTTGCTCGGAACCTTGGCAGTAGCTATAAACAGCACAGGAGTAGCCAGTATAATATCGAAAAAAATAGCTGGAATAGTAAGCGGAAGGAAAAGAGTACTTCTTCTTTTAATAGCAGCAGTAGCTTGTTTTTCTCAAAATCTTATACCTGTTCATATAGCTTTTATTCCTATATTGATTCCACCATTGTTGAAATTAATGAATAAATTAAAAGTGGACAGGAGAGCAATGGCGTGTTCACTTACATTTGGGTTAAAAACTCCATATGTGGTTTTACCAGTTGGATTTGGTTTGATATTTCATACAATAGTAAAAGATCAGATATCTGCTAATGGTTACAATATAGAACTTGGAGAAGTATGGAGAGCTACTTGGATATTAGGATTAGCTATGGTTATAGGATTATTTATTGCAATATTTATAACTTATAAAAAAGATAGAGATTATGAAGATCTTCCTTTAAAAGGAATGGAAGAAGTAGAGAGTGAAAAAATGGAAAAAAAGCACTGGGTAACTCTGATTGGTGCACTAACAGCTTTTGGAATACAGCTTTATACAGGTTCGCTTCCATTAGGAGCTCTTGCAGCTCTTGGAATAATGCTGGTTTTTAAAGTGGTAAAATGGAATGAATTGGATAATGTATTAAATGATGGATTACTAATAATGGGATTAATAGCATTTATCATGCTAGTGGCAGCAGGATATGGCAGAGTGATAAGAGAAACAGGAGCTATAGAAACCCTTGTAACAGGAGTAGTAGGAATATGTGGTGGAAGTAAAGCAATAGCATCTCTGGCAATGTTGACAGTGGGTCTTTTTATTACAATGGGAATAGGAACGTCTTTTGGAACTGTACCTATATTAGCAACAATTTATGTTCCCCTCACAATAGAAATGGGATATTCATCAGCAGCAATGATAGTTCTTATTACCGCAGCTTCTATAATAGGAGACGCAGGTTCACCAGCATCAGACTCTACATTAGGGCCGACATCAGGGCTCAATGCTGATGGACAGCATGAACACATAAGAAATACATGTATGGCAACGTTTATACATTTCTGTATACCATTATTTATAGCAGGATTTATAGGAAGTTTAATATTTTAAAGATAAATACAAAATAACTCAGGAGGCGATTTTTAATGAGATTGGTAATAGGAGATAGAAGACTTACACTTGAAGATCTGATCAATGTCACAAGGAAAGATTATAAAGTAGAAATATCAGAAGGGGCATATAAAAAAGTAGCAGAAGCTAGAGAGCTTGTAGATAGATATGTAAAAGAAAAAAAGGTATCTTATGGAATAACAACAGGATTTGGAAAATTTTCTGATACAGTTATTTCAGAAGAACAGACAGGACTGCTACAAAAAAATCTAATAATGAGTCATTCATGTGGAGTGGGAAATCCTATTCCAGTGGATATGGCAAAGGGAATAATGCTTTTGAGAATAGTAAATTTGTCAAAAGGACATTCAGGAGTAAGAAAAATAGTTTTAGATACATTGGTAGATATGCTGAATAAAGATGTAACTCCATTCATACCAGAAAAAGGATCACTGGGAGCTTCAGGAGATTTGGCACCACTATCACATATGGTGCTGGTAATGCTTGGAATGGGAAAAGCATATGTAAATGGAGAACTTTTAGATGGAGCAGAGGCTATGAAAAAAGCTGGAGTTCCTGTATTGAGAGAACTTTCATCAAAAGAGGGACTGGCACTTATCAATGGAACACAGGTAATGACATCAATTGGAGCACATGTAACATATGATGCAATCAATCTTATGAAACATCTGGATATAGCTGGGGCACTTACTATGGAAGCCTTAAATGGAATAACTTGTGCATTTGATCATAGAGTTCATGAAGTAAGAGGACATCAGGGACAAATAAGAACAGCTGAAAATTTCAGAAATATTCTGAAAGAAAGTAAATGTACAACAAAACAAGGAGAAATGAGAACACAAGATCCATATACACTGAGATGTATACCACAAATACATGGAGCTAGTAAAGATGCACTTGAATTTGTAAGAGAAAAAGTTGAAATAGAGATGGATGCAGTAACTGATAATCCAATAATTTTCTGTGATACAGATGATGTTATTTCAGGAGGAAATTTTCATGGACAGCCTATGGCACTTCCATTTGATTTCTTAGGAATAGCAGTATCAGAGATGGCGAATGTTTCTGAAAGAAGAATAGAAAGACTTGTAAATCCTCATCTTAATTGTGGACTTCCAGCATTTTTAGTTGAGAATGGAGGAGTAAATTCAGGATTTATGATAGTGCAGTACAGTGCAGCTTCTCTTGTATCTGAGAATAAAGTTCTGGCTCATCCAGCTTCTGTAGATTCTATACCTTCATCAGCAAATCAGGAAGATCATGTATCTATGGGAACTATTGCAGCTAGAAAAGCAGGAGAAATACTGAAAAATGCAAGAAAAGTAATAGCTATGGAAATACTGTCAGCTTGTCAGGGGATAGATCTGAAAAAAGTAAATAAGGATCTTGGACTTGGAACTGAAAAAGCGTATACAGCAGTAAGAGAAACAGTATCATACTATGACAAAGACAGAGTGATGAATCTGGATATCAATGCAGTGGAAGAATTAATCGAAAGAAATAAGATAGTAGAAAATGTAGAAAAAGTTATAGGGGAATTGAAAATATAGGGGGAATAAAAAATGATAAATAAAGATATATATAATGCAATGACAATAAAACTTACAGCTCAGGATATACCAATGAAAATGCCTGAGATGGATCCAAAGATAAGAAGAGCTCCAAAGAGAGTAGTACATTTGGAAAAAGATGAAATTGAATTAGCATTGAAAAATGCTTTGAGATATATACCAGAAGAGTATCATGAAATGCTGGCACCAGAATTTTTAAATGAATTGATGGAGCATGGAAGAATATATGGATATAGATTCAGACCAGAGGGAAGAATTTATGGAAAATCTATAGATGAATATACAGGAAGATGTACAGAAGCTAAAGCCATGCAGGTAATGATAGACAATAATTTAGACTTTGAAATAGCACTTTATCCTTATGAGTTGGTTACTTATGGAGAAACAGGACAGGTATGTCAAAACTGGATGCAGTATAGACTTATAAAAAAATATCTTGAAAATCTAACTCAAGATCAGACTTTAGTAGTGGCATCAGGACATCCTACTGGATTATTCAGATCAAATCCATATGCACCAAGAGCTATCATAACTAATGCACTTATGGTAGGAGAATTTGACGATTATGATAACTGGGCAAGAGCAGCAGCTATTGGAGTAGCTAATTATGGACAGATGACAGCTGGAGGATGGATGTACATCGGGCCTCAGGGAATAGTTCATGGAACTTATTCAACTATACTTAATGCTGCAAGACTTTTCTGCGGAGTGCCTAAAGATGGAGATCTTACAGGAAAATTATTTGTTACTTCTGGGCTTGGAGGAATGAGTGGAGCTCAAGGAAAAGCTACTGTAATAGCTAAGGGAATAGGAATAGTAGCAGAAGTAGATATTTCTAGAATCCATACAAGACTTGAACAGGGATGGGTAGATAAAATAGCCAGAACTCCAGAGGAAGCATTTAATATGGCAAGAGAAAAGCAGGAAGCTAAAGTTCCATATGCAATAGCATTCCATGGGAATATAGTAGATCTTTTAGAATATGCAGATAAAAATAATATACATATAGACCTGCTTTCAGATCAGACATCATGTCATGCTGTATATGATGGTGGATATTGTCCAGCAGGAATAACTTTTGAAGAAAGAACGAGATTGTTGGCAGAGGACAGAGAAACTTTTAATAAACTTATAGATGAAACATTGAGAAGACATTATGAAGTTATTAAAAAACTTACAGCTAAAGGAGTATACTTCTTTGACTATGGAAACAGTTTCCTTAAAGCTATCTACGATATAGGAGTTAAGGAAATATCTAAAAATGGAAGAGATGATAAAGGTGGATTTATATTCCCTTCATATGTAGAGGATATATTAGGACCAGAATTATTTGACTATGGATATGGACCATTTAGATGGGTATGTCTGTCTGGTAAAAAAGATGATTTATTGAAAACTGACCATGCAGCTCTTGAACTTGTAGATCCAGATAGAAGATACCAAGATAGAGACAACTACATGTGGATAAAAGACGCTGACAAAAATGGGCTTGTAGTGGGAACACAGGCAAGAATATTCTATCAAGATGCAATGAGCAGAACAAGAGTAGCATTGAAATTCAATGAAATGGTAAGAAATGGAGAGATAGGACCAGTTATGCTGGGAAGAGATCACCATGATGTATCAGGAACTGACTCACCATTTAGAGAGACATCAAATATAAAAGATGGAAGTAATATAATGGCAGATATGGCAACTCAATGTTTTGCAGGAAATGCAGCAAGAGGAATGACTATGATAGCTCTTCATAATGGTGGAGGAGTAGGAATAGGAAAATCTATTAATGGAGGATTTGGAATGGTCCTTGATGGAAGTCATAGAGTAGATGAGATACTGATGCAGGCAATGCCTTGGGATGTAATGGGAGGCGTAGCAAGAAGAGCATGGGCTAGAAATCCACATTCTATAGAAACAGTAATTGAATATAATAATGATAACAAAGGAACAGACCATATTACACTTCCATATATAGCCAATGATGATTTGATTAAAAAACTTGTTGATGGAAAAATAAAATAGGCAAAAATCATACAAGATGGAGGTATAAATGAAGGCAGACTTGATACTATATAATATTGGAACTCTGGTAACTTCCAGAGAATTAGATAAAAAAGATTTTGATAATGGAATGGAAAATATAGAAATATTGAAAGATGCTTATTTAGTTGTAGAGGATGGAAAAATACTTCAAATAGAAACAGGAAAGGTGCCTGAAAGTTTAAAATCAGAATGGACAAAACTTATAGATGCAGAAGGAAAAGTAGTAACTCCTGGGATAATAGATTCACATACCCACCTTGTACATTATGGTTCCAGAGAAAATGAGCTTCCTATGAAATTAAAAGGAGTTCCGTACCTTGAAATACTTAGAAATGGCGGTGGAATTCTCAGTACAGTAAGGGCAACAAGAAAAGCAACAAGGTATGAACTTTTTGATAAGGCCTATGAAGTATTGGACAGAATGCTTTGTTTTGGAGTAACTACAGTGGAAGCCAAAAGTGGATATGGGCTTGATTTGGAAAATGAGATAAAGCAGCTGGAAGTAAATAAGAAACTTGATGAAAAGCATCCAGTTGATATAATTTCTACATTTATGGGAGCTCATGCTATACCAGAAGAATATAAGGGCAATTCACAGGGGTATATGGAAGAACTTTTTAAAATGCTTCCTATAATAAAAGAAAGAAAGCTTGCAGAATTTTGTGATATCTTTTGTGAAGATGAAGTATTCTCAATAGAAGAGAGCAGAAAAATATTAAATGAAGCTAAAAAGCAAGGATTTATGTTGAAAATACATGCTGATGAAATAGTATCTCTAGGTGGAGGAGAATTGGCAGGAGAAGTGGGAGCAGTATCTTCAGAGCATCTCATGGCAGTAAGTGATGAGGGAATAAAAAGTCTAAAGGAAAATGGAGTAATTGCCGACATTCTTCCAGCTACATCTTTTAATCTTGGAAAAGCCTATGCACCAGTAAGAAAGATGATAAATGAAGGAGTAAATGTAGCTGTTTCTACTGACTATAATCCAGGCTCATGTCCTTGTGAAAATATGCAGCTAGTAATGCAGATATGTTCTTCACAATTGAGAATGACACCAGCAGAAATATTCAAAGCAGTAACTCTCAATGGAGCAAGGGCAGTAAAAAGAGAGGATAATATAGGAAGTCTGGAAAAAGGAAAAAAGGCAGACTTTGTAATATTTGATACAGATAATCTTAATTATATATTCTATAATTTTGGAATAAATCATGTAAAAGATGTATTCAAAGAAGGAAAACAAGTAGTGAAAAATAAACATGTATGTTATAAGTAAAAAATATTTTTATTGATTATACCATTTTTTTCATTGCTGCTATATAGCAGAGCAGTTACAAATGTATTAAAATAGAAAAGTGTATTGAGGCAGGCTTTCATAATTATGAAAGCCTTTTTTACGTCTAAAAATAAATTTAAAACGTATATAAAAAATAAAAAATAGGATTTTTTTAGAAAACAGTAATTTTAAGGAAGTAAAATATATCTTTGTTTTTTAATAAGAAATACCAAAGAATAAACACAGTATAAATGTAGATATTTTAATGAAAAAATAAAGTGGAAAAAGAGAAGAAAATGTACAGAAAATAATAATATTAATTAAAAACTATTATATGAAGAAAAAAATAGAAATTTAGGAAAAAATAAGTATAAATGAATAGAAAGAAACAAATAAAGTATGATGAAATATATAAAAAAATGATAATTATGATATAAAAAAGAAGAAAATTGTACAAGAGGAGGAAAAGGGAAAAACTTCCAAAAGAGAAGGGGGAAAAAATGACCCCTTAAAAAATAGGGAGTTAGGAGCTGTAAAAGTTCGCATTATTATATAAAAGCGCCCTGTAGAAACTTTTTTAAAAAAATTATCTTTGAAACTTTTTAGAATTATAGATCAATATAGAAAAATAATACTACAAAAATAGAGTATTGTCAATACCAAAAAAGCTAAAATTTAACATTTTTAAGAGGTGTTAAAACGATTTTATTGAGTTTTGAGTGGATAAAAGTTCGTATTAATATAATAATGCGAACTTTTTTAATTTTTCTAAAAACAGTAATTTTTACAAAATTTAAAAAAATAGTATTAAATTTTAAAAGCTGTAAAAAGTATAAGAGTCAAATTTTAGAAAATATTATAAAAAAAATTATTAATACTCATTAAAAATATCTTAAAATCATATAATATTTAAAAAAATATAAAGTGTGTGGTTTAGTTAAAAATATTACAGAATATATAAAATACTATATTTATAAATATAAAATTTAAAAGTAATATTTGAAAAAAACACTTAAACGAGGGATAGATTATGAGACACAGCAGAAATATGAAAATAAGAATAATATATTTTCTAATACTCTTTTTTATGTATCGAAATATTTTTATACATTTAGGCTTGAGTATAAATACGGCAGTATATGGGATATTCTTTTTAATTTCTTTCTTCTACTACTTACTGGATCTTCTTAATTTTAAAAGCTATCAATATAAAACAAAAGATTTTCTTTATTCGACTATTATAAATTTTTGTGGATTTTGTATATTTTATTTTTTCTATAAGAAAATAGAATTTCTTAATGCTTTTCTTTTTTATAACTTATTTCAAAATATCTTAAGATATTTGTTCCTTATCTGTAATAAAAAAATGATGAATGTAGCAATAATAGATAGTGGAGAATATACAGAGAAAATAGCAGATATTTTAGAAAAGAATAAACAATATAACTATGTAGGATATGTAAATGATGAAGAAAAAATTCAAAAAAAATATTTAGGAAAAATAACTGATATAGAAAAAATAGTAAAAGAAAAAAATATAGAAAGTATAATTTTTACCAGCAGAAAGCAGATAATAAATTATTCAAATATAATAACTGATTTGAAATTGCAGGGAATTAAAATAATAGATTACATAAGTTTTCTAGAAAAGTGTGAAGGAAAAATAGATACAGAAAAGATAGATGATCTTTGGATAGTAATGTCAGATGGATTTGTAGTTTTAAATAATACATTACAAAAAAGAATAAAAAGATTATTTGATATAGTAATTTCAATATCAATGCTTATAGGAGCTATGCCTTTTATAATGTTTACTTATGTGTTAGTAAAAACGGATGTAGGAATAAAAAATATATTTACTAATCCAATAAAAATAATAAAAAATCCAGCATTTTTTAAACAGAAAAGAATGGGGATAAAGGGAAATGAATTTGAAATAATCAAATTTAGAAGTATGAAGATACATGATTCAACAAAATTTTCAAAATATGCTTCAAAACATGATGACAGAATAACAGCAATAGGAAAATTTATAAGAAAAACAAGATTGGATGAGCTGCCGCAATTAATAAATGTATTAAAAGGGGAAATGTCATTTGTGGGACCTAGACCAGAATGGAATGAATTAGGAAGAGAGTATGAGAAGAAAATAAAAAACTATAAATTAAGATATGCAGTACAACCAGGGCTTACAGGTTGGGCGCAGGTAATGTATTCGTATGGTGCTTCACTAGAAGATGCAGAGATAAAATTGGAATATGATTTGTATTATATAAAACATCAAGATTTTGTAATGGATATGATCATATTTTTCATGACATGTAAAACAGTAATATTTGGGAAAGGAATGTAGATGGAGGCACTATTAAAAAGAAATAGTACAGTAGATATAGCAAAAGGCATAGGTATAATTTTAGTTTTTTTGGGTCATTCTTTTCATTTTCCAGGAATATATATAACTGGAGGAATAGAACATTATATTTGGAGTTTGATATATAGTTTCCATATGCCATTATTTTTCTTTATCTCTGGACTTCTTTCTAATACTGATAGAAACATAAATTTAAATAAATTTTATGTAGGAAAATTAAAAAGATTAGCAGTACCATATTTAGTTATAAACTTAATAGATTTTGTTCCAAGAACATTATTTCCAAGTTTAGTTAATTCAAAATTTGGTGGAATAAAAGAAGTTTTATTTTATGGAACTAAAATATCTTGGTTTGTATATACTCTATTTATAATTTTTATGATTTTCCCCTTTTTAGATAAATGGATATTAAAAAAAGATAAGTATTATTTTTTTGGAATTTTTCTAATTATTTTAAATTATTTTAAAATTTTTGAGAAAGTGGAAATATTTTCATTAAATGTAGTAGTAGAATATTCAATTTATTTTTATTTGGGATATATAATAAAACCTTTTTATAAAGAAAAAATAATAAAAGGAATAGGAAGTAAAAATACAACATTTTTAGGAATAGGAGGTATATTTTTAGTTTTTTCATATAAGTATTTTTATTTGAATCTTTTTAACAACATTGTATTTGCTCTACTAGGAATATTATTTGTTTTAAATATTTCACTTAGAATAAAAGAAGACAGCATAATATGTAATTTCTTTAAATTTTGTGGAATAAATTCATTAAGTTTTTATCTTATAGAAGGATTTATAGCAGTGGTATATAGAGTTACTTTAGTAAAAATAATACCTATAGAATATAGATTTTTACTGCCAGGAATATTTTTTATTTTAAAAGTGGCAACAGCTTATATAGTAGTAAAACTCATGATAGTAAGAAACTCAACTTTGTCATTTTTATTAGGGGCAAGTGCAGAGAAGTGATAATTAAAACATAAAGGGGAAAAATGAAAAAGATAATTTTAAATGCAAATACACTGTTTGCAGTGTACAACTTTAGATATAATCTGATGAACAGATTAAGAGATGAAGGGTATGAGATTGTTTGCCTTGGGAATAAAGACAGTTCGGCAGAACTGATAGCTCAAAATGGCTGGAGATATGTAGATGCTGGTATGAATAGAAGAGGAACAAGCATTTTAGATGATTTAAAACTGTTTTTCTTTTATCTAAAGTTATTTAGAAAAGAAAAACCAAAATATATACTAAATTTTACAATCAAACCAAATATATATGGAGCATTAGCAGGTAAATTGGCAGGAATCCCTGTAATTAATAACGTAACTGGACTTGGAGATATATTTGATACAGACAACCTCACAAGTAAAATAGTAAAAATATTATATAATATAAGTTTTAGATTTCCTAAAAGAGTATTTTTTCAGAATGATGATGATTTTAAATTATTTTTAAATAATAAACTTGTTGATAAAAAAATATGTGATAAACTACCTGGTTCAGGAGTAGAAGTTGAGAAATTTACTCCTCAAGAGACAGAAAAGAAAGATGATAAAATAAGATTTTTATTTTTAGGAAGAATATCAGTAAAAAAAGGAGTGAGAATAATTAATGAAGTTTCTAAAATACTTACTCCTAAATATCCTAATATAGAATTTCAATTATTAGGAAAGATATACACAGATGAAGAAGGGCATATTTCAAAAGAAGAACTTGCAGATTGGGAAAAGAAAAGCAGCATTAAGTATCTTGGAACTTCAAAAGATGTGAGAAATGAGATAAAAGAAGCAGACTGCATAATATTTCCTTCGTATTATAGGGAAGGGGTACCAAGATCTTTGATTGAAGCTGCTGCAATGGCTAAGCCAATACTTACAACGGATAATGTGGGATGCAGAGATATAGTTCAGAACGCCTACAATGGATATCTTGCAAAACCTAATGATGTAAATAGTATGGTGGAGATTGTAGAGAAATTTTTATCTCTTAATAAAAAAGAAAGAAAAAAATTAGGGGAAAATGGTAGAGAGAAAGTATTAAGGGAATTTGACGAAAAAATAGTAATTAATAAATATTTAAAAGTAATAGAGGGGAGGTAAGATGTTAAAAGGATTATTAAAAAAATCTTCATTTATAGTATTTATAGTGAGAATTATTGTGCAGTGGAAAAATATAAATATATTAAGTACAAAAGAAAGGTTTATTTCGAATAAATTTAAAAAAAGATTAGGTTATGAAATAGACTTTAATAAAGAACCAGAAACATTTAATCAAAAAATACAATTTAGAAAATTATATGACACTAATCCTTTATATTCAATATGTGCAGATAAATATAGAGTGAGGGAATATGTAAAGAAAAAAATAGGAGAAGAATATTTAATTCCGCTATATCTAGCAACTGATAAATTAACAGAAGAACAGTGGGATAAATTATCCGCTCCTTTTGTTATAAAGCCTAATCATGATAGTGGAACGGTTAAGATAATAAAAAATAAGGAAAAAATAGATAAAAGAAAAGTGATAAGAGATGTAAATAGATTTTTAAAGATTGATTATGGAAAAATATCCCTAGAGAAATATTATAGCACTATAAAAGAAAGAAAAATAATAGTTGAAAAATATTTAAAAGATAATATAGAAGATTTTAAATTTCATGTTTTTAATATGAAAGATGAAACAAAAATTTTTATTCAAGTAGATAGGGATAGATTTCAAGGACATAAAAGAAACATTTATGACAAAAATTTTAATAAGTTGGATGTTAAGTTTGTAAAAGGATATGATTTTTTTACTAACGATCTAAAAAAAGAGGTTTCAATAGAGATATTAAATAAAATGAAAATTTTAGTAAAAAGATTAGCTCAAGATTTTGAATATGTAAGAGTAGATTTATATAATGTTAATGGGAAAATCTATTTCGGCGAAATGACTTTTTGCCCAGAAAGTGGATTTGGAGATATTAGTCCATTAGAATGGGATTATAAATTGGGACATTATTGGGAACAATCAAAATTAAAATAAAAAAATTTATAGTGGAGATGTTGAAAATGAAAGAGTTTTTAATAACTGGAGGAGCAGGCTTTATAGGTTCAACAGTAGTAGAAAAGTTATTGAAGCAAGGAAATAAAGTAGTGGTTGCAGATAATTTTAATGATTTTTATGATTATAGCAGAAAAATAAGAAATATATTAGAAGCAACTGGAAATTATAAAAAAGTAAATGAGATATCAGAGAATTTATCAAAAGATGAAAAAATAGAAAAGTTAAAAAAAATAGTAAATTCAGATAATTTTGTTCTTGAATATGTTGATATAAGAGATATGGAAAAAATGGATAAAATATTTTCTGAATATAAAATAGACCTTGTATTTAATCCTGCTGCTATGGCAGGGGTGAGACCTTCTTTACTTGATCCTATGCTTTATGAAGAGGTAAATATAAAGGGATACATGAATTTATTAGAACTTTGTAAAAAGTATGGAGTTAAAAAATTTGTACAGGCTTCATCATCTTCAGTATATGGAAATAATAAAAATGTTCCTTTTAAGGAAACAGATATTGTAGATTTTGCGATTTCCCCATATGCAGCAACTAAAAAGTCTGGCGAAGTAATAGGTTATGTATATCATAAACTTTATGAGATTGATATGATTCAGCTTAGATTTTTTACAGTATATGGACCTAAACAAAGACCAGATTTAGCAATTCATAAATTTACTAAGATGATTTTAGAGGAAAAATCTATTCCTTTCTATGGAGATGGAAATACTAAAAGAGACTATACATATATTGATGATATAGTTGATGGAATATTGAAATCAATAGATTATTTATTTAAAAATCAAGATGTATATGAAATATTCAATTTAGGGGAATCTCATGTAGTATCTCTAAAAGAAATGGTAGAAATAATAGAAAAAGTTTTAGGGAAAAAGGCAGTACTGAATAAACAGCCTATGCAGCCAGGAGATGTAGAAAAGACATATGCTGATATATCAAAAGCAAGAAAAATATTAGGTTATGATCCTAAAACTAATTTTGAAGACGGAATTAAAAAATTTATTGAATGGTATATGAATTACTAAAAAGGGAGCAGAATATGATGAAGATAGGAGTAGTAGGAACTGGATATGTAGGTTTAGTTCAAGGGGTTATAATGGCAGAATTTGGATTAAACGTCATTTGTATGGATGTTTCAGCAGAAAAGATAGAAAGTTTAAAAAATGGAATAGTGCCAATATATGAGCCGGGATTAAAAGAGCTTTTAGAAAAAAATATGAAAGCTGAAAGAATAGAATTCACAACAGATATGAAATATACAACAGAAAATTCAGAAGTGATATTTATAGCAGTAGGAACACCACCAGCATTAGATGGTTCAGCAGATCTTCATTATGTGCTGGATGTAGCAAGAGATATTGGAAAATATATGAATGGATACAAGATAATAGTTGATAAATCTACAGTACCTGTAGGAACAGGAAAATTAGTAAGAGAAGCTATTCAAAAAGAACTTGATGAAAGAAAAGTAAATTTTGAATTTGATATAGTTTCAAATCCAGAATTTTTAAGAGAAGGAAAAGCAGTTGAAGACTGTTTAAGACCAGATAGAGTAGTAATAGGTACAGAGGGTGAAAAAGCAAAAGAAGTAATGAAAAAGGTATATGATGTACTTTTCATAAATGAAACTCCTTTTGTATTTACTAATATAGAAACAGCAGAAATGATAAAATATGCATCAAATGCTTTTTTAGCAGTAAAGATATCATTTATAAATGAAATAGCTCTTCTCGCAGAAAAAGTAGGAGCTAACACACAGGAAATAGCAAAAGCAATGGGAAAAGATGGAAGAATATCACCTAAGTTTTTACATTGTGGACCAGGATATGGAGGGTCATGTTTTCCAAAGGATACAAAAGCTATTGTAGATATAGCTAAAAAACATGGAGAAGATATGTATGTAATAAAAGCAGCAATAGATGCAAATGAGAAGCAAAAGAAAAAAATGGTAGAAAAGATAGTAGAAAAAATGAACGGAATAGAAGGAAAACATATAGCAATCTTAGGACTTTCCTTTAAACCAGATACAGATGATATGAGGGATGCCCCAAGCATAGATATAATAAGAGGACTTGTAAATGCAGGAGCAAAAATACAGGCATATTGTCCAGAAGGAATGAAGGAAGCCAGATGGAGATTGGAAGATTGTGAAAAAGCAATAACATATTGTGCAGATGAATATTCAGCAGTAAATGAAGCAGAAGCAGTAATTCTAATGACAGAATGGAATCAATTCAGAGGAATGAATTTGGAAAAAGTAAAAGCTAGAATGAATGGAGATTTTTATTTTGATTTAAGAAATGTATATACAAAAGATCAGAAAGTAAGAGGACTATTTGACTATTATCCAATAGGACAGGAGTAGAAAAAGAAAAGTTTTGGAGGAAAAATGCCATTTTATGCAAGTGCGAATGGGGATGCAGCAGCCTTAATAGTGGGGATATTGTCAATTGTAATTTTAATAATTATTTCAATAATAATGATAAATAATAATTGCCACAATAAAAAAATAAAAGAATATTTATTTTTAATGTTATTAATCCAAATTACTATAGTTATCATAGATAACTATATAACTATGTTTCCTCTTATGGGATATGACCCTAGAGCTTTTGAAGGAATGGGATGGTTTAGTTATGAAAATGGAGTAAATATAGGAAGGGGAACATATAATGATTTTGTTATTAATCCCATATATAAATTAATAAAAGTAAGGGCGGCAACTGTATTTGGGGCAATAAATATTTTTGCTAATCTTTTAACTAATTTAAACTTATATTCAATTTTAAGAAAATTAAAAATAAATTTGAAAGTTATAAAAATATTAATGTTGTTATCAGCGCTTTCTCCACTCTCTTTAATATTTAGAAGTGGTATTTTAAGAGAAGCTATTATAATAATGTTTGTATCTTATTCATTAAAATATTTTATAAATTTTATAGTAAATAAAAATAATTTTGAAATTATAAAAGCTTTTATCTTTATAGGATTAGGAGCACTATTTCATAGTGGAGTAATTTTTATATGCAGTGGATATTTTATAGCATTATTATCTGGGAAAAAAAATCAAAAAATCTATCAAATAATGGTAAGTGTATTAATAATAATATTTTTTATTTTATTTAAAGATAAATTTCTTGAAAAATTTGGTGGAGGAGAGATAGAGACAATAATAACAGTTAATAATTACACCAGCTTAAGAGAATCTTCTAGTGGATATTTGAAAAATATTTCTACTACAAGTTTAGTAGAAATACTAGAATATCTGCCGCTGTTTATGTTTTATTTTCTTTACTCTCCTACTCCAGAGATGATAAGAGGAGTACAGGATATAATAACATTTTTATTAAATTCATGTATTTTCATATATTTGACTTTTGGAAGTTATTATTTTTATAAAAAATCTTCAAAATTTTTAGACGATAAAGAAAAGATGATAATAAAATGTTTATTTATTTCAACATTAATGACTATTGCGGTTTTTTCAATTGGAACAAGAAATGCGGGAACAGCTATTAGACATAGAGATAAAGTAATATTACCTTTAATTATTATTACAGCTGTTTTATATAATAAATATTTATTTTTTAAGTGGGGAAATAGATTAAGAAGAAGGGAATGGAAAAATGGAAAAACCTATTAGAATACTTCAGATAACAGGTGGAATGGATATGGGAGGAATAGAAAATTTTATAATGAATATCTATAGAAATATAGATAGAAATAAAATTCAATTTGATTTTCTAATCCATCAAAAAGAAAAGCAGGTATTTGAAGATGAAATATTATTTTTAGGAGGAAAAATCTTCAGAATATCATCTCTGGGAAACGTAGGACATTTTAAATTTTTAAAAGCATTGAAAGAGTTTTTCTTGAATCATAAAGAATATAAGATTGTCCATTCTCACTATAATACTATAAGTGGAGTAATTTTAAGAGAAGCTAATAAATGTGGAGTAAAAATAAAAATATCTCATAGTCATACTTCATACCCTAAATATAGGTTAATAGAACGTATATATAAAAATTATTCAAAAAGTTTAATAAATAAAAATGTAGATGAAAAATATGCTTGTTCGCAAAAAGCTGGAGAATGGCTTTATGGAAAAAAGGAAAAGTTTACAGTAATAAATAATGGAATAGATCCAAAAGAATATAAATTTAATGAACAAGTAAGAAAAAAAATTAGAGAAAAACTAAAAATAAAAGATGATGAAATTTTATTAGGGCATGTAGGACGGTTTAGTAATGAAAAGAATCATGAATTTTTGATTGATATTTTCAAAGAGCTATACAGCAAAAATAAAAAATATAGATTAGCTTTAGTTGGAACAGGAAATACTGAAGAAAAAATAAAAGAAAAAGTTAAGAATTTAGAATTGAAAGAAAATGTAAATTTTCTTGGAGTAAGAAAAGATGTAAAAGATCTTCTACAAGGATTTGATATATTTAGTTTACCATCTATTTTTGAAGGACTTCCAGTTACTTTAGTAGAAGCACAAGGAGCAGGACTCAAATGCTTTATCGCAGATACAATAACAAGAGAAATAGATTTACAATGCGGGTTGATAGAGTTTATCAGTTTAAATAAATCAGCAAAGGAATGGGCGGAAATAATAGATAAAAATAGAAACTATATAAGAAAAGATACTTTAGAAAGTTTAAAATCTCATGGATATGATATGACAGAAAATGCCAAGAATTTAGAAGATAGATATATAGAACTATATAATAAAATTTAAAAGAGGGAAAGATGAAGAAGGTATGTTTTTTTAGTGCAAATTTTGAAAATAGCGGTGGAACAGAAAGAGTTACTTCCATAATTGCCAATAGATTAGCAGAATTAGATTATGATATTACAATAATCAGTTGTATAAGAGGAGAGAAGAGCTTTTTTAAATTAAATCCTAAAATAAAATTAGATAGATTATATAAGAAGTGCGGAGGAATAAAATTTAATCTCACCGCTGCTTATAAACTAAGAAAGAAAATAAAAGAATATGATTTTGACTATATTATAGATATAGATACTATTCATTCTTTTTTTAGCATACCAGCAGTAATAGGATTAAAAACAAAGGTAATTTCTTGGGAACATTTCAATTTTTATTCAGATTTAGGAGTAAAAAGAAGAAAATGGGGAAGAGTTTTAGCTTCCAGATTTGCAGAAAGGATAATAACTCTTACAAATGAAGACAGAGAAGCATTTTTGGAACATCTCAATGTGAAATCAAAAATAGATTATATATATAATCCAACACCATATCCAACTGTGAACAAAAATGAATGTAATTCAAAAATTGCAGTGGCTATAGGAAGATTAACTGCTCAAAAAGGATTTGATAAGATTTTAGATATTTGGAAAGAGATAGAAAATAAAGACAGCAATTGGGAACTGTATATAATAGGTTCTGGAGAAGATAAAGAAAAATTATTAAATCAAAAAGAAGATTTAAAATTAAAAAAGGTTATTTTTGTAGAAAATACTAAAAATATAAAAGAATATTATGAAAAAGCTTCTCTATATCTTATGACTTCCAGATTTGAAGGACTTCCTATGACGCTTATAGAAGCTCAAAGTTTTGGACTGCCTATTATAAGCTATAATATAAAAACAGGACCGAAAGATATAGTAAATAATAATGAAGATGGTTATCTGATAGAAAACGATAATAAAGAACTATTTACTGAGAAGTTTTTGGAGATATCAGCTGATAGAAAAAAAATACAAGAATTTTCAGAAAGAGCATATAAGAATTCTAAAAGATTTAAATTAGATAATATTATAGAAAAGTGGAAGAAAATACTGAAATAGACTAACTAGATTCAACTATAATGAAGATTTTAATATTTTCATTATAGGAGGAGGAATAATAATGATTTCGATAATAATACCTGTTTATAATATAGAAAAGTATTTGTCAAGATGCATTGAATCAGTATTAGATCAAACATATCAAAATTTAGAAGCTATATTTGTAAATGATGGTTCAACAGATAATTCCTTAAAAATATTGGAAGAGTATCAAAAAAAAGATAAAAGAATAAAAATTATTAATAAAGAAAATGCAGGAAGCGGAGCAGCCAGAAATGATGGGATTGAACAATCCAAGGGAGAATATCTAGCTTTTTTAGATAGTGATGATTGGTATGAAAAAGATTTTTTAGAAAGATTATATAAAAATTTAAAAGAGAATAATTCAGAGATAGCAATGTGTAATCCTAAAATGGTATATAACAATAAAGAAAGAAATAAAAATATAAACACTTATCAATTTGAAAGTATAGATTTAAATAAAACACCTGAAAAAATTTTAGGAATTTTAGGAATGCCAGTTGTTTGGAATAAATTATATAAGAGAGAACTAATAATAAAAAATGCAATTAGATTTCCAAACTATTCTTTTTCAGAAGATGTTGAATTTTTATATAAAACTTTTTTATACGTTAATAAAGTTTCAAAAGTGGAAGGGTATTTATATAACTATTATCAGAGAGAAGATTCAGCAACAAAAAAAATAAAAAAAGAATCAATAGAACAAGTTTATCAAGTATTAAGAAATATAGAAAATTATATAAATAGCAGATTTCCAGACAAACTAGAATTTTTTTATCAGTATGAAATTCAATTTATATATAGTATTTCTGTTACTTTTTTATCTAAAATAAACGATGATAAAAAAATAAAAGAAAAAATAAATAGAGAAAATAATTTATTAATAAAAAATATAGATAAAAAAGTAGCTTTTAAAAACAAAAAAATTTTAATTTATTATATCGTAATTAAATTAAATAGAATTTTAGAATTTTCAAAATGTATTTCAATATTGAAAAAATATATTTACTAAGGAGATGAAATAAAATATATATATTAAACAAATTAAAAGAAAGAGAAAAATACACAAATGATATAAAAGGATTGCATTATGTAGCATTAGAAATTCTAAAAGAATTTGATAAAATTTGTAGAAAAAATAATATAGATTATTGGTTAACCGATGGAACTCTTTTAGGAGCAGTAAGACATAAGGGGTTTATTCCGTGGGATGATGATGTAGATATTTGTATAAAAGCTTCTGATACTGATAAAATTATAAAAATATTAAAGGAAGAATTGCCATATTATTTATATGTAACAAATGATGAGTTTTTCGATAAAAAGCCATTAAGTTTTTTAAAAATAAGAGATAGATATAGTAGTGCAGCAGAAAGTCCTGAAAAGCATCTAGGAATATGGATTGATATTTTTCCAATGTCTGAAGTAAAAGAAAGTAAATTATTGAATTTTATTATGAATGTTCTTCCAAGTGATAAAATAGGAAAAAAAGAGAATAATAAGATAAAAAAAATATTAAAGATAGGCATTTGGAAAGTTTTAAATATATTTAAATTAAAAAGTAAAAATGATTTAAGTAAAATATTTTTTAATATTATTTCAAAAAAAGATAATAAAGATTCGTGTATATATACTTATGGAGATATGTGGTGGCATACATATAAAAAAGATTTAATATTTCCTTTAAAGGAAATAGAATTTGAAGGACATAAATTTTATTGTCCAAATAATACTAAAAGTTATTTGTTATCTTATTATGGAAAAGATTATATGAAATTACCACCTGAACATAAAAGAATAGTACATTGTGATATGATAAATTTATTTGAAGCAGATAACAATGTAGATATTTCATTAAAATGGAAAGAAATTGAGAAAGATTGTAAAAATATAAATAAAATAATTTAAGGAGAAATCTATTATGAAAAAAGTAACCAAAGCAGTAATACCAGCAGCAGGATTAGGAACAAGAGTCCTTCCTGCAACAAAGGCACAGCCTAAAGAAATGCTAGTAATAGTTGATAAACCTTCATTGCAATATATCGTAGAAGAACTTGTTGAATCAGGAATAAAAGATATAGTAATAGTGACAGGAAGAAATAAAAACAGTATAGAGGATCATTTTGATTTTTCATATGAGCTTGAGCATACATTGCAGAAAGAAAATAAAAATAACCTGCTTCAAAAAATAGAAAGTCTTTCTTCAATGGCAAATATATTTTATGTGAGGCAGAATCATCCATTAGGATTAGGTCATGCTGTTTTAAAAGCTAAGCCTTTTATAGGAGATGAACCTTTTATAATAGCACTTGGAGATGATATTGTATATAATTCTGAAACTCCAGTTGCAAAACAACTAATAGAAAACTATGAAAAATATGAAGCAAGTATTGTAGGATGTCAAGAAGTAGCTGTAGAAGATGTTTCAAAATATGGAATTGTGAAACCTACTGAAAAAATTGATGAAAAAACAGTTGAAATAAATGATTTTATAGAAAAACCTTCAATAAAAGAAGCCCCTTCAAAACTAGCATGTCTTGGAAGATATTTATTAAATGGAAGAATATTTGAATATCTTGAAAAGGTTAAACCTGGAAAAGGTGGGGAAATACAACTTACTGATGCAATATTAGATATGTTGAAAGCTGGAGAAAAAGTAGTTGCATATGAATTTGAAGGAAAAAGATATGATATAGGTAGTAAAATTGGACTTTTAAAAGCGAATATAGAGTTCGGTCTGAGAAACGAAGAAATAAAAGAGGAACTAAAAGAATATCTTAAAGAGGAAAAACATAGAGAAAAATTTTAATTACTAAGGAGAGGATATGAGTAATAAAGAGTATGATTATTATGATGAAGGGGAAAATGAAGGACTTGATATAGTAGATTTAATTTTTATTATGCTAAGACGTTGGAAGCTGATAGCATTAACAACAGTGCCTATAGTAATATTAGGTTTTGTATTTGCTAATACCAGACCTACAATATATCGGGCTCAAACCAGCCTAATGGTAGCAGGAATAAATACTGGAGTAACATTAAACAGTGATGACATGACACTTAACCAAAAGCTTATAGCAACATATTTAGAACTTGCTAAAAGTGATTTAATAATGCAGAGAGTAGTAGAGAAATTTGATCTTCAGGAAAGTACAAAAGTATTAGCAGCTAATATTTATATGTCAGCTGTTCCAGAGACTGAAATAATTAAATTATCATATAAAAATAGAGACCCTCAACTTGCAGCAGCAGTAACTAATGAAGTGGCACAGCAGTTTATCAGCAGAATAAATCAGGTGATGAAGATAAGAAATATCAGCGTGCTGGAGAGAGCTGAAGTACCACAAATTCCAATGCCTAAAAATAAAATGACAATAATAATAGCTTCAATGATTTTAGGAGTATCTCTTGGAATGGGGATTATTTTTATAATTGAATTTATTTTTAGTAAATTGAGAAAACCAAAGGACATAGAAAAAATATTAAAGCTCCCAATGCTTGGGATGATACCAGAATTTTCTGACATAGATCAAAGTAAAGGAGAAAAAGATGAAAGAAAATAATTTTTTTTTAGATGTAAATAATATGGAAGTAACAGAATCCTTAAGAACATTAAGAACAAATATTTCTTTTCTTAATGATAAAAAAAAGGGGAAAACAATATTATTTTCAAGTTCTATTCCAGCTGAAGGAAAATCTTTTATAGCATCAAACTATGCAGCTAGTTTGGCAATAACTGGGAAGAAAGTTCTTCTTATAGATTGCGATATTAGAAGACCAAGAGCCCATAAAAGTTTTGGAATAAAAGTAGAAAGAGGGCTTGAATCAGTTTTAATGCATAATATCCCAGTAGAAAGTATCATAATAAAAAATATAATGGAAAATTTAGACATTCTTCCTACCCAACATATAAAACACAATGTAACAGAACTTTTTGTTAATGATGAAATGAAGAAAATATTAGAAGATATAAAAGAAAATTATGACACGGTAATTTTGGATACTCCCCCTATAGCTATTGCTTCAGATGCAGTAATTTTATCACAATATGTAGATGGGGTTGTAATAATAATAGGATACGACCAGGTAGCTAAGAGAGAACTTGAATTTACTAAAAAGATGTTTGATAATACTAGAGCTAATATCTATGGATTTGTTGTAAACGGAGTTGATAAGAAAGGAATGTTTTATGGAAACTATGGATATTATAATAATTACTACACATATTATGAAGAATACTATATGGATGAAAATAACGAAAAGAAAAAGAGAAAAATAAAGAATAAACCTAAAAATAAATTAGAAGAATTTATCTGCAAAGTTAAAGCAGCGTATAGAAGACATTTTTCTGGAGATCTTAAGAAAAGGAGATAAATGATAGATATTCATTCACATATACTTTTTGGGGTAGATGATGGACCAAAAGATTTAGAAGAGAGTTTAATTTTATTAAGACAGGCGGAAGAACATGGATACAGAGGAATTGTATGCTCTTCCCATTATTTCATAGGGATATTTGAGAATAAAAATTATGATGAAAATTTTCAGATTTTAAAAGAGAGAATAAGAAAAGAAAAAATAAATGTGGATATATATAAAGGAAATGAATTTGCTTTAATGGAAGATAGTAATTTATACATAGATAAAGTACATAAGATAAATAATGGAAACTACATTTTGGTTGAGATAAAAGGAATGATATTATATAAAGTATGCCAAAAATTTTTTATAAATCTTTTAAAAAGAGGTTTGATTCCAGTTTTTGCTCATGTAGAAAGATATAGATATATAAAAAATCATGAATTTGAAGAACTTATAAAATTGGGAGTAGTATTGCAGATGAATTTGAATACAGCTGCAAAACCCGGAAAAAAAGAACGAGAGCTTTTGGAAAAAAGATATATAGGTATTTTAGGAACAGATACCCATGGAGTTAGAAGAAGAGACTATAATTTAAAAGAAGAATTAATAACAGTTGAAGAAAATTTAGGAAAAGAGTACTTTAAGCTTCTTACTCAAATAAACCCAGAAAAAATAATAAATAATGAAAAAATTGAATTTTTAAAAAAGGGAGCAGAAAAAGATGAGAAGAAAAATAGTAGGATTAGGGGTATTTTTAGTAGTTTGTGGGATAAGTTATGGAAAAAGTTTTACTCTTGAAGATATTTTAGAAAGAGCTAAATCTTCAAATCCACAAGTAAAAATACAAAGATTAAATACTCAAGTAACTAAGAAAGAAAAAGATAAAGCATTAAAAAATTATATATTACCACCAATAACAATAGAGGATTCTTCTGAATGGGATGATATAAAAAAATATGGACTTGGTATAAAAAGTGTAGATCTTCAAATAAATGTATTTGAAGGTGGTAAAAGTATACATGGATATAAAACATTAAAATCAAAACTTGCTATCGCAGAAAATAATGAAGTTTTGACAGAAATAAAAGCACAAGAAGAAGCGGTAGCTACATATTTTACTATACTTAATGCACAAAAGCAAAAAGAGATAACAGATACAGCAATAAAACTTATGGAAAAGCAAAGATCAAGGATATGGGATCTTTATACAAATGGAAAATTTGTTCCAAAATCTGAATATCTAAAGATAGAAGCAAATATTGAAAGTAATAAAGTTCTTAATATGAAAAATGAGCAAGAAGAAACTAATACTATGGGAATACTGGCTAGGATTTTAGATTACCCTTTGAATAGTCAAATTGAACTAGAAGACTTTGACCCAGAAGCATATCTTCAAATTAAAGCTCATGTAAGAGATGGCAATAAAAAACCAGTTGAAGCAACTCTACTTGGAAAAAATGAAAAACATAATTTAGATATAGCAGAATATAATGTAAAAATAGCTAAAGCTGAATTATATCCTACTATTTACACAAAATATGAACATAATTTTACTGAAAGAGATAGTAATGGGGACCTTAGAGATGTAAATGAAGATAGATTTGAACTAGGATTTAAATGGGTATTTGAATGGGGAGGAACTTTAGATAATGTTAAGTCTAAAGAGTTTGCTTATGAACAGGCGAGAATTAAGTATGATGACCAAATTAAAGGAATTACTTTAGAGATGAGAAATCATTTAACTAGAGTGAAGTCACTGTATGGACAATCTTTTGTAATGAAAAAGAGAGCAGAACTTTTAAAAGAAAATATGGAAATTGATAATATGAGATATGAAAATGAATTGTTGAGTACATTTGATTATTTAAACTCTGTAAATAATTATAGAAGTGCTCAGGAAGATTATTATAAAAGTCAAAGAGATTTAGTTCTTGCAGTAATTCAATATGAAAACCTATATAAATAATATGGTTAGGAGAAGATAATGGATAAAAAATATTCGAAAATAGGTATAATAGTTTTAGTAATAGCGGCTATTATAGGAGTTGGAATAAAAAATATTGATTTTTTAGGAAGAAATAGAGTAAAAGTAGTAAAGCTAAAGATGGGACAACTTGCTGATACAAACCTTTATACTGGAATAGTTGTGCCTGGAGAAATTAAACCTGTTTATATGGAAGCTCCAGCTATAGTTGAGAATATTTATGTGAGGTTAGGAGAAGAGGTAAGTTCAGAAACACCTTTAATGTCATTTAGCAGTCAGAGTATATCTGAAAATGAAAGAGCATTAAAATTGAATGAAATGGATATAAAAGATATTGAACTTCGTATAGCTGATCAAGAATCAGGGACAATGAAACTTGAGTTGGATAGCAGATAACTTGAAATAAAAAATATTGAAGAACAGATAAAAGGAGATCAGAGAAGACTGCCAGTACTTATTGAAGAAGCAAGAATAACAAAGAAAAAATCTGATACTTATATGCAGCTTTTAGCCAAAGATGGAGTTTCTGCAACAGAAGCAAGTTTGATGAATACAAATGCTAATAAAAGACAGGCAGAGTTAGAAGATTTAAAAACATCTCTTGAATTGAATAAAGAGAAATATCACCTTATGTATATAAGTTATGAAAGTTTGAAAAGAGAATTAGATATTAATAAAGCAAAAATGGTTTCTCAATTAGAAAAACTAAAATTACAGAATGAAACTTTTAAATTAAGAGATCAACAGCTTAAAGAACCTTTAAAAGCAGATATAAGGGGAGTGGTATCTGGAATAGATGTAACAGAGGGAGGAAGTGTTATTCCAGGACAGAGAGTTATTTCTATTGCAATTCCAGGAGAAAGCAGAGTAAGTCTTGAAATTCCTGTATATCAATCTGCTTTTATTCAAAAGGGGCAAAATGCAGTAGTTATTTCAAGAGAAGCAGATGGAGATAAAAGATACAAAGGAAAAGTTGAAAAGGTTTCTTCAGCAGCAGTCAAAACACAATATGGAAAAGGAAATGACAAAATTATAGCAGTTGAAGTCGTGCTGATTGAAAAGAATGATTTAAAACCTGGATTTATAGCAGATGTGGAAATTAATGGAAAATCAAAAAAAGATATTCCAATAGTAAGTAGTTTTTCAGTATTGGAAGAAAATAAAGAATACTTTGTATATATTAATGAAAATGGAAGAGCTATAAAACATAAGATAAAAATTGGAGCTAGAGATATAAACAGCTATGAAGTATTGGATCTTCCTGTTGGAACTGAAATAATTGTAAATCCATTTAAAGTCAGAAATGGAGAAAAAATAAAGGTTGTTGATTAAAATGAATATGAAATTCTGGTTTGCCTATAAACTGCTTATTGGAAATTTAAGAAGAGCTATTTTTCCATTTCTTGGAGTGACAGGTGGAGTAATAGCCTTAATAATGTCTCTTTCATTAGGTGCAGGAGGAGAAAAGATAATATCTAATGATCTTCTTTCAATGAGTGATAATAGAATAATGATAGGTGGTGCTGAAATGAATATGAGGGATATGCAGATATTAGAAAATTATCCAATGATTCAATATACAGTATTTCCAGAAGCCAGAACTACAATAGGAAGGAATATATTTAGGGGTTATTCGCAGAAAGCTCTCAGTACTTTAAGATTGAATTTATTAAAAGATAGAGAAGTAATTTTAGATAAAAAGCAATTTACTAATAAAAAAATAGGAGATATTATAAAATTTTCTATTGATGAGAGAGAACATACTTTTTTAGTAAAAGATATGTATGAGGAAACCAATCCTTTTGAATTAATGAAGCAAGGGAATAGAATAATTATTTCACAAGAGTATTATCAAAGACTTTTTGGAAAGAATAGTTACAGTCAAATTATAATGTCTTTTGATAAAAATGAAGAAGCTGAAGAATATATTCCATACATTTTAAAAAAAATTAATTATGGAAGAGGAACTTTAGATAAAATAAAGCTTCTTGAGACTCCTGAAATTTATAAAAAAGTGATAAAAATACAGAAATTAGTAAAAAGTTCTTTGAATATGCTTTCAATAATCTCGTTATGTATTGGCGGATTTGGAATTATGAACTTAGTAGCAAGTGGAGTAAAATCTAGATGTAATCATATTGGAATAATGAGAGCAATAGGAATGGCAAAGAGAGATATTATAGAAATTTTTTTTATAGAAGGAATGGTAATTTCTATTTTGGGATCAGTAATTGGAGTCACTATAGGAATAATATTCTCTCTTATTTTTGGAAAGTTAATATCTATTGCACCAGAATTTAATTTTTTACAGATTGCAGCAGCTTTTTTTATTTCTATAATACTAGGAGTAGTCATGGGAATTTATCCAGCAGCCAAAATTGGAAAAATGAATATAATTGAAGCCTTAAAAGAAAATTAAAAAATAAATACTTTTGAGTAAGTTATTAAGAAGAATTTATATGAAATTTTAAGTTAACAGAAAAAATTAATAAACAGGGAGGAAAAAATGTTAAAAGAAAAGGTTTTATTAGGAACATTTATTCTAGGGTCACTATCTTTAGCAGCTGGGATGGAAACAGCTGTTTCATCAGCTGTCATTTCTTCTAATCAGATAAAAACCAGCAAAGAATTTTTGTACATTGCTAAAGATTTTAGTGAAGTAGCAGTATTGCCTGGTTTTTCAATTAATGCACCAATAGGGCTTGTTCCAGGAGCAAAAGCCATTTTTGCCGGAATTTCAGGAACATATAATAATGTTGAAAATACAGATGGAGGAATGGGATTTGGATTTGGTTATGGGAATCCATATGAAAATTTAGGAGGGGCAGTTTCATTATCATTAGGAAGTATTAATCCAGATGATGGGGGAGCATTTAACAGAGGAAATTTAAACTTTTCTGTAGGTCATATTTTTAAAAAATATGGAGTAGGAGTTGCAGTTGGAATGTCAGGAGCAACATTATGGCATGATAATGAAAATGATGATCTGGAACCTAGTTTTTATGGAGCAGTTACTAAATTGCTGCCTAATAACCTGGCGCCTGTTATTTTGACAGTTGGAGTTGGAAATAATGCTTATGCAGATACAAATACTTCAGGAGATAAGAAAGATAAAATTTATGGATTTGTATCAGGAGCTATATATATTCTGCCTCAAGTGAGTTTAATTGCTGACTATACAAGCGGGGTAACAAGTTTAGGATTTGGAGTAGTTCCATTCCCAACTTTACCAATTACATTGACCGCTGGAGCATATGATATAGCAAAACAAGGAACTCAAAATAAGATTTCTTTTATAGGTGGATTATCCACAGCGTATGTATTTTAAGTTAGATAAGACAATTATCCAAGGGAGGTAAAGTAAATGAAAAAATTATTTTTAGGAATATTTATTCTATTGACAGCAGTTTCTTATGCAGTTGAAAAAGACAATAAAGATACTGTAAAGAATATATCTGAAAGGGAAGTAGTGACTAACGAAAGAACTTTAGGTGAAACTTTTATGGATGCTTTTGGTATGAGAGAGAATAGAGCTGATATTGAAGAAACAGGTAATGTGAAGGATTCTAAGGGAACAGCAAGAGCCAATGCTACAGTGTCATCAGTAACAGTATCATCTTCAGCAAATAATTCAGTAACAGTAATGACTCCATATGGGAAATATTAATGCCATATTTGTCAAAGAAAGAGAGAGAAATCTTACCTAAAAAATAATAAAATATCAAAAATGGGAAAAGTAATTATAAAAAAAATATCGAGATTATTTTTAGCAGGGATTTTGGGTATAGTTTTTGTTTCATGTGGTAGTAAATCAAAAGAAAAAGAAATAACAGTTTATTCTTTTTTGGAGGAAAATTATATTTCGAATTAATTATAATATTGATAATATTGAATCTAAATTTATAGACAAAGAAAGTAAAGATCCAAGATGGGTAGGATAAGTGCATGGATGACAGCATTTAGTTATAATACTAAAGGGGGAAAAGATATGGAATAGTAGAGTTAAAGATGAAAAATTTAAAGAGTTTTTGGGAGAGGAATAAGATTGGAAAAAATAAAAATTAGTGTAATAATTCCTATTTATAATGCAGGGTTGTATTTAGAGAAATGCCTTAGAAGTATAATGAATCAATCATTGAAAGAAATAGAAATAATTTGTGTAAATGATGGGTCAACTGATAATAGTTTAGAAATTTTAAAAGGATTAGGGAAAGAAGATAAAAGAATAAAAATTATAAATCAAATAAATCAAGGAGTTAGCAAGGCTAGAAATGAAGCTTTAAAAATAGCCAAAGGAAAGTATTGTTTAAATATAGACAGTGATGATTGGGTTGAATTAAAATACTTAGAGGATATGTATAAACTTGCAGAAAAAGAAAATTTAGATATTGTAGTTTCAGACTATTATGAAGACTATCTTGATGGAAAAATAAAAATGAAAAAAGGGAAAAAAGATCAGAAAAAATTATTTTTAATTCAAAGGAATATTTGCAAGATTTTTTTTATGATGGCGATGTACCAACAATGTGGAATAAATTATTTAAAACTTCATTGTATAAAGAAAATAATATTTTTTATCCAGTAGATATTTCTTTAGGAGAAGATTTAGCTACTATTCCGAGGCTTATATATTTTGCAAAAAGAATAGGATATTTAAAAAGAGCATATTATCATTATAGAGAAAATTCTAAAAGTATAACAAATACAATTACTGGAATAAAAAAATGCCAAATTTTTAAATGTTTTGATCTGTTAAAAATATTTTTTGAAGAACAAAATGAAGATTATGAAGAATTATTATATAGATATAATATTTATCATTTAAATGATTTCTTATTTTTTAAACCAGCATTTGATAATAAAGAATATGTAGAAGGATATAAAAATTTTTTACTATTCATAAGAGACAAGAGATTGAATGAGAATAGAGATATACTGAATAAGATAAATAAGGTAATTGTTTTTTTTATAAAAATATTAATTTTATTTCCATATAAAACAACTTTTTTATTTATAAATAAAACTATAATTTTACTAAAAAATATAAAAAATAAACTAAAATGAGAATTAGGTAAAAAATATGGAATAATATTTTTTAGCATATAGAAAGGAAAAAATGAACAAAAGATTTAAGAAGGCAATAATATTGAATTTTATAATAACTATTGTTATGAGTATATTTTCATTTATAGTAAATAAATATTTTGCAAATTATATGGGAATAGAAAAACTAGGATTAATGAAGTTATTTACTCAAATAATGGGATATTTAAACCTAGTAGATATGGGAATAGCTTCAGCATCAACTTATGCGCTATATGAACCGCTTTA
>ENA-OOZR01000441-OOZR01000441.1-human-gut-metagenome-genome-assembly--contig:-NODE-441-length-36338-cov-2.206653_pt1 | contig 36338 bp, 48 predicted proteins | sample MGYA00241045_ERZ501406 | MGnify/ENA primary metagenome ERZ501406 (study PRJEB25962, sample SAMEA2042920) | human gut metagenome | biome: human gut; feature: human-associated habitat; material: faeces...
TTGCTGTTAATCATTTATTGGAATTGAAAGAAATGAAAAATATTTTGGGATTGCAAAAGAGAGGATAGAGAATAATGACAGAGCAAGAAGCAATTAACAGGCTTAAATATAGAATAGAAACGGCAACTCAAATCGCTGGGGTAGGAAGCGGAGATTCTTTTGAAGATATGGAAATGGCAATAGCAGCACTTGATAAACAGATACCAAAGAAATATGAACGTGGTCTTAGCAGTGATGTGAGATGTCCTATATGCGGAACTTTCACATCAGATGTTTTTGAACATAGATATTGTGCCTATTGTGGTCAAAGGCTGGAATAATACACAATATATAGTATCAAATAAAACAAAAATCACAATATATAGTAAAAATTTGCTAATAAAATCCGCATTTTATTAATGGAGGTATTAAATGTATTATGATGATTATTATGAGCCAAGTGAAGAAGAAATCTTCTTTGATGAGTTAAAAGAGAAATTTAAGGAAACCCTCAAAGCCGATGTTCGTGACAAGATGAAATGTTTAGAAATTGAGAATAAAGATCTAAGGCGACAACTTGATAGCTATAAAAGCAAAGAAAGAGAATTAAGAAGTAAAAAAGATTCTCTTAAACACAGAGAAGAAAATTATAAGCGTGAAGTAGAAAAAGAATTCTATAGAAAAACTATGGAAGAAGTTTTTGAGAACCTATTAGAAGATTCAGATGTTTGGTATGCAGAACATGTACCGCACATGAAACCAAAATGTAATTTATGTGATGAAAACAGAGAATTAGTTGCCACATATCCAGATGGCACGATGACTAAAAAGCCATGTGAATGTTCAAAGAATATTTATTCGTATGAACCTGTAATTTCGCAGAACCGAATGATTAAATTCCACAAGGCATATAATCCAAGATATGCTGATGATAAAAATGTATACTTTGTAAAGAATTACAGGCCTAATAAGAATTCTATAAAGAATTAGAAAAAAGTTTTTCTGAAATTGAAAAAATATTTGATGATTTTACAGATGAAACAAAGGAATATCATAAGCAGAAAAGATATGGCGAAAGAATTGCTTTTAGAAGTCAAGCTGCTTGCCAAAAATATTGTGACTGGTTAAATGAAAAGAAGGAGAATTAACGTATATGAACATTATTTGTAAGCCAAGAAATTGTGGAAAAACGTATGATTTGATTATGGAGTCAGCTAGAACAGGTCATCCAATTGTAACTGCAACTTCAGCTGAAGCTAGGTTTGTCAATGAAGAGGCAAAGCGCATGAGAGTGCATATTAAACAGGCAATTAGTGTTAGAGAATATGAAATTTTTAAAAATAATGGTTCATTATTTAATAGTCTAAGTTGGACAGGTAAAGTGCTAATTGATAATGTTGATTTAGTATTGGGAAATTTATTTGAGGCAGAAGTGGTAACAGCAACATGTACACTAGACAATATGAAGGAGAATAATAACATGGATCGTGCTTTGAATTATATTAAAGAATGTCGTATTGAAAATGGAAACGATGTTATTGATGTAAATATCATCGTTCCAGACAAAGTAGTAGAAGTAATATTTATAGATGGAACGAAAGAAAAGTCCGTATGTAGAGAACCTGATGTGTTTAGTCTTGAACAGGCAATTGGAATTTGTATTTCCAAAAAGGTTATGGGTGGATCATCCGCCTATAACAATGCTGTTAAGCATGGAATTAAAGTTTATGAAAATAAAATTCGTGAAGAGCAGATGGACGAGGAAGAACAGAAACGCATCGAAAGAAAACGTGCTAAAAGGAAAGCTTATAAGGAGCGTAGATCTGCTAAGAGAGCGCAGGAAGAAAGAGAAAAACAAATTGAGATTCAGAAGGAAGCTTATATTAGGGCTATGCTTGAAGTTGAAAGTATGAAGAATAAGGGTGTGTAATTACATACCCTTATATAAAATGAGGGCGCATAATGATATTAGTCAATGGATATTGGGAGCAGATATACGATTTACAAGATATCTCGAAGATAATTAGAGAAAACTATAACAGAGATTTAGCTGATGAATTAGATAGATTGATTCCGCAATATACCGATGATGACTATTTGGAGTTAAAAGACGAATATGAAAAAAGTGAAGATAGGGTATATGATCTGGAAGCTGAAAATTACGATTTGGCAAATCAGGTAAATTTGCTGGAATGTAAAGTCGATGAATTGGAAGATAGAATAAATGATGAACAAAGAGATTTTAGATAAATTAATTATAGAACAGCAGCAGTGTAATGAATTATTTAATATTGCTTCAAAACTCAATCAAAATGAAAATACACGAACTGAATTTTCTCAAAAAGTTACTTCTTACATGTGTGATCTAATACAGACATTAAGCTTTCTAATTGGAGAGATTCAAGGTGAAATGGAGAATGAACAAATATTAGAAATTACTGAAAAATTGGGAGTAGGTTACGATAGTGAAAATTCTAATGTAATAAAGAATTGTAGAACCTGTGCACATAATGTTGAATATCCACCACCACACACATGTGATATTTGTGACAGCTTAGATGAAGAATTATATTGGATGTGGGAGCCTAAGTTATGAAGTTTGAAAAAGTTGGGAATTATTTATGGGTTACATCAAATATTTACTTCGATTATGAAGAATGTTTTTGTGGTAGACCATACATCAGTTTATCAGCATCTAAAGAATTCGTTTCTGCATGGGGAAGAGATAATACGATATTCATAGGAATAGAAGATAATGATGATTTTGATACTGGATTATTATATAAGTGTAATTCAGATAACTTCATTGATGTATTACATGAGTTAATTAATTGGATGAGAGATCACGAACAGGGGATTAGTAACTATAACGATATCTGGAATATACTTGAGTTCTTTCCGGATTGCGGATGCGAAAGGGTGTTTTGGTGATATTATGAAATGTAAGAATCATGTAGGTTATCTGAAAGAAAAATATAATTACGCTTTAAAATGTAAGAATTGTCTAGCTTGTGAAAAAGGTTTCTTTAAATCACTACCTGATAAATATGTATGTATTGGAGTGCCAGAGCCATTTATTATAAATAATGTTGATTCGTATTGTAATAAATACTTGAATGATAACTCTTTTGATTGTTGGTCTTGGAATGAGATTAATAATGATACATGGTCACATGGTACATTCAGTACAAGAGAAGATGCAATAAAAGATGCTCTTGGATGTATGGAATTTTATAAGGAGTTTAATCCAGTAATTCATCTGGGTAAATGTATATACGTTCCACTCAGGACTGATGTGGATGCTGAGAGAGTTTTACAATATTTAGATGAAGCTTATTGTAGTGATACTGGTTGTGAAGATTACATATACGAGGATGTAACGGATGACCAGATAGAATGGTTGGAGAATAAATTTTCAGATGTTATGATTGAGTTCCATGAAAGGATTGGATTAAAACCAACATGGTTTGAGGTAATAGATCAGGAAGAAATTAATCTGAAAGATGTTAAGTGTGTTAGGTAGGAGTATAAAAAATGACACTTGAAAAAATCAAAAATGCTTTAAAATCAGAAGATTATAAGTTTCTACAAGAGAATAAAAAACTTGGTAAAAATATTATCATCTTAACGCTTGGTGGTAGTCATGCTTATGGAACGAACAAAGAAGATTCGGATTTGGATATTAGAGGGGTAACACTAAATTCTAAAGAAAATATATTATTAGGATCTGATTTTGAACAGGTAGTAGATTTAGATACAGATACTACAATATATTCTTTTAATAAAATATTACAGTTACTTTCTTCTAATAACCCAAACGTGATTGAGATTCTTGGTTGCAAGCCAGAACATTATATACATGTTTCTAATGTTGGGAGAGAGCTGTTAGATAATCAAAAAATGTTTTTATCAAAATTATGTATTCATAGTTTCGCTGGTTATGCTTCGTCACAGTTGAGACGCATGGAAAACAAGGCCGCAAGATTGGTTGGACAGGCACAAAATGAAGCACATATTTTGAAAAGTATTAATAATGCAAGATTTGAATTTAAAAACAGGTATTATCCTCATGAAGATAGCGATGTAAAACTTTATATAGATAAATCAACTCAAGAAGAATATGATAGTGAAATTTTCATGGATGTGAATTTGACTCATTATCCTTTACGAGATTGGGCTGGCATGTGGAATGAGATGAAGTCTATAGTTAGTAGTTATAATAAAATTGGTATGCGAAATAAAAAAGCAATTAACCATAATAAGTTGGGAAAGCATATGGCTCATTTACTTAGACTTTATATGATGTGCATAGACATTCTTGAAAAAGAGAAGATTATTACCTACAGATCCGATGAACACGAATTGCTTATGAGTATTAGAAATGGAGAATATTTAGATGATAATAAGCAGCCTATTCCGGCGTTTTATGATTTATTAAATGAATATGAAAAGCGATTTGAGTATGCCAAAGCTAATACATCACTTCCTGATTTACCAGATTATAAGCGCATTAATGAATTTAAAATGGACGTAAATGAACGTATAGTGAGAGGGGAAATCTTATGACAATATCCAAAAAGATGAGAGAACGATTTTGCAAAGATTGCAATATTCCAATTAAATTATTCATAGAACCTTACTTTACAGATCGATTAAATTTGTTTGATAAGTATTATGGTTCTGTAGATAAGTGGAATTTATTTTTAAAGGAATTAGAGAAAGAGAAGTATAATAACGAACAGGACTATTTTGAAGAATATAATAAAGTAAAAGATTCTGCTATTCTATGTATCAAAAATTCTAAAGCATATCAAAAATTCAATTCTGATGACATGAATAAATACCGTGTTAAACATGAAAATCTTCCTGAAAAAGATATTTATAAGTCAATAAATGAAGATAAAGTATTCATTAGTATTGATATGAAAAAGGCAAATTTTTCTTCTTTGAAACATTATGAAGATAGCATTGGAGAAAACATATTTGGAGGGGCTTCCACATGGGAAGATTTTATTAAATCATTTACAGATAATAAACACATTATTGATAGTAAGTATATCCGTCAGGTCATTTTAGGAAACTGCAATCCAAGAAGACATATTACTTACGAAAAATATCTAATGGATCAGGTGTTAAGCTGTTTATATGATTTTGTTGATGAAAAAAGAGTAGCATCGTTTTCCAATGATGAAATTGTCTATGATATGACATCAGCGAGTGATTTAAACACATTGAAGCTTGTAAAAGGATTAATAGATGAAAGGTTAAGAGAAAAATTTAATATTCCATTTAGTGTAGAACTGTTTACATTACATAAAATTTATGGAACAGAAGGGTATTATAAAAAGATTTTTAAAGAGAATGGAGAAACTAATATTGAGTTCAAATGCCTGGATAACTACATGCTGCCATTTGTAATTAGAAAATTTTTAGGAGAAGAGATTACAGATAGCGATAGGGTATTTTATCATGAGGGATTATTGGCACAGTTTATTAGTATACCAGAGATTAGAATAAATTAAACAGTTTTATGGAACTTAAGTAAAACAAAAGTTTCATTTGGAGAATATATAAATGTAACAAGTGAGGCAAAGTAATGACAGTAAAAGAACAAATTGATTATATGATTTTGTCTTTACAAATCGCAAAAGATGAAATTGATTATGCAGAAAAATATATTAAGGAAGAAAAGAAGGATGAAGATTTCTACTCATATGGACATATGGGATATAGCAACAGAAGTCCGAATGGTACATTGATTAGAGAGTCGTTTAAAATGGTAAGTAGAGTTGCTAACTTGGCAGCTAAAAATGACAATACTAAATTATTTAATGGGGAAGAAGGTATATGAGATTAAAGAATTGGTCTGTAACAGGAGGATTTAGTCAAAATTTTACAGCTCCTGAGCTTAGAAAATATTATTTGCAGGGAAATGTCTATGGACACCCTGACTTTAAGGATGGTGATCCCGTAATTACATCAAGAATTATAAAAATAAATGACAAAGGTAGTCATAAGGAAGCTATTACGAAAAGTGGATCTGTTTATGAGTTATACAAGGAAGATGTAGATAAGTATGCAGAAGAACAGTTATTAATGTATTAGTGACTACTGCAAGTGGAGAAGTAACTAAGGTACAGAGAATGTACAAAGGTAGTAAAATCTGATGGAGGTGGAGTCGGATTTACGGTGAGGCAAAAGCTTGGATGCTATTACCTGAATCATATAAGGAGAATTAAATAATGTACATATATCAATCTCATATGGGAGGCTTATATACCTCTGATGATGAATTAGACTATGAACAGACCTATTGTGAAACTTGTGGAGATAGTGATTGGCTTATCGGATATGCTGAAACCAGAGAAGAAGCATGGGATTTACTAAAAGATGATACGAATATAGATGGGTCTGGTGGTTGGGACTATGAATATATTCAGGACTTTTTGAGAAATTGGGAGAATTAAACAATGAGTAACAATCAGTGCGAACATAAATGGATTCATCTGGATACTAAATATATTTATCTTGATCATTATCCAGGTTCATGTAAGTTTAAAAGAGTTGATAGGTTCTTTTGTGAAAAGTGTTGTGAAACAAAAGAAATTGTAAAGAGCTGCATGGATTATGAGGACAGATATCCAGAGTGGTTTGATTTTAAAAATTATATAACAATTAGATATTAGCAAATAAAGGAACATTGATGGAAAAATAAATATAAAACTTGAATGGAGTAACATCTATCTAAAGATAGTGTATGTGGTTGATATGACAAAGTATATTGCGAGTGTAAGTTGGGGCAAAGATAGTACAGCAATGATTCTTAAATTAATCGAAGAAAAATGGCCTCTTAATGAAGTGATTTTTTATGATACCGGAATGGAGTTTATGATGTAAGAGATATGGTTTTGCCAATATTACAAAAGAATAATATTAAATATACTGAATTAAAACCAAATAGAAGTTTCTTACTTGATATGCTAATTAGACCAAAGACAAAAAGAAAAACCAAAGAGATTGTTTATGGTGATGAGTGGTGTGGTAAATGTAGGTGGCAAACATTTATAAAAAGAGATGTATGCAATAAATATACTGGAAAAGATAATATTGTTTATATTGGAATTGCGTCTGATGAAAACAAAAGATTGGAAAAACTAGAATCTTACAAGCAAGCCCCATTAGTGAAATGGGAAATGACAGAAGAGGATTGTTTACAGTATTGCCACGATAATGAAATCTATTGGATGGAAGATGGAATTGAACTTTATTCTGTATTAGATAGAGTTTCGTGTTGGTGTTGTCAAAATAAAAATCTTAAAGAATTAAAAAATATGTACCAATATTTACCTAGATATTGGGGATATTTGAAAGGTTTACAATCAAGGATTGATACTCCATTTAAGGGGGAAGGTAAATCCATATTTGATTTAGAGGAAAGATTTAAGAAGGAGATAGAAAATGCCAGAAATTAGAGAATTATTAACAGAAGAACATATTAACCAGATTCAGAAAGGTATCTCAAAAGCAATTAAGAATGTTGATTTTGATAAGATTGTTAATGATTTTATCATGCAAGAGTTTGATTATGCTTCAGATAGATGTGAGGTCGTTAATTCAATTGATAATATGATTGTGAAAGTAATCAGAGAGCATTTGGTGAAGAGCGGATTGTTAAAGGACAATGAATAAACATGAGAATTTACAAAGAAAAGCAATATTTAATCTTTGATTATGAAGATGGTCGTACAGTAAAATATGATTTTGCTACAAAGACGGCAATTGGGATTAAAGGTAAAACTGTTAAAGATCTGAGAAGTCAATTAAGAAATTATACTTTAGATGAGTTATATGAATGCTTTGATGATAAGAAATATGCCAATTTCTTAAAATTTATAAGAAGATCAGAATATAATTGCATAAGTAATATTGGATCAATTCTTGATAAAGTGCCGCTGTACTCAAAATTTGAACAAATATTTTCCGCAGGGATTGATGATATTATTAATGATGGAAAGTATTTTAAATATACCATTAATGAACTTCCAAAATCATTAATCAAATTATGCAAAGAACATGAAATAAAACTAAGTAATAATATGGTAGGTTATTTTATAGATAATCCTGCTGCATATCTAATTGCCTATGATTTAGATTTCTTGAGTTTGACTGATACTGATATTTTAGCCGTTTGGAAGAAGGAAAAATATATAGATCGACTTAATAATACATATCAGTCCTGTTTCGGAAATCTAATCAATAATTTTGGATATAGAGCCAAGGACTTATGGTTGTATATAGATAGAATTAAAACATTTGAAGCAATAGAAGATATGAATTATTTACTAAATGAATTATATGACTATGCAAATATGATGAAGCAACTTAGCCCAAAGTATGATAAATACCCAAGAAATTTGCTTACCACACATAGAATTGCTTGTAGAAATTATAATAGGATGAAGAAAGAATTTTCAGAAGAGATGTTTAAAAAGAGAATAAATAAACAGTATGAATGTTCTTTTGGAGATTATATATTCATTTATCCAAAGTCTACCCAGGATATCAAAGATGAAGCCGTTTCTCAAAATAATTGTGTAGCTTCATACATCGATAAAGTAATTGATGGTAAATGTCATATTTTATTCCTAAGAAAAAAGAATAAACCAGACGATAGTTTAGTAACGATTGAAGTCAGAGATGACAGAATTGTACAAGCTAGAAGACGTTTTAATGATCCAGTTACAGACGAAGATCAAATAGCAATTGATTCGTTTAATAAAAAATTCGAGAAAAAGGAGAAGAAAGTAGCGTGACAAAAGGCGATCTTATTAAGTTGATAAAGCCAATGGGCGTATTTGACAATGTTGGTGAAGTTTGTGAAGTTATTGACATATCAGATAATGGATTGATCAGTTTTAGATTTGGAAGTAACAATTTAGGGTATATGTCTCATGACGAATTTGAAAGGTATTTTGAATTTGTAGAAATCGAAGCTGATTTAGAAGAAGATGATGATACTTTAAATATTGAAGAAGATAATGAAGATTTGGAGAATAAGGAATTGAGAGATTTATTTGAATGGTGCATGAAAAATGACAAACCATTTATTCCAAAACTTTATTATAGCGTGGCCGAAAAGAGGCATGATATTACAAAATCAATCTTAGGTATGTACAATAATAGGTTATGCTTGGCACAGTATAGAAATAAAACGTTTAAGGATTCAGATTTTAGTTTTGTGAAGATTAATATATGCAAACAAGATGAACCAAATGAATGAATGTTTTGAATCTACAATTCGCAGTTTTATCTAAAATAATATACAATATATAGTTTGAGATTGAACTAAAAACACAATATATAGAATAATTTTACCAATGAAATCAAACTTTCATAGGAAAGGAGAATAACAATATGACAAGTTATGAATTTGAAAAGGCTGCTAAAAATGCAGTGATCAAAGTATTGAATGAAAATATAAATATAGATCAGTTGGATCTAGTGTGGTTCGCTCATGAACTTGGTTATAAAAAGTGTACGATTTGGGGAAGTCCAATGGGTGCAAGATATGCGGAGGTTACATATAACAGAGATAAGGATGAAATGTATGTTGATATTTATAGAAAGATTAGTAATACAAAAATTCCATCCAGTGAATTTAACTTTGAAGCTTAATGTGCTTATCAAGTGGTGGCGTAAAATTGTAGTTAATATCCGCTAGTGAGTGAATGTGATGCAGGATTCTACCATTTGATTATATAAAGAAAAGAGGCTACTGTCATGTAGCCTCCACATCAAAAATTAAAGGAGAATTAAATAATGGATGAATAAAGATAGAATTAATGATGTAATTCAATTTTAATGTCTTTGGACATCATCTTTGCAAATGCCTTTGCTTTCTCAGTATCAACGTTATTGTCTTTACAAATCTTAACAATGTAGCATTGACCGAGAATTTTAGCAATGTAGCAGATTGCATAGATGAGTCCACTTCCCAGAAGTATACTTAAAACTTCTAACATTCTACCCTCCCTTCCTGTAGATTTTAATAGGTTGGGAATTCATTCGACCAGAACGGTCAGATATTTAATTCCAAAATTGGTGTGCCAAATACTACAATAGGCACTTCCACATGGTAAATAACCGAATATATAGTCGTGCAATTGGATTGTAATGTGGTAATACAATCACATATATATTCGGTTATAGTTTACCAGATTCAATTCACTTTGGAAAGAGGAAATAACAATATGAAGAATATTTTATATAAGATATCTCAGCTGATCAATATAGCATTAACAGCATATGTAGGATTATGGTTAATGTTCATTAAACCTATATTTGATTGTTGTACGGCTATTGATATGGGAACTTTAAATGGAGGATTGGTTGCAATAACCGTAATAAAATGTTTATCTGCTGGTGTAGTAGGTACTGTGATTTATATGATTGGAGCAATGATAATAATGGTCATTTTCAAGGAATATTAAATATTAGATTAAAAGGTATCAAAAATTCTTAAAATTCTAATTTAGATCTTTTCTAATTTTTTTAATCCCCATACACAACAGAATAGAGAATATATTTGCAGGGTGTAAAACAGTGTACCCTTGGGTTCGTTCACCCTAAAACAGACTGTTTAAATATAATTCACATAGAGTTACTTTATGTTCCAGTCAAGCATGGCTGTTCAATATAAAAGAGAATATATAAAGAAAGAAAAATATTTATTAGGAGGACATTTTTAATGAGAGAATTAATCAACAAGGTAACAGTAACAGGTAAGGTAGTAGAGAATAACATTGAAGAGTATCAGAATAATAAAGGTGAAGATGTTATTGGTGGAACTCTAGTTCTAAGGACTGCTGATGACAGTGAACATAACATTAGATTTTTTGCTTATAAGTACAAGAGAGACGAAAATAAGAATTTTACATCAGAAGAAAGTTATTTTTATAAAGCGTATATGGACGCAAAAGATAATATTAAAGATATGAAGCATTGTTCGGAAGGTGAAAATCCAGATATTGTTTCTATCACAGATGGTATGTTTACAGACAATGATTTTCCAGGCAAAAATGGAGATGTGATTTCCACAAATAAAATCTATGCGAAATTCATTAATAAGGTAGAACCAAAAGATTACGATTCTACAGTATTAGAAGCTAAGTTTGAGGTAGAAGGAATTATTGAGAAGATTGAGGATGAGATTGTAAAGAGTGTTCCTACAGGTAATCTTGTGGTAATTATGGATGCAATTGGACAGACAGCAAATGGATTTGGTAAGGATGCTGTTTATACAGCAGATAAGTTAATTCCAATAAGGATGATCGTAGATAAGTCTATGGCAACTGCATTTAGACAGGCTGGTTATTATGAAGGGGCTTATACAAAGTTAATTGGTACTGTTATCAACTCTGTAGAGATTATTAAGCAGGTAGAAAAAGCTGCGTTTGGTAATGACATTGAAAAAGAAGTAAAAAGCTATATTCGCAAGAATGAAATTAAGTCTGGTACAGCAGTTAGCACAATCTTTGAACATGAACTTACTCAGGAGATTGTAGATACTTTAAAGGCTAAGAGAAAGGCTAAATTAGCAGAAGTTAAGAGTGGCAACGCTAATGGTGGAGGAAATGATTCACCTTTTAAGCCGGATACTAGCACACCAGCTCCACAGACTACATACAACCCATTCGCACAGCACTAATTATAAAAACGCCTGTCTGAAATTTTCGGACAGGCGATCAGAAAACATCGACAGTAAAATCAAACAAAAGGAGACAATATTAATTTATGATGATTAATTTATTAGATTTACAGCCAAATAAAGTATCCGTAGATTTAACTCAGTATTCAATGGTTTTAATGGGAGATACTGGTGTAGGTAAAACTACCACTTTAATGAATTTCTTAAAGAGTTTATATCCTGATAAGCAACCTTTCTTCTTAGAGTTTGAAGATAGATACCAGAATATTCCAGGCATTATGGCGGTTAAAATTGATACTATGTCAGATTTTAAATCCGTCATTGGACAGTTAAGAAATCCTGCATTAAAAGAAAAATTTTCTTGTATTGTAATTGATACATTGGACAAATATGAAGAATTCTGCGAACGCTATGTACTGGAAAATAGAGATGCTGAAATCCTGAAAGATGTTGGTGGATTTGGTGAAGGTACTTTACGCTTTAAGAGTGCATTAAAAAATATCGGTGTCATTCAGAGTCTTGGATATACAGTTCATTTTATTGCACAGTCAACACACTCCAAAGATTTTGATACAAAGAAAGAAAGCGATGCGCTTAAACTGAACAAAAATACATTTTCCTATTGTCGTGAAGCTGCGTATCTGGTTGGCTATATGTATAAGGACAATAAGGATGAGAGATTTGTCACATTCAAAAAGTGTGATAAATATCCAGATTTAAAAGATACATTTGGATTACCAGAAAAGATCAACGTTAAGGATTTAAAGGCTGTGTGGAGTAAAGCAATTGAGGATCTTGGAGGAGATTTTACAACTAATGAAAGAACGATTGATAAGGTTGCTCCTGTTGAAGATTTTGAGGCGATTAAGTCCAAAGGTATTGAATTAGGTAGTCTGTTAGCATCTAATGGACATTTAGCTGAAGCAACAGCAGTATTACAGAGAAACCTTGGTCTGGATGATAATGGGAATGTAAAGATGTTTGATACATTAAGAGATACACAGCTTGATTTAACAAAGGTTATTGTAATGGAACTTGAAGAACTCATCCAGAAATTCAACATTAAAGTCGGTTAAATGATAACTGAAGGGGAAGGATTGTCCTTCCCCCTATTATAACGTAGGTGGATGCGGATGGCTAGATTATCGACTTGTAAAGGCTGCGGAAAAAAATTACAGTCAACAGAGAAGTATACTCATAATTCTAAATCATATTGTAAAGAATGTTATGAGAAAATATTGAGAGATGGAGAAGAATATAAACAACTGATCGAATTCATATGTACAAATTACGAAATAGATAGACCTACTGGTTTAATGTTGAAACAAATAAAAGATATGAAAACTGAATATGGATGGCCTTATTCAGCCATGACATATACATTGTGGTATTGCAAAGAAATACTACAAAAACGGTTAATTGAGAAATACGGTGTAGTATTAATAAAGCATCATTATGAAGATGCTAAAGAATATTATTCACAACAAGAAAAAATGAAAGAACAAGTGAAGAATTTAGAGAATGTAGAAATCAAAACCAAGGTTGTAAAAAGAAACCAAAGTGTGATTAAGAACAATAATTCATCACTTGTTAATTTAAATAACTTGTTAGAAGGTGGTGGAACTTATTAATTTTAGTCAACAGGTAGATAAAAAAGCTATATTTTTATTGTTTGGATGTTATTGTATCAATCCAAGACTTATTTTAGATGAGAAATACTTAACCAACGCAAATGACTATCCCGAAAATTTCCATAGAATGATATGGGGAGCTTTGGTTAATATCGCAAAAAAAGGAAATATTGAGAAGGTATCACCACTTGATATAGAAAATGAAATAGCTCAGTTTGATACAGCCATGTCGCTGTGGAAGAATAATAACGGCTGGGAATATATCGAAGAGGCTATTTCAATGGCAAGTGACAAAATCATGAATGTAGGTAAATATTATGATGATGTCAGAAAATACTCGATTATCCGAAATGCTTCTGAAAGCTTGAAGTTAGATATTAGCTTTATATATGATGAATCAGATGAAGCTATTTTAGCAATGTTCAATGAGCTTACAAGTGAAGATGTTTTGTCAGCAATCAATAACAAATTTCTTGAATTTAAATCGCTTTGGAAGAATGCATTTGGGGATAACTATTCTTTCCATGTTGGTGATGGAATTATGGATAGGATAGAGGAACATAAGAAACAGGAAAATGTTTACGGTTATCCATTTCAATCTGGATACATGACTACTATTTTCAGGGGAATGCGCCCTAAAAAGTTTTTCATCCGAAGTTCTATATCAGGTGGTGGAAAATCAAGAAATTCAATGGCTGAAGCAGCGAATATTGCATCTAATAAAATTTATGATTGGAATAAAAAAGAATGGATAGCAATAGGAGAATCAGAGCCGGTATTATTTATTTCCACAGAGTTGACAAAAGAAGAAATCCAAGACTGTTTATTAGCTCATATTAGTGGAATTGAACAGGACAGGATTGAGATTTGGGATGTCAATGAAGATGAGGAAAAGATAATCATAGAAGCAGGAAAAATCATGCAGCAATCACTACTATATGGCGAATACCTTCCTGATTTCACGATTGATAGTATTAATGATACCATTGAACACTATGTAATCAATAAGAATATCAAATATGCATTTTTTGATTACATTAATGATAGTCCAGATTTATATAGGTACTATTATGAAAAAACAAAAGTCAATTTAAGAACAGATCAGATTCTATTTTTGTTTAGCTGCGCATTAAAAAGGACAGCAAATAAATTCAACATTTATCTTGGATCATCTACCCAGCTGAACGATTCATATAAAGATGATTCTAATAAGGATGCTGGAGCATTGAAGGGATCGAAAGCTATTATAGAGAAAGCTGATTATGGAGTTCTTGCATTACCAGTCACACATAAAGATCTAAAAAAGTTAAAACCAATTCTTGAATCTAACGGTACGTTTGGTGCCATTATTCCCAATATGTCATATTACATATTTAAAAACCGTGGTGGTAAATGGAAAGCAATTATTGTTTGGACAAAAATCAACCTTGGAACAATGAGAGAGGTTGATTGCTTTGTAACCTATTATGATTTTGAACTTGTGACAGATATTGAAAAAACTTTAATTGAATTCCAGTTAGATGATGTTGGGAATGTTGGAATGATTGAATCTGATGTGGATATTTCTGGTTCTGATTTGGCTACAGAATTATCAAAGTAGAGGGAGGTACACAATGACCGCCCAGGATTTGAAAACGAAGTTATCAGAAGATGATATTAGAACTTTGCTTACAGATCATATGGGAGCAACCATATCCTATGAGGATGATGACATATGGATTTCAGACACCATATGTCATCATGGTAGTAAGCAGAAACTTTATTATTATAAAGAATCCCAAATGTTTCACTGTTATACAGAATGTGGTCAGATGGATGTTATCGGTTTAGTTATGGGATTCAAAGAATATGAACAGGAAGAATTCCAAAAAGCCATTAACTGGATATGTGTACAGCTCAATATAGATAATTGCGAATATGGATTTGGTAAGCAAGAACAGATTTCTGATTGGGATTTTATAAGAAAATACAAAAGGAACGCAAAGAAAGAAATCGAATATAAACCATTGATTATATATGATAAAAGGACTCTTAACATATTTCAGAAGTTTTATACGAGAGAATGGATTGATGAGGGAATATCAATTGATACTATGAGAAAATATAACATATTGTATTCTACATGGCAGCAAAAGATCATAATTCCTCATTTTGATATTGATAATCAACTTATTGGAATAAGAGGACGTTCTTTGATGGAAGAGGATATTGATTTATTTGGTAAGTATGGCCCATTTAAAATTGGAAAAACCTTCTTTAATCATCCTCTAGGCCAGAATCTATTTGGGTTGAATCATAATGTAAATGCAATAAAAACTAAGAGAAAGATTATGTTAGTAGAAGCTGAAAAATCTGTTCTTCAGACAGATACGATGTTCGGAGAAGATAATTTTACGGTTGCCTTATGTGGAAGTAATTTAACAGATTTTCAAAGATCATTAATTCTTAAACTCGGAGTAAAAGAAGTAATCGTTGCATTGGATAAACAGTATGAAACTCTCGATTCAGAGGAATGTAAAAAATGGGCGAAACATATCAAAGATAAAATTATTGACAAATTAAGCCCTTATTTTTGCGTAACTGTGTTATGGGATGTGAGTGATTTATTGAATTATAAGGACTCACCAACCGATAGAGGTAAAGAAGTTTTATTACAGTTAATGGATCAAAAGATATATGTTCCAACAAATAATTAGAAAGGTGATTTAGATTGAGTTTTAAGTATGAAGTGCTTGGACAAGTTAGGTTTGGAAATGAACTTGAAGATATTTTAAGACTAAAAGGCGTAACCGATATCAAATCTTTTCTGAATCCAACTGTTGAAAATACAGAAAGTGAATTATTGTTTAATAATATTGAAAAAGCCAGAGATGTTTTGATTAAGCACATAGAAAAGAATAGCAAGATTGATTTAGTTGTTGACTGTGATGTGGATGGTAATACATCTGGAGCTGTTATTTATCAATATATCAAAAGGATTAAATCATCAATTGATATTGATTATTTTATTCATACTGGAAAGTTGCATGGATTAAAAGAGTTTGTAGATAGAATCTGTCAGGATGATTCTAGTCTAGTAATCGTTCCAGATGCAGGAACTGGAGACGTTGAAGAATGCAAAAGAATAATAGAATCAGGTAAAGATATAATCATTCTGGATCACCATTCTATTTCAAGTGAGGGAAATCCGGCGATTGTAGTGAATAATCAGCTATCCGACAAGGTAACAGATAAAGCTATGACAGGTGTAGGAGTTACATACAAATTTGCGAAATTGCTTGATAAATATTATGGGGTAGATTATTCGAATGATTATCTTGATCTAGTTGCTTTGGGAATGATTGGGGATAGAGCTGATACTATGGATTTAGAAACCAGATTTTTAATTTTAGAAGGTCTAAACCAAATTAGAAATAAATCTGGTAAAAACAAACTCATTGAAACATTAGTTAATGCTCAGATGTATTCTATGGATAACAAAATCACTATGAATGGAATAGGATTTTATGTTTGTCCTTTGATAAATTCATTGATTCGATTGGGAGAATATGAAGATAAGAGGTATATGTTTGAAGCCTTTGTTAATTCAGATAAGGTTCTTGAGAGAAAAGTGAGAGGTAAAGGTATTGTTGAAATGACAATCCAAGAATATACCCTTAAAGCTTGTGAGTCATCTAACCGAAAACAAAAGAAAATGACAGAAGATAGCGCTGCTGTATTGTCAGAAGAAATCAAAGGATTTGGTTTAGATAAATTTCCAATTCTTATATGTAATGCAAGAGATAATGTGGATGGTAATTCAACAGGACTTATCGCAAATAGACTAGCAGATCAATATCAAAGACCATGCCTTTTGATGCGTAGAAAAGGTGATATTTGTAAAGGTAGTGGCAGAGGATATGAGAAGTGTGAGATTAGAGACTTTAACCAATGGTGCAAAGATACTGGATTATTTATGAAAGTAGATGGACATCCTGGGGCATTTGGTTGTGAAATATCATTTGAAAATACGAATAAACTTTTTCAGATCTTATCTACAATGAAGAAAATTGATGAACCAACGTATTATGTTTATCATGTATACGATGCAAGTCAATTACACGATCAGATTATAAAAAATATTGCTAAATATGATGGAGTATGGGGAAACACTGTGAGCGAACCTATATTTTTAATCAGGAATGTTCCTTGCAATAAATATAACATTAATCTAATCGGTTCAAAGCAGAATAAAATCGAATTTATGTATCACAATATTAAATTTACCAAACAAACCAAGAGCAGATCTTTGGCAAAATTATATAAGGATATATTGAGTGTAGGAGACAATATAAAATTCGATGTTGTGGGGAGATTTGGAATAGATTCTAAAAATGGGAAGTGTCCCCAGGTCATAATCGAAGATATGATTTTTGAAAAGTCTAATATTGAACAACGATTTGGATTTTAGAGAGTGTGATAATGATTGATAGATAAAAATAAAATATGGGGATACGATTTTGAATGTTATTCGAGAATTAGTTGGTGGTGTGTTACATTTATTAACTACAAAGACAGGAATAACATTATAACCATAATAAATAATCGACAACTTCTTATTCAATTCTATGAATTACATAAAGATGAAATATTCGTTTCATATAATGGACGGCAATATGATACAGGTATATTTAAAGGTATTTTAGATGGAATGAATGTCGGTTATGTAAATGATAAACTGATTAAAGAAGGAAAAAAGCCTTTTCAAGTTGTAAAAAATCATAAGAATTATCCATTAAATGATTATGATGCTATTCTGAAAGATAAATCATTAAAGCAACTAGAAGCTTTCATGGGGGATGATATTAGAGAAACGGAAGTCGATTTTAATATTGACAGGCCATTAACAGAAGCAGAGATAGAGCAAACCAAGATCTATAATATCCATGATGTTTCTGAGTTATTGAAAGTTTTAGATGCATGTTGGAATGATTTTGAAGGACAATTAGATATCATCGAATTGTATGGATTGGATATGTCATATTTTACAAAGACAAAAGTCCAATTGGCAGCAAAGATTTTAAATGCAGTGGATCAACATACAATGGATGATGAATTTGACATATGTCTTCCTGATACAATACGGTTATCGGATAAATACAAATTCATACCTGAATGGTATATGAATCCTAAGAATTGGAGATATAAAGAACATCTGCATTCAGAAGATGATCAACACAATAATCAGCTAACGTGTATTGTGGCAGGTATTCCACATGTATTTGCATGGGGAGGATGTCACGGAGCTGATGATAAACAATCAATATTTGAAGGAATTATACTACATGCAGATGTATCAAGTATGTATCCAACAACAGACATAGAATATAACCTTTTGAGTAGGAAATTTAAAAATCCAGATGATTTCCGTATGATGAGAGATTTTAGACTTAAACTTAAAGCTGAGGGTAATTCAAAGAATAAAGCTTTGAAACCTATGATAAATGGTATTTATGGTGGGTCAAAAGATAGAAACGGTGCAATCTATGATCCGCTGATGGCTAATCTCACCTGTATTTTTGGACAGATGTTCATTTTGGATTTGATTGATAAACTGGAACCATATTGTAGACTATTACAGACTAATACAGATGGTATCTTCGTTCTCTGTGAAAGTGAAGAACAGAAAAATAAGGTGATAGAAATAACACATTATGTTGGTGAAAGATTGAGGATGGAGTTTGAAATCGATGAGTACACAAAGCTTATCCAGAAAGATGTAAATAACTACATTGCTATTATGAAAAATGGAGAAGTTGAATGTAAAGGTTCAATGGTGAAATATAATAACCCCATTGACAACGATCTTCCTATATTGAATGATGCAGTTAGAAATTATTTAGCATATGACATTCCAATTGAAAAAACAATAAATGAATGTGATGAATTGATAAAGTTTCAAAAAGTTATTAAGCTCTCATCTAAATATAAAGAAGTGTGGTATGGGGCTGCTTTATCAGGTAAATCCGAGGACGGAAGTATAAAAACAAGTGGAATAGACGGAGAACTTTTAAAAAATAAAGTACATCGTGTATTTGCAAGCAATAGACCTTCAGATGGTTCTATTTACAAACTGAAAATAGAAAAGGGTGTAAAATCGTATGAAAAATTTGCGAATACTCCAGACCATCTATTCATTGATAACGAAGATATACACGCTAAATCTATTCCTACTTATTTGGACAGAGAATACTATATTAATGAAGCTAAAAAGCGTGTGAGTATGTTCCTAACTAAAGATGAAGAAAAGATAGATGATACCCCTAACATCTTATTTAATTGTATGTGTGATAGCAATGACTTCTATACTTTTTTAGAAAGATGCAAAGAGAATGGAATTACTAAGAAGGTTCTTGAAGGATATTTGATTGCTGATTGTTGTAAAACATACGGCAAAACAGATAAGTTACTGAAATTCAGAAATTATTTTGAAATGCTATATGGAAAAGATAAAATGACATTATCTACAGTGAATAAAAAAATCACAGATGATAATGTAAAATCCATCATCATTAGAAATTCAGAATTAACCAAGAGTGGAAAATCTTACAATAATCTCAATTCTAAACAAGTTCTATTAGAAATCTTCAATTATCTGGAGAATAAAGATATAAATCCCTATTTGATAATGAAGGAGCAGGTAAAAAAATTCAACGAGGTAAGATACACAGATGAAAAGTTTGGTAATAACACATGGTTTGTGTTGAACACAAGAAACGTTATTGCTCCTAATCTTATTCTTTATAATATGAGGACTGGTGAAATTCAGTATCGAAAAGTAAAAAAGGAGATTTTTAAGATTTTACCTTTGCAAGATGGTGACATTATTGATGTTATAAAGTCGGAAAAAGAATTTGCAAAGAAGATTATTGGAAAAGATGATAATGGATTGAATATTATTGCTGCCGACATTGATAAAGAATTAGACGTTATTACGCAGTATGAATTGCTTTATAGGGATTTCGATAAAAGTAAAGTATCACTATCAGACTGTGAGGTATATTAATGGAAGAAGAAAAAATTTTGAAAATGGAGTGTGTTTTGGATAGAATTTTCTATCCAAAATATGCTAAAAAAGTAGATTCTGGACAATATGCAATATTCAAAATGCTTGTGACTAAGCGATTGGAAAATTGTGAAGAAGATCTATATTCGATAAAACTTAAAGGAAATACATGTAGTCTTGTTTATGGAACTACATATAAAGTTTTCTGTAAATTAGCTGAACACCATGAAAATTATGGTGACACATATGAGTTATTATATATCAGCAAATGCATTGATATCTCAAACAAGGACAAACAGAAAGAATTTTTACGAAGCATCATAAATGAAAGATTGGTAGATCGGCTCTTTGAGCAGTATGATGATGTGATTAAACTTTTAGAGGATAAAGATGTAGAAGCTTTAATGAAAATCAAAGGTATCGGAAATCAAAGTGCTCTTAGGATGATCGATGAATATGAAGAATCGAAAGATTATAGTTCTGTTTATATGGAATTGGGTAAACTTGGACTTACCCATACATTCATAAAGAAACTTGTAGATTTTTATCATTCTCCGGATACGGTAATTGATATTATAAGGAATAATCCATATGACATTGTTAGGGTAGACGGAGTTGGATTTAAAAGAGCGGATGAAGTTGCCTGCAAAGTTGGAATTGGACAATATGATATCTGTAGAATAAAAGGATTTTTATTACATTTTTTGAATGAACAGGGAGAAGCAGGAAAAAGTTATCTGTATTATCAGGAGCTTATGAAAGCCTTGTATGATACTCTTGGATTTGTTCCAGAGGATGTTATAAATGCAACAGCTAAACAAATGATTGAAAATGAAGATATAGTTGTCCTGGACAATGGTTCAAAAATTGCAATTAAAAGATTTTATGATTTAGAGAAGAATATAATGTCTGAACTGATTCGATTGCAGATAGGAAGAATTAATGTAATTGAAACAGACGCCACTGATAAGCCAAATGAATGTGATTGGGATGAGATTGGGTCACATAAAGAATATATTCCTAAATCATTTAATATTAATAACTGGGAAGAAATCGTTCAAAAAGTAGAGGAAGAACAGGGGTTTACATTTACGGATGAACAAAAGGCAGCTATAAAACTTAGTCTTGATAATCATGTTATGGCTCTTACAGGTCTTGCTGGAGGCGGTAAAACCAGTACAGCAAATGGGATATGTTCGTTATATGATGATTACAATATCTTGGCATGTGCATTATCTGGAAAAGCAAGTGTTAGAATTACAGAAGCAACAGGTCTTGATGCTTGTACGATCCATAGAGCATTAGGCTATAAGAATGGGAGATTTACTTTTAATAAACACAATAAATTAGCTGTAGATATTGTTCTTATTGACGAGGCGACTATGATAAATGGAACATTGTTCCTTGCGTTATTGGAAGCAATCCCAACTGGAGCAAAGGTAATCATCATGGGAGATGTTCAACAGCTAACCCCTATTGGAAATTGTCAAGTGTTTGCAGATATTTTAGATAGTAATGTTCTTCCGGTTGTTAAGCTGACCAAACCTCATAGACAAGCTTTAATGAGTGGCATCATTCCAACTTCTATAAAAGTAGCTCATCAGGAACAAATTTTCAAAAATGGATTTGATGGATGTGAAATTATTGGAGAATTAAAAGATATGGAATTGGATATTACAAGTAATAAAGACTCCATATCAAATAAAATTATTGAACATTTCCAAACTGAAATGGCTAAGTACAATGATATTATGGAAGTTCAAGTCTGTGTTCCTATGAGATTGAAAGGGGAACTGTCCTGTTATAATCTTAATACGAAAATTCAGAGTATCTATAATCCTAAATTCAATGATAATCCAGAGATAGAAATCCTTTTGGAGAAGAAGGATGAAGAATGCAAGAAGTATTCGATCAGAGTCGGAGATAAAGTTTTAAATATCAAAAATAACTACAACTGTATTAATACCGAAGGAGTAATTACACCAGTATTCAATGGTAATATTGGAATAGTGAAAGAAATCACCGAAGATGGATATTCTAAAGTAGATTTCGTTGGAATTGGAGAAATAATCTTTAATGCAGGTGAATCAAAGAATCTTGAATTAGCATATGCCTGTACCACACATAAAATGCAAGGAAGTGGTTTCACATCTACTATTGTTGGAATGGATACAAGTAGTTACATCATGAATAACTCAGAATTGTTATATACAGCTATTACAAGAGCTAAAAAGTATTGCGTGCTTGTGGGAAATAACTATGCGATTACGAAAGCAATTCAGAGCAAAGAAATAAAAACAAAGCAGACATTTCTAAAAGATATGTTATTGGAAAATGCTTATAGATTAAAGAAAGAAAATAAGGAGGAAACTTATGAGTAAGTTATATGAATTAACAGGAGCATTTTTGGAAGTATTAAGTATGTTAGAGGACGAAGAGTGTGATGAGCAGTGCATCATGGATACTCTCGAATCTATTGAATATGAAATTGAAGATAAAGCAGACGGTTATGCTAAGATGATTAAATCCCTAGAATCAGATATTGCCGGAATGTCTAAAGAAATAGAACGCCTAGATTCAAGAAAAACTACATATAACAATCGTATTAAATGGCTGAAACAGAATCTTGAAATGTGCATGAGAGCAACTGGAAAAAGAAAATTTACCACAGATCTATTTTCTTTTAACATTCAGAAAAACGGAGGTAAGAGAAAATTAGTGATCGATGTGGATGTTGAAAATGTACCAGAAGAATATAGAATTAAACAGCCTGATGCAATTAATGGAGATTCAGTTAGAGAATATTTAAAGGAAAATGGCATTGTGGCAGAAGATGGATCTATTAACTGTGAATTTGCTCATCTGGAACCACAGGGAGAAAGTTTAAGAATTAGATAATATAAAGAGAGGTACATATGCAGAAAGTAATTAAAATTTTTAGAGAAATTCAGGAAACGTCAAGCCTGAATCAGAAGAAAACGATTATTGCGGCGAACAAAGATAATGAATTATTTAAGCGGTGTCTGGTATTCTTACTGGACACCAACATCACAACAGGAATTGCAGAGAGTAAAATCAAAAAGTTTGCTGAAAGAACGTGTCTTGCTTTATCAAGTGTTCAACTTTCTTCCTTTGAAGATGTTATGGAATATCTAAAAGTGAACAATACAGGAAGAGATGTAGATATTGCAAATGTTAAACGTTATATTTGCAGGTACGATTTGAGTGATGAAGAGTCAATCTTTTATCTCCAAATAATTACTAAAAGCTTAAAACTTGGTTGTGATAAGAAGGTTGTAAATAGTGTAATTCCAAATTTAATCCCATCATTTGAAGTAATGCTTGGAACACCCATTGAGAAATGTAATTTAAAAGATGGTGAATGGATCTCAATCAGTAGGAAATTAAACGGATGCCGTGCTGCATTTGTCGGAGATAAGATTATGACTCGTCAGGGTAAGGTTTATTCCGGCGTAAATCATATCATTAAGGATCTTCAGAACTTAGGTTACTCCAACATGTTCGTTGATGGAGAACTTTTATATAAGAATAAAGAAGGATTATCTGATTCTGAGGCATTTCAAAAAGGTACTGGAATTGCAATGAGTAAGGATTTAGATAAATCAAATCTTAAATTAGTAGTCTTTGATATGTTCCCTCTCGATGAATTCTGGACAGGAAAATCTAAGCTGTCATATCTGGATCGTAACAATAAATATCTAATGCCATTTAAGGCACTCTGTAAAAATTCTGAAAATCTTGAAGTTGTTCCTATGGTATATGAAGGTTTTGATCATAAAGAAATTTGGAAATGGCTTGATTATGCAGAAGCCCATGATTGGGAAGGTTGTATGCTCAATCTTGATACTCCCTATGAATGTAAGCGCACAAAAAATTTAATCAAAGTCAAAAAGTTCTATGATATTTCTCTTAGAGTTATTGGATCAGAAGAAGGTACTGGACGAAATAAGGGTAAGCTGGGGGCTTTAGTTTGCAAATATTATGATAACACAGTAAAGGTTGGAAGTGGATTCAGTGATGAAGAGAGAATGAATCTATGGAAGAACAGAGATGGTTTAGTAGGAAAGATCATTGATATTCGATATAAAGAAATCACTGTAGATAAAAAGACCGGATTAAAGAGTTTACAGTTCCCTACATTTGGAGGATTTAGAGATCCAGCAGACAAAGCTGTAGCAGATGATGAACAGGAGGAATTTAATTGATTTCATGTAAAGAATATGTAGAGATAAGGAAAAAAGAGTTAAGAGAACAGATTTCAATCCTCAGTAAAAATAATCGTGTGCCCCATTTAGGAGTAATTCAAATTGGAAGTAATGATGCAAGTGAGAGATATGTAAAGGGTAAGAAGAAAGATTGCGAAGAGGTTGGGATCGTAGTTACTCATCTTATTTTTAAAGATTATAGCTCTTATGATACTAACAATTTAAAACAAGTAATCAATGATATGTGTGACATTTCTAATTGTGATGGAATTATTGTTCAGTTGCCAATTCCAGATAAGTTTGATGTAGAAGAATTACAGAACGCTATTCCTACTGAAAAGGATGTAGACGGATTTAGAAGAGATTCTATGTTCATTCCATGCACTCCAAAAGGTATGATTGACTATTTGGAATACAACAATGTCAATTTATCTGGAGAATTATGTATTGTCATCGGAAGAAGCAAAATTGTGGGTAAACCTATGGTAAATCTGCTAATTGATAGGGGAGCAACCGTAATTTGCTGTAACAGCAAAACTAAGGACTTAAAAACCCTTACCCAGCAAGCAAAAATCGTTGTTTCAGCAGTGGGAAAACCAGAAATCTTCGATTTTTCGTATTTCAATGAAAGTCAGATTTTATTGGACGTTGGAATCAATTTAAATGCCTCTGGAAAGCTCTGTGGGGACATTTCAAGGGACGTAAAAGACAAGGTGACTCATGCTACACCTGTACCTGGTGGAGTGGGTCTATTGACCAGATTGGCGTTGTTAGAGAATACCTTTGAAGCGTATAAAATGAATATGGGAGGAATTAAATGCTGACAAATATTACAAGGATTAATGCCGATTGGATTGACGTAAAGAATGAATGTAGAAATACAGTAAATAAGGGAGTGTCTAATAAGGATGCTACTTCTGATTTTAAATGGAAGCTTTTAATCAGTGAACATTCACCAATTCGTTTGATCGATGTTAAGTGGAGATGGGAAGGGATTAAGTCATGGATCAGCGTTCATTTCGCAAGACATTGGTTAGGATGGGACAAGTGGATTAGTACGCAGCGAGACGATAGAACAGGTGTTGATCGTAATGAATCCAGACAGGATACTCCAGTAAATTATGATGGAAAGGGTAATGCTCAGGCTCTTATCAATGTGGCAAGATATCGGCTGTGTATTGGGTCTGCTCATCCTGAAACCAGAAGATATATGGAAGATTTGAAAGTTTCCATCAAAGAAAAAGGTGAAACGGAATTATCTGATGTAATGGTTCCCAACTGTGTATACCGTGGTGGTTGCCCTGAGTTTACTTCATGTGGTTATTGGGAAGCTTTCGTTAAATGGTGCAATACAGAAAAAAATGTAAAAATTGGTGACTGTACAATTAGAGAACGCTATGAATTATACAATGAATATTTTTACGAGGGGAGATAGTAAATATGCTAACTTTCATTATGGGTAAGACCTGCTCTGGTAAGACCAGAATTGTCGAAGAGCTATGTAAAAAATATGGATATCATAAACTTGTTACATATACAACCAGACCCATGAGAAAGGCTGAGAGGGATGGAGTGGATTACCACTTCATTTCAGCCAAAGAATTTATGGACAAAATCAACATGAGATTTTTTGCAGAATATAAACAGTATGATACAAATGATGGAATATGGCTTTATGGAGTTGCTAAATCAGATATTGAAAATGCAGAGAATAAAACTGTATTGATTGTCACACCTGATGGATATAGAGATATCGAAAAGGTATATCCTGATTTAAAATGTAGGTTGTTATATATCTATGCGAATAATAAGACTATTAAAAACAGAGCTTCAAAGAGAGGGGATAATACAGCAGAAATGACACGGCGAATTAAAGCCGATAGTGAAGATTTCAAAGGCGTAGAATCTCTTGCTGATAAGATCATTTACAACAATGATTGTGATGATTTGGATATGGTTCTGGAGAAAATCAATGATTATGTGGAGGCAAATCAGTAATGCTGAAGAAAATATACTTAGATTTTGATGGATGTATCGTAAACAGTATTGCAGCGATCGTTTCATTATACAATGAAGATTTTTGCTATTATAAAGATTATCGTCCTGTAAACTGGTGGGATGTTGAAAATTGGGGATTTTCTGAATGTAATTGTGCCAGTGAAGAATACATCAATTCATATTTTAATCAGAAGCGTTTCTTTGATCGACTGGAATACATGCCTTGGGCGAAAGAAGTAATTTCAATTCTACAAAAATTCTATGATATCACTGTGGTTTCTCACGGATACTCACCAAATCTAAAATTGAAAGAAGAATGGATTAGAAAAAATCTCCCTGGGGTTAAATTTATTGGAGTTAATTTAAAGAACCATAAGGACAAGTCTTGTGTAGATATGACGGGAGTTGCCTTTATTGATGATAACAGTTTAAATTTACAAACCTGTAATGCGAGATATAAGTTTCGTTTTGGAGATGAATATGAGTGGAATAAAGATTGGCGAGGAAAATGCCTATATAACTGGACAGATGTTTATAACACATTTATTGGAGGAGGAAATACTAGGAGTTGATAACTACAAGTGGAATGTTAGCACGAGAATTGCTAAAAGAGGAAGATGATTTTGTAACCGTTTTGCTTAATGGTAGAGAATATATTATTGACAGTATTGGACGAGTGTTCGATTATGTTGACTCACCTACTTCACACAAATGTTTAAAAATTAAAGAATGTGGAGAAGGATATATAAAAAGATAATTTAAGGAAGGAGATACTTAATGAGAGTAATAAAAAGAGATGGAACATTTGAAGATTACAATGAGCAAAAGATCATTAATGCGTGTAGTAAAGCTGCAAGCAGAGGAATGGTTGAATTAAGTGAAAAAGATTATGCGAAAATTGTAAATAATGTCTGGAGTAAAATTGAAGAAATTTATAACGAAAACGAAGACATTGAAATTTATGATATGCATAACATTGTTGAGGCAGTGTTAGAAGAAGATTTTCCTGTAGTTGCTAAGATGTATAAAGAGTATAGAAATTACAAAAAAGACTTTGTACATATGATGGATAATGTATATGGAAAAAGTCAGGCTATTCGATACATTGGAGATAAAAGTAATGCTAATACTGATTCAGCATTGGTGGCTACAAAACGTAGTCTAATTTACAACGAATTGAGTAGTGAGCTTTACAAAAAATTCTTCTTAACAAGAGATGAAAAACAGGCAATGAAAGATGGGTATATTTATATCCATGATAGAAGTGCGAGATTGGATACTATAAATTGTTGTTTGTTCAGAATTGGTGAAGTGATGAGTGGTGGATTTGAAATGGGAAATGTTTGGTACAATGAGCCAAATTCATTAGACACTGCATTCGATGTAATGGGAGATATTATTTTGTCTACAGCTGCACAGCAGTACGGTTTCCCTAATTTAGCCGTAGTAAAACTCGCTTAACAGATTGATTATCTGGTGTAATTAAATTTATTTTAATTGCTAACGGTATCAGTGAAATAAGACTTCCTATTGAGAGCAAACCAATAATAGGACATTAGACCATAGACGAATAAGCTGACTAAGAAAGCCTAAGCCTGAAAATGGCGAGATTGAGGTAATACCGTGCTAAATTCATTATCAGTTATCATTATTTATGGAAGAAATTTGGAAAGATATTAAAGGTTATGAAGGATTATATCAATGTTCAACATATGGAAACATAAGGAGTTTGGACAGATATGTATATGAACTTTCTGGTAAAAAACAATTTAGAAAAGGGCAAATAATAGTACCTAGAAAAAATAAAAATGGTTATTTACAACTTACTTTAAATAAAAATGCTAAGAGAAAAATGGTTTATGTTCATAGAATAGTCGCAGAAACATTTATTGAAAATAGCAACAATAATTTAGTTGTAAATCATAAAGATGGTAACAGATTAAATAATAACGTTGATAACTTAGAATGGTGTAGTTATTCGGAAAACAATTTACATTCTTACAACAAGTTAAATCGAAAAAATTCCACTGAAGGATGTACACCAAAATCCGTATATATTATTGACACAACAAGTAAATCATTAAAGTGTTTTGATTCGATAGCAGAAACATCCAGAGAAATAAAGCTATCTACTACTCAAATCAATAGATATATACACAGCAATAAAAAATGGAAAGGAAGATATATTTTATTAACTGATAATGAAAAAGGTGTAGAGGACAACGAAAAGATATCATAATACAAAAGCTAGTATTATGAGAATAACTGAGTAGAGTATGCATGATTTAATCACATGCAGAAAGAGCGAGAATGTTTAGCAAACATTAATATATGTTCCTATTGGATAAAACGTAAGAGTATAGAAATATACGCACCAATAGGGTTTTACAGTTCCAGAAGTAGATAAGATTTTAGAACCTTATGCAGAAAAGTCATATCAAAAATATCATGCTGAATATTATGATGTTTTAAGAACTATAGAGAATGCAGACGGAGTGTTTGTAGATATGCTTTCGGATGTAACTTTTGATAATCAAGCAAATGAGTATGCTACAGAAAAGGTATGCAGAGATTTTCAACAAGGTTGGCAAGGAATTGAATATAAATTAAATACTGTTGGAAGTTCCAGAGGGGATTATCCTTTTGTAACAATGACGATTGGACTTGCAACAGGTACATTTGGTAAGATGGCTGCCATTGAATTATTAAATGTTCATAAAGAAGGACAGGGTAAGAAAGGGTTTAAACGTCCTGTTTTATTCCCTAAGATTGTGTTTTTATATGATAAGGATCTTCATGGGGATGGTAGTGAAAAATATCCTAATGCAGATGTATTCAATGCAGGAATTGAATGTAGTAGTAAAACAATGTATCCAGACTGGTTATCTTTAACAGGCGAAGGATATGTATCTGAAATGTATAAGAAATACGGAAAAGTAGTTAGTCCTATGGGTAAGTGCAAATCAGCCCATGTAAAACGGTATTAAACTGTAAGCTTAACAGGTGTGGCTTTTAGCTGCTAACAGATAGGTCTATTGGAGAAGAAATTCGGTATTACTATAGATGAAGCTGTGCCTTAAATATTAAGGTCAATCGACTAACGGTGATGAGTGTAGCCGTGTAGAAATAGAGATAAGCACTATTTCCAAAGATACCGCCCAATGACAAGGATTAGGACACCTTAGAGGGAAAAGCTAGTCAGTGCGTATGGTGACATACGATTAACATGTGTAGAGCATTTCTATCGCCTTGGTATGAAAAAGGTGGTATGCATCCAGCAAATGAAGATGATAAACCAGTATTTGAAGGCCGTTTTAATCTTGGTGTAGTATCTCTTCATTTACCTATGATTCTGGCGAAATCCAGAAAAGAATCAAAAGATTTTTATGAAGTATTAGATTATTATCTTGAATTAATTCGTAATCTTCATAAACGCACATATGACTACATTGGAGAATTACATGCAAGTGTAAATCCAGTAGCATTTTGTGAGGGTGGTTTATATGGTGGATATTTGAAACCAGATGATAAAATTAAATCCATTCTTCCACCAATGACAATCAGTTATGGAATTACTGCATTAAATGAACTTCAGAGATTATATAACGGTAAATCCATCAGAGAAGATGGAGAATTTGCGTTAGAAGTTATGCGATACATTAATGAATATGTAAATCGAATTAAGGAAGAAGATCATATTCTTTATGCAATTTATGGCACTCCAGCAGAAAGTCTATGTGGATTACAGGTAGAACAGTTTAGGAAGATTTATGGAATTGTTGAAAATGTATCAGATAGAGAATATGTAAGCAATTCTTTCCATTGTCATGTTTCCGAAGATATGAGTCCTATTGAAAAGCAAGATAAAGAATATAGATTTTGGGATTTGTTTAATGGTGGAAAGATTCAGTATTGCAGATATAACCTTGGATACAATAAAGAGGCAATTAAAACATTGGTTCTTCGTGCTATGGATATGGGATTTTACGAAGGTGTAAATTTAGCAATGTGTTATTGTGAAGATTGTGGTTATCAGCAAGTAGAGATGAATGTTTGTCCCAAGTGCGGAAGTAAAATGATTACTAAAATCGACAGGATGAACGGATATTTAGGATTCACTAGAGTTCATGGAGAAACAAGATATAATGACGCTAAAAATTCTGAAATCAAAGATAGGGTGAGTATGTAGTGAATTATCACAATTTAACATATCCCGATCAAAATAATGGTGATGGTCTGAGAGTTGTTTTATGGCTCTCAGGCTGCTCTCATCATTGTTTTAATTGTCAAAATCCTCAAACATGGGATGAAAACAGTGGGATTGAATTTGATATAGAAGCTAAGAAAGAATTATTTGATGAGTTAAGTAAAGATTACATTTCTGGAATTACTTTTTCTGGTGGAGATCCACTTCATGAAAATAATATCATTGAAGTAAACAATATCATTCAAGAAATTAAAAAACAGTTTCCCAATAAAACAATTTGGCTTTATACAGGATATACATGGGAAGAACTTTTCCCAACTGTAATACCAACTGTAACATTAGATTGCTTAGACATTGACAGATTTATGCGTCAACAAATCATCAAATTTGTGCGTCAACAAATCATCAAATCCTGCAATGTTGTTATTGATGGCCCATATATAGATGATCTAAGAGATATTACACTTAAATGGAGAGGTAGCTCCAACCAGAGAGTAATTGATGTACAGAAAACTCTTCAAAATGGAGAAATAGTATTATGGACAGATTGAATGATATATCTTTGGCGTATTTCATGGAAGAAATATATCAATATGAAATGATGTTAAAAGGCTGTTTGAATGATGAATATCGAGAATATTTAAATAAGAAGTTGAAGATTTATAAATACGCAATCAGTTTAATAAAAGAATACGGAGGTGATAATAATTGATTTTAAACTTAGACAAAGATGTAACCCCAGAAAAACTTGTCAAAGCAGGTTTCAGAAGTAGATCTGATAACAAGCGATTCTATACATTAAGGGAATATCTTTATAAGGATACAATTTCTCTTTCGATTACCATTGATTTCGCAAAGGATGAAGATGAACAGTTAGAGTGGTATGTAATTGATAGTAATACGGGGACTACATATAATACATTTTATTTTACGCCTAATACCTGTAGAGATCTGGTAAGAGAAGAAGTAATCAGAAGTTTTAATGAAATAATTGGAGAATTATCAAAGAGAAAAATTTTATATATTGTGGAGGAATAATAATGCAGAGAGTTGGAATGTTTCATAAAGTGAGTTTTGAACAGTTTAAAAAAGATATGACAAAGACATTTGGAGATATGTTTGCAGAGGATGTTCTTTTAAATGTTTATAAAGAAATTAAGCTTCCAGAACGTGCTACAAGTGGAAGCGCAGGATATGATTTCTTTTCGCCTATTTTCAGTGTTGTCCATAAGGGTGAGAGTGTTGTGATTCCAACGGGAATCCGATGTGAAATGAAGAAAGGATGGTTTTTAGGAATTTATCCTAGATCTGGACAGGGATTTAAATATGGTATCAAACTTGCTAATACAGTAGGAATTATTGATAGTGATTACTACCATTCAGATAATGAAGGTCATATCTTTATTAAGTTTGTAAACGATTCTTGTATTGGGGAGGATGTACCATTAGCTCCAGGAATTGCGATGGCACAGGGAATCTTCATGCCATATGGTCTTGTTTACAATGACAACGTTGATGCTAAAAGAAATGGAGGCTTTGGATCTACAGATGGTAAATAATCCAAATAATAAGTGTGGTAACTGTATCTATTACAATGGAGAAGAAGAGGAAGACTACCAGTTTTGTGATGTCAATGAAACGTGGGTTTCATCTCAGGGATATTGTTGGAGACATACATTTAGAAAACCAGTAGAAGAGGAAGAATAACATATGAGTTTATTAAACGCCGGAATTGCAGCATTTTCATTAATCGTCATGCCCTTAACGGGGCAGACGAACATAAATCAAACAAATATAATTGACACAGTATTAACAGTAGAAGAAATTAGTTGTGAAGCACATTATATGTACGCAATAGCAGAGGGAGTGAATATAAGAAATGCTCCCAATTTAGAATCCACCATTTTAGACCAAACTCTTTTAAATACTCAATTTGAAGTTGTAGGTGAATACAATGGATGGAGTATGATTACAACAGAAGATGGTTATGCTTACATATCATCCCAGTATTTAAGTGATATACCAGTTGGCAATAGATGGAATATTTTGTTAAATGAATCAGAAAAAGATTTATTGGCAAGGATTGTAATGCTTGAATCTGGAAACCAGTCTGATAAAGGACAACAAGCAGTTGTAGAAGTAATCTTTAATCGTATTTATTCCGATGAATGGCCTGATACCTTATATGATGTATTAAGTCAGAAAAGACAATTCTCAACATGGAAAAATCGTAATTCTAAAAGAGCAATCCCAACAGAACAAGTTAAAAGAAATATTGAATTAGTATTAAGTGGTAAGACGGATATATTACCAATGGACACAGTGTATTTTTCCCGTGGTGGAGAAAATTCAAGAGTGGAACGAATTATTGGAGATCATGTCTTTTGTAATAGGTAAGAACGTAAGGGCTATATTGATTTATGGCCCTTACGTTCTATATTTTATATGTGAGGAAAATATGGATAATATAGATAGATACTTGAAAGTAAAAGATATCCAAAAAATTATAGGTTGCAGTGAAAAGAAAGCATATGCTATAATAAAGAAGAAGTCCTTTCCTAAAATTAAAATAGGAAAGCAATACTATATTCCAATAGCAGCTTTTCATGAATGGGAGAGGACGTATATGTTTAAGGAATTTAAAATTGAATAGTGACCTCTGGTTGATGAAGTGTCACCGAAAGTGTCACCGATTTTTAAAAAACATAGTATTTACAAGGAAAAAGGGGATTTTCTTACGGTCTCCAAAACCGTAGATGGGGGTTCGAGCCCCTCTTCCCCTGCTGACTATTTGAAAAAATAGCCCAACCCGCAAGAAGTCCGGAGTACTGTAGAGTATTCCGGTTTTTTGTATTTAAACAAGGAAATCGGAACAGGAGATACAGAAATTTATGAATAAGAAGGAATGTAATGAGATCAAAAAACTTTTTACCCCTGCAAACTGTGCCATCAGCCGGATCTGCGGCTGCTATGTAGATTCAGAGAAAAACAAAAAGACAGAATTAAAGGAAGCCTTCCTTTCTTTGCCGGAGGAGGAGGCATTTAAGTATTTTACCATTTTCAGAAACGGGCTTTCGGGAACAGTGGGGAAAAATCTTTTAAATATGGAGTTTCCTTTACATACGGAATCAGAAGGGGGCACCCAGAACTTCCTTTTAAAGCTGAGAGACAGTGAATTAAAGGATGAGGCGCTCATCGAGGAGTTTTATGATAAGATTATTGCCAATTTTGATTACGGTGAGAATTATTATATCATTCTCATCCACTGTGCCTATGATATTCCTGCAAAGGCCACAGACGGTTCGGAGATGTTTGACGCGTCTGATTATGTATATGAGTTTATCCAGTGTACCATCTGTCCTGTGAAGCTTTCAAAGGCAGGGCTCTGTTATAATTCCATGACAAATGCCATTGAAAACCGCATCCGGGACTGGCTGGTGGAGGCGCCCATCAACAGCTTCCTGTTCCCGGCTTTCAATGACCGGAATACAGATATTCACAGTCTGCTCTTTTATGCCAAAAATCCGGAGCAGCTGCCGGACAGCCTGATTGACGAGGTATTAGGCTGCGGGATTCCCATGTCGGCCAAGAGCCAGAAGGAAACTTTTCAGGCGATCGTGGAGGAAACACTGGGAGAAAACTGTGATTTTGAAACCGTAAAAAATATCCATGAAAATTTAAGCGAACTGGTAGAGGAGACAAAGGACGAGCCAGTGCCTTTGACTCTGGATAAGTACCAGGTAAAGAAGCTCCTTGAAAATAACGGCGCATCGCCGGAGAAGCTTGAGGAGTTTGAGGAGCGCTATAAGGATGTGGAAAATACGCCGGAAACAAGCTTTGTGGCAGCTAATGTGGTAAACACAAAGACATTTGAAATAAAAACACCGGACGTGACCATCAAGGTGGCTCCGGATAAGACGTATTTGGTGGAAAACAGGATGATCGACGGACGCCCCTGCATTGTGATTGCCATCAATGAGCATGTGGAAATCAACGGTATTTCCTGTCGTCCCATTGCAGTACAGAAATAGGCTTTCTGCACACCCAAAGTAAGGCAGTCTATGCACACTTTATGCTGTATGGACAAAAAAAGTAATAGTTGCTATAATGACTACAGCCATATTACAAAAGGAAGGGTGAACTTACAGATGAGTCGTACAATTAAAGCAGGTCATGTATATCGACAGTATTCCCGCGACGGAATGTTTATTGCAGATTATAAAAGCTCCCGTCTGGCTTACGAAGCGACAGGCGTATCGTTAGGTTCTATCGCCAGAGCTGCCCATGGAGAGCGTAAAACAGGAGGCGGTTATCTGTGGCGGGTTGTTCCTGAAAATACTCCCGAAGATCCGATCAGCGTAGATCTTACCAGCCGGATCGGCTACCATGACAAGCGTCCGCTGATCCAGATGACGTTAGACGGCGAACCGGTTGCTGAATTTATTTCTATTGCTCATGCCAGCCGAAGTCTGGGCATCAGCAGAAGAAGCCTTTCCTGTGCTCTTACCGGAGCACAGAAAACGGCCGGAGGCTTTATCTGGAAGGAAAAAGAATCAGAAGAAAACAAATAAAATTGTATAATATACATAAAATACAGCGCAAAATACGGGAATAATCTGAAAAAGTGCTGGAAAAATCCCCTTTCCTATAGTACAATAAGGACACGAGGCAGACAGCCGGGACGGTTAAAGGTTCCCCTTCGTCTGTAAGGTTGTCTGTCCATGAACAGGAAAGGGGATTTTGTTATGGGAAAAAAACGCAATATTATCGTAGGACAGTCTGGAGGCCCTACTGCTGTGATCAATTCCAGCCTTGCAGGTGTATACAAGACTGCAAAGGAGAGAGGTTTCCATAAGGTTTACGGTATGCTTCACGGCATTGAAGGTTTTTTGGATGAGATGTATGTGGATTTGTCCACGCAGATTCATTCGGATATGGATATTGAGCTGTTAAAGCGTACTCCGTCTGCCTTTTTAGGCTCCTGCCGTTTTAAGCTGCCGGAGATCCATGAAAATCCCGAAATCTATGAAAAGATCTTTTCCATTATGAATAAACTGGAGATCGAAGTATTTATCTACATCGGCGGAAATGATTCTATGGATACCATCAAAAAGCTTTCCGATTATGCGATCGTAAAGGGACATGAGCAGAAGTTTTTAGGTGTTCCAAAGACCATTGACAATGATCTGGCGCTTACAGACCATACCCCTGGCTTTGGAAGCGCGGCTAAATATATTGCAGCCTCCACAAAAGAAGTGATCCGGGATGCCATGGGCCTTTCCTACAAGCGGAAAATGATTACTATCATGGAAATCATGGGACGGAATGCAGGCTGGCTTACGGGAGCTACGGCTCTTGCAAAGACAGAGGACTGCTGCGGTCCCGATCTGATCTACCTTCCGGAGATTCCCTTTGATGTAGACCGGTTTCTGAAAAAATGCAGTGACCTGCTGGAAAAGAAGCCTTCCATCGTAATTGCAGTTTCTGAGGGCATCAAGGTATCGGACGGACGGTATGTATGCCAGCTGGCCGGAGGAAGCGATTA
>ENA-OOZR01000449-OOZR01000449.1-human-gut-metagenome-genome-assembly--contig:-NODE-449-length-36077-cov-2.593970_pt1 | contig 36077 bp, 30 predicted proteins | sample MGYA00241045_ERZ501406 | MGnify/ENA primary metagenome ERZ501406 (study PRJEB25962, sample SAMEA2042920) | human gut metagenome | biome: human gut; feature: human-associated habitat; material: faeces...
CCGCTACTACGCCATGGACCGCGACAAGCGTTGGGAGCGTGTGAAAGAGGCCTACGACCTTTTGGTGAAAGGCGAGGGCAAGCAGGCAACGGATATGGTGGCTGCCATGCAGGAGTCGTACGACGAAGGCGTGACTGACGAATTTGTGAAGGCTATCAACAATTCTACGGTCGACGGAACTATCAAGGAAGGCGACGTGGTGATTTTCTTCAACTACCGCAACGACCGTGCCAAGGAGCTGACCGTAGTGCTCACCCAGCAGGACATGCCGGAGCAGGGCATGGCGACGATACCGGGCTTGCAGTACTATTGCATGACGCCGTACGATGCCAGTTTCAAGGGCGTGCACATCCTCTTCCCGAAAGAGAACGTGCAGGACACGTTGGGCGAATACCTCAGCAAGAAGGGCTTGAAGCAGTTGCACACGGCTGAGACGGAAAAGTATGCCCATGTGACGTTCTTCTTCAACGGAGGGCGTGAGACTCCGTTCGAGGGTGAAGACCGTATCTTGGTTCCGTCTCCGAAAGTGGCTACGTACGACCTGAAGCCGGAGATGAGTGCGTACGAGGTGAAAGACAAGCTTGTAGCTGCCATCAAGGAAGATAAGTATGACTTCATTGTGGTGAACTTTGCCAATGGCGACATGGTCGGCCATACGGGTATTTATGCAGCCATAGAAAAAGCGGTGAAGGCCGTGGACGAATGCGTGAAAGAAGTAGTGGAGACGGCCAAGGCCATGAACGATTATGAAGTGATTATCATTGCCGACCATGGCAATGCCGACAATGCCGTGAATCCGGATGGTACGCCCAATACGGCGCATTCATTGAATCCTGTTCCGTTTATTTATGTGACGGCCAACAAGGAGGCTAAGGTTGAAAATGGTATTCTGGCCGACGTGGCGCCTTCCATCCTGCATATCATGGGGTTGGAACAACCTGCCGACATGACGGGCAAGAACTTGATAAAAGATTAAATTCTCAATATAAGACTCTTCGGGCAAGGCTTCCGCTGTCAGGGGCGTGGGGGCCTTGCCCTTTTTTGTCCTCTCTTGTGTGTCGGCATTTCTTCTCTATCATGGCGTGGAGAAGCCTTTGATGTGCCGATGGTCTCAAAAATGGGAATAAATCTCCGGATTACCGAAAAAAAGCTTTATTTTTGTCTTTCTAAAGAAAGAGTTTATGGATGTACAAATAGAACCGAGCTGGAAACAGCATTTGGCTCCGGAATTTGAGAAGCCTTATTTCGTGAAGTTGACGAATTTCGTTCGTCAGGAGTATCGTACGACGACTTGTTATCCTCCGGGAAAGTTGATTTTTAATGCTTTCAACCTCTGTCCGTATGACAAAGCGAAGGTGGTTATTATCGGACAAGACCCTTATCACGGGCCAGGGCAGGCGCATGGTTTGTGTTTTTCCGTCAATGACGGAGTCCCCTTTCCGCCGTCCTTACAGAATATATTCAAGGAAATACAGACGGATTTGGGTACACCGGTGCCGCAAAGCGGGAACCTGACCCGTTGGGCGGAGCAGGGTGTGTTGTTGCTCAATGCCACACTGACGGTACGTGCCCATCAGGCCGGGTCGCATCAGCGTCAGGGATGGGAAGAGTTTACCGATGCAGCCATCAAGGCACTGGCCGAGGGGCGTGAACATCTGGTTTTTATACTTTGGGGGTCTTATGCCCAGAAGAAAGGGGCGTTTATCGATCGTAGTCGTCATCTGGTACTGGCTTCGGCTCATCCGTCTCCGTTGTCTGCCTTCCATGGTTTTTTCGGGAACAGGCATTTCAGCTTGGCCAATGCTTATTTGGAGCAACATGGGGAAACACCGATAAACTGGTAGGATGTCATGAAGAACGACCGTATACCTATGATTCAGATAGACGATACCATTATCTCTATTGATTGCTTGAGCGAGAAGTTTTGTTGCGACCTCGATGCATGCAAGGGGGAGTGTTGCATAGAGGGAGATGCGGGTGCTCCTGTGGAATTGGACGAAGTGGCCGAACTGGAGGAGGCTTTGCCGGTGGTATGGCCTTGGTTGTCGGCTTCGGCTCAGGCTGTGATCGACCGGCAAGGGGTTGTCTATACGGATGAGGATGGCGATTTGGTCACCAGCATTGTCAACGGAAAAGATTGTGTGTTCACGTGTTATGACGAGCGCGGTTATTGTTATTGTGCTTTGGAGAAAGCTTACCGCGAAGGGAAGAGTTCGTTCTACAAACCGTTGTCCTGCCATCTTTATCCCATCCGTTTGAAGAAGATTGGTGATTGTGTGGCGTTGAACTACCATCGTTGGGATGTATGCAAGGTGGCCGTGATGAAGGGCGGGCATTTGAATCTTCCGGTTTACCGTTTCCTGAAAGAACCGCTCATACGCCGTTTCGGCGAAGAATGGTATACGGAACTGGAAAGTGCAGTGAAGGAATTGAAAGAACAGGGCTACTTGGAATGAAATCCGATATGCAGGGATGATGTGAATCGTAAACCATCTGACAGTATAGGCTTGTTCTGCGAAAGTAAAAAAATATCAGTCGCTCTCTTCCCAAGAGAGCGACTGACGTATTTAAAACATTATGAATGAATGCCAGACGATGGTGCCAAACCACATGATTTAAAGCAGCTTGCTCATTTTGTTGGACAATGCTAAAAGATTTTGCATTGTTCTTTCTTCTTTCTCAAATAATTATGGTATTTTTGCATTATCAGTCGCTCTCTTGGGAAGAGAGCGATTACTTATTAATTAAAAACATTAAGTTATGAAAAAGTTAAGTTATTTATGGACATTGCTCTTGGCTTTGATGGTGGGAGTAAGTTTTGTGTCGTGCGACGATGATGATGAGGGAGACGTTGGTGTACCTAAAGAGTTATTAGGGACATGGTTGTGGTACGGAGAAGAAATCACATTCAATGCCAATGGCAGTGGCGTGCTTGTAGAGGATGGCGAGAGTTATCCGTTCTCGTTTACTTATGATGCAGCTTCTAAAACGTTGACCGTCTCGGCCGATGGTGAAGTTATGCGTTGGACTATCGTTTCGATTTCAAACTCTAAAATGGTTGCTGTGGATGAGGATGGATATGAGGATGTTTTCTTACGTCCGGGAGCATCCGGAGGTGATGGCGAAGAAGGGGGCGATGTTTCTCAGTCGGCGCCTGAGTATGATACATCAGCTCCGGTTGATTTGCCTGATGCCGGACGTTATGCGGACGTAAGCGGAAAATATGAAGTCAATACGACTGAAATACCTTACAGTTCTATTGAACTGACGGCTAGCGGGCAGTATGTGGCGATGAAGGCTTCGTCTTATCCTTATAGCGTGAAGGCCGTGGCGCGTAAGACTACAAAGGTGGCCGGTTTGTTCAACCGCCGTCCGGTGTTCAAGCGCAATTTCGATAATTCGATATTAGTGGCTGGAAGTTTTGAACAAATCAGTGACAATGAATACAGCCTGGAGGGATTCGGCACGTTGGTGATAGACGGGCGTGACGGGAACGGCAATATATCGGCCTTCAAGCTGATAGGCAGTGATGGTACGGTGACGGATGTACCCGTCCGGAAGGCTGCGAATGTAGACGATGACCTGACGGGAAATTCCGGCAATCTCTGTCGCATGTGGACTGCTGTGGAGGAACGTGCACAGTATTATATGGAGCGCATAGCCATATATGATGCCATTTACCGTGTGGATGCCGATGATGTGACTACGTATGTGAACCGTTACGGTATAGATTGGGCGGAAGACGGTATTTTTGATACAGGAGGTGATGCAATGGTACGTGTGCTTTTCTCACAGGCAGGTACTTACTTGCAGTTCTACCGTGACGGTTCGATGGAGCTTTCCTATTGGAAATGGGCAGACAAGGCCAATGGTACATTGTATGCCTATGATGAGGGTGAGATGGCCGACGGAGCCACAGCCACAGCCGTTTTCTATGGAAACCGTGTCAATGTGATAGAGAACTTTACGGACTATTCTGAAGAAGATGATCTCGTTCTGAGAAGTATCTATACCACCGTATTGGAAGCTGCCTATTGATGGCGGGAAAAAAGGCCTGTTTTCTTATGAGAGGTATGAAGGCTTACCTCTGACTATTAAGCCGCTTTAGCTTCGAACGATGAGCTAAAGCGGCTTAATAGTTAAATGAAGATTATAGGCTGCTTATGCGTCGATATTCGCATAAGTAGCGTTCTGTTCGATGAACTCACGGCGTGGTCCGACATCTTCGCCCATCAGCATGGAGAATACATAATCGGCTCCGGCTGCGTCTTCGATGGTGACTTGCTTCAACAGGCGGGTTTCCGGGTTCATGGTAGTTTCCCATAACTGTTCCGGATTCATCTCTCCCAAACCTTTGTAACGTTGGGTCGTCATACCTTGTTCGGAACCGTTGTTATATTGTTGCATGAAGCGCAGGCGGTCGGCTTCCGTGTAGCAATACTCTTCGATTTTACCCTTCTTGCAACGGTAAAGCGGAGGAGTAGCGATATACAAGTGACCCTTCTGGATGAGTTCGGGCATGTAGCGGTAGAAAAGTGTCATCAGCAGTGTGTCGATGTGGGAACCATCGACATCGGCATCGGTCATGATGATGACTTTGTAATAGCGTAGCTTTTCATAATTGGCTTCCTTGCTGTCTTCGCCTAAACCGAAACGTACGCCCAAAGCTTGTATGATGTTGTTCACTTCCTCATGTTCAAAGGCTTTGTGCCACATGACGCGCTCCACGTTGAATATCTTACCGCGGATGGGGAGGATAGCCTGATATTGACGGCTGCGCCCTTGTTTGGCAGAGCCGCCGGCCGAATCACCCTCGACGATGAACAATTCGCAGTTGGCTGCATCCTTGTCCGAACAGTCGGCCAGCTTGCCCGGCATGCCACCGCCCGACATCGGACTCTTGCGCTGTACGCTTTCACGGGCCTTGCGGGCAGCCACACGTGCTGTCGCAGCCAGAATGACTTTGTCCACAATCAGTTTGGCTTCTTTCGGATGCTCCTCCAAATAATAGCTTAAGGCTTCGCCTACGGCTTGCTGTACGGCGCCGGCTACTTCGCTGTTACCCAATTTGGTTTTGGTCTGCCCTTCAAACTGCGGTTCGGCTACTTTGATGGAAATGACGGCAGTGAGCCCCTCGCGGAAGTCCTCGCCGGAGATTTCCACCTTGTTTTTCTCCAGCTTTTCCAATTCCTTGGCGTATTCGTCTTCAGCGTATTTCTTCAGCGTACGGGTCAGTGCCGTGCGGAAACCGGCCAAATGCGTACCGCCTTCTATGGTATTGATGTTGTTGACGTAAGAATGGATGTTTTCCGTATAACCGTTGTTGTACATGATGGCTACTTCGATAGGAACCCCTTGCTTTTCCGTGTTCAGGTATATCACGTCGTTGAACAGGTGGATACGGCTGGAATCAATGTAGCGCACGAATTCTTTCAGACCGTCCTTGCTATGGAATGTCTCGCTGCGCGGCACACCGTTCTCGTCCTTCTCGCGCATGTCGGTCAGGGTAATTGTGATACCGGCATTCAGGAATGCCAGTTCGCGCATACGGTTAGCCAGAATCTCATATTTGTAAGTCGTAGTAATGAAGATGCTGCCGTCCGGCCAGAACTGTTGGCGTGTGCCTCGAAGTTCGGTTTCGCCTACGACCTTGACCGGATAGAGCGGCTTACCGCATTCGTATTCTTGCTGGTAGATCTTGCCTTCCCGGAAGACTTGCGAAAGCATGTGGGTAGAAAGGGCGTTTACGCAAGACACACCGACACCATGAAGACCTCCGGACACCTTATAGGAGCCCTTGTCGAACTTACCGCCCGCATGAAGTACGGTCATGACGACTTCCAGTGCGGACTTGTGCTCTTTTTCATGCATGTCTACCGGAATACCGCGGCCGTTGTCTTGTACGGTGATGGAGTTGTCTTCATTGATAGTGACTTCTATGTGAGTACAATAGCCGGCAAGTGCTTCGTCGATGGAGTTATCCACGGTTTCATAAACCAAGTGGTGCAAACCTTTCTCGCTGATGTCTCCGATATACATCGCCGGACGTTTGCGTACGGCTTCCAGTCCTTCCAGCACCTGAATGCTGCTGGCCGAATAATTTGTGCCTTTTATTTCTTCTTCTGACATAGTTTTAATTCGTTCATATTTAACGCACAAATATACGCAAAAACTTTGAAAGGGGAAAGGAAAAAGGAGGGTTTTGCCCTTTATGTAATCGTGAAAATCCTATAGGTTTGTCGGGTTTAGACGAGGATGTTTGCTTGCGTCGGTCGAAAAGTGTAATTTTGCCGTTTAAAGAAGTTGCCGGGGCGTGATGTCGGTTTTTTAATAATGAGAAAAAGAGGTGATGGATAATTATCTGGAGATAGCCGGTACATGTGTCGGTCTGATTTACTTTTGGCTGGAATACAAAGCCAGTATTTATTTATGGATAGTAGGCATAGTCATGCCCGCCATCTATATTTTCGTGTATTATGAAGCGGGATTGTATGCGGATTTTGCTATCAATATTTACTATCTGTTGGCGGCAGCATACGGATGGTTGAGCTGGAAATACGGACGGGGCGGAAAGGAGGACGCTGCTTCTGCTCTGTCGATAACCCATACTCCTCCCCGGATTTATGTGCCTTTGTGCTCGGTCTTTGTGGTCACTTTGGTATTGATTGCCTGGGTCTTAACAGAGTTTACCAATAGTGACGTGCCTTGGTCGGACAGTTTTACGACGGCTTTGAGTATCGTGGGAATGTGGATGTTGGCCCGTAAATACGTAGAGCAGTGGTTGGTGTGGATTGTAGTCGATGTGGTTTGCTGCGGATTGTATGTCTATAAGGAACTTTATTTTACGGCAGGGCTGTATGGCCTTTATGCCCTAATTGCTATCGGAGGATATAAGAAATGGATACGAATGATGGAAGAAGAGAAATGAGACGGGTCGATTGGGATTTCGTGCCGGAAGCGGTAGTTGTGGGGAACGGGGAGTTTCCTGTGTCGGCTTTGCCTTTGAGGATGCTGGATACAGCTTCTTTTACGGTATGTTGTGACGGAGCGGCCGACCGTTATTTGGCATCGGGACGCGTGCCGGATCGGATTGTGGGGGACGGGGATTCGTTGAGCGTGGAAAATCAGAAAAGATATGCGTCCATTATCCGGTATAATCCGGACCAAGAGACAAACGACCAGACTAAGGCTGTGAACTATCTGATGGAAAAGGGATTTCGCCGGATTGCCATCGTCGGTGCCACGGGGCGCAGGGAAGACCATACTCTGGGGAACATCAGTCTGTTGATGGAATATATGCGGATGGGGGCAGAAGTACGTATGTATACGGATTACGGCTTTTTCGTACCGATGAAAGGGGATTGCCGTTTTTTCTGTCGTAAGGGAGTACAGGTTTCGATTTTTGCTTTCGGTACGCAAGGCTTACGTGGGGAAGGTTTGGCCTATCCTTTGCGTGATTTTACCAACTGGTGGCAAGGGACATTGAACGAGGCGATCGGTGAAGAGTTCGTGATACGTGGGGAGGGGGAGTATTTAGTGTTCATTAATATGCCGTCGGTTTCTTAGGGTCGGCTTGCCTGATGCGTACGGATACAAAAAAAGAGTTGAAGAAACTCCAACTCTTTTCTATATATGATTATTATCTATTATCCCAACTTGTTGATATAAACGGCCAATTTAGATTTCAGATTGGCAGCTTTGTTCTTATGGATAATGTTTACCTTAGCCAATTTGTCTAACATTTTTTGTACACTGGGATACATCGCTGTAGCCTCAGCCTTATCTGTCGTAGCGCGAAGCTTACGTACAGCATTACGCATGGTCTTCGCGTAATATCTGTTGTGGAGTCTTCTTTTTTCCTCCTGACGTATTCTTTTTACTGATGATTTATGGTTTGCCATCTTTACGTTTAAATAATTCGTTCAACTTAGTAGTCCCTAGGAGAGTCGAACTCCTCTTTAGAGAATGAAAATCTCTCGTCCTAACCGATAGACGAAGGGACCAACGCGATTTGAGCTTTCGCTCTTTTGCTTTCTGAAACCGTTTTCAAGTCATTTGCAGACTACCGTTCTCATTTGCGATGCAAAGGTATGGCTTTTCTTTGAACCGACAAAATAAATCGAGGAAAATCTTTCAAAAAAATGTGTTTTTGGTGATTTTTTCCCGTATTTCGGTCGTTTTTCCTAATTTTAGTCCCCAAAAATGGAGATTTATGCAGGAAAAAACGCAAGGCGTGGTGTTGCGTACGCTAAAATACAACGACAATTCTTTGATTGTGGATATCTATACGGCCATACGTGGGACGGTGTCTTTCATGGTAAAGTTGCCAAAATCGCGTAAGGCGGCCCTCAAAGGTGTGTTCTTTCGGCCGCTTTCCATTTTGGAGATAGATTTCGACTACCGGCAGAAGTCGGCTTTGCAGCGCATACGGGATGTGCGGTTCAAGTATGTTTATCAGACGTTGCCGTACGACCCACGTAAGTCTTCCATGGCTTTGTTCCTGGCCGAATTCCTTTGCCGTGTGTTGAAACATGAAGAGGGGAGCGACACACTTTTTTCCTATATCCTCTATTCTTTGCAATGGTTGGATGCCAGTGGGGAGGGGTTCTCAAACTTCCATCTGGTTTTTCTCACACGGCTGACGCGGTTTCTTGGTTTCTATCCCAACGTGGAGGAGTGGCACAAGGGGGATTGTTTCGACATGGTGGAGGCTTGTTTTGTGTCCTCTTCCCCGTCTCGCCATGCATATTTGGAACCGCAAGAGGCGGATCTCATCCCCCTCTTCATGCGGATGAACTATGATACGATGCGTTTTTTTGCGATGAACCGTCTGGAGCGCGGTCGTTACTTAGAGGTGTTGGATGAGTATTACAGGCTGCATGTCCCGGAGTTCCCTGAATTGAAATCCTTGGATGTCCTGAAGGAGGTTTTTGCCTGATTCCGAGCTTGGGGGAAGCAATGTCCGGGGCTTGTGTGTCCTTAAGGGATATGCAAGAAAGCTTTGAATCACAAAAGGAAAAAGCCTATGTGGCTTCATCCTTTTGCGTGTGCCAAATGAAAAGTCTATTGTCTTTTCAATATATAGTGTCCGGCAAGCTCGCCTTGATTGACTGTGCCCAGGCTGTCAGACAGCATAAAGCCTGTTTCGACATGTTTGAAATAAGTCTTTTCTCCGGAAGAAGGAGTAATCAGTTCAATCAAGTCCTTTGCCTTCAGGTGGTAAATGCCGCTGCTTTCATACTTCCCGTTTTTTTCGCCGATGTATTCTCTTTTATAGGTATAAGTGCTGTCTGCATTGATTGTCAGTGAAGCGCGGATGCCTTCACAGGATGCAGTCGGAAATATACCCTCAAAGGTGCCCGTCATGGAGAGGGCGGTTGTGTCGTCGGCAGCTGCGGCAGCTTCCGTTGCTGTCGTTTCTGTTGTTGCAGCTTCTTTTTTCTGGTTGCTTGTGCAGGCGGCCATGCAAGCCAACAAGGCTGCTGCCAAGGTCTGATTCATTTTTTTCATACTTAAGATCCTTTCTTTTATAAGTTTGCCTTAAAACAGTTGTTTCTTCAAGACACACAAAAGTACATGTTATTTTTGGAATGAAATCATGAACCCGGATAATCTTTTCGACTTTAACATACCAGAGGACCCTTTGGGCAAAAAGGCAATGTGCACAATCTTGTTGGCTAACGAGTTTTCCGGATTATTGGCAACCGTCGCCTGCCGCAAAAGACGGGGCTTTACGGAAAGTGGCGTCAACAGCAATCAGAATCAATTTTTTATCCATAGGCTTTTGCAACTGGGCTGTTTTTTATATCTTTGCCTGATATGCAGACCTATATTCTTATTACCCTCGTCGTCATTGCTACCATCCACTTGATGATGGCCTCCGTGTTGTTCTTGTATTCCCGTTATAAGGTGCAATACTTGTCCTTGGCATGGATTATGGGCATATTCGGAGTGTTGACTTGTGTGTCCTTCCCGTTCATGCCCTTGCTCAAGTTCGCGAATGTCGGCTTGCTCCATCCTTTCATGCTTTTGTTGTTGGTGGTGACTTCTTTTCTTCAGGGCATTTATCCCTTGAGCATCCCCATGCCGGGATATTTGCAGTGGGGACGGATGTGGCGTTATGCCTCGCCGGCCATATTCCTTATTATATTATATGTCGCCAGTCTGCTTTTGGGAAACCGTCCGGTGATTGTCCATACCTACTCCGAACTGGCAGAGTGTTGGTGGGGGCCGGACATGTTGTTCCGTCTGGCAGGTTTGGGGTTGTCTGTCTACTATGTGACCAATATACTTCGCCTGCCCCGGTTGTTGGTCAAGAATGCCGAGATACCCCGTTATTTGAAAGGTTACGTGACCGCCATGGGGCTGAATATGGTGTTCTATATAGTAGTTACGGCAGTATTCAATGCCATGTTGTTATTAGTCTATTTCTATTTGTTCTGTCTTTTGAATATGTATTTGTTCTATCGGACATTGGAGACCATGGCCATCCATTTGCCTAAGCCAGAGATTGTAGAGGTGGATGAAGCACCCACGGAAGAGGTTATCGTGCAGGCCGAAAAGGAGGACTTCAACGAAACCAACCGGCATCGTTTCGAGCGGGTGGAGTTCTTCATGCAACATGACCGTGGGTGGCAAGACAACACGTTCGGGCGCGACCGCCTGTGCGAGGCCACGGGAATCAACCGCCATTTGTTATTGCAATGCCTCCGGAGCCAAGGTTACAATAATTGCCACGACTACATCAATTCTTACCGTATCAGTGCATTGAAGCGCGGAGTGGCCGACGGCTCAATCGTCTCGGTGGCCGATTGTGTCGTTGTCGGTTTCGGCTCGTCCAAGACCGCCCGTATTTGCTTTGAGCGTATGGAAGGCATGAAGTTGGACGATTACCTGAAGAAAAGGTCTGCCCTCAACGCCAAGGCTTAGCATTGTGCTTGTTTCCTGTTTGGCAAAGTGCCGGGAAACAGAAATGTGGGGCGGGCCGGAACTGCGTTCCGTGCTGCGCCCCACACTTGCGTTATGGATAAAGTTCAGGTTTAGCCTTACCAGAGTCCTTCCCAGTGATTCCGGTTGGAACGGAATTCGCCTTCGAAGATTTCATCCTTTATTTCGATGTCGTTCCTGTCCCCGGTGCCCAGTGTGGATGTCGCGATAATTCCTGTTGTGTCCAATTTCACTATTCCCACAACGGGCGTGGTATAAATGTTCTTTTTCATTTCGGTGTCTCCTGTTTTTATTTTACGATATGTTTTTTTCCGTTGATGAGGTAGATGCCTTTGGGCAGGCCGTCGGTAGTGGTGGCTTGGCTGCGCACCTTGATGCCGTTCAGGCTATAGATGTCGAAGGTTTGGCCGCCTTTCCCGGCTTCCACGTCGGAGATGCCGGTTCCGGTTCCCTCAAGGCGGATGCGCAGGGTATTCACTTCAGATCCGCTTACGGTGAAATAGGCTCCTGTGCTGCCCAGTGTGCTGCCCTTTCCGCCGCGCATGATGTACTGTTCGCCTGCTTTCTCGGCTACGCCGTAAAGGCCTTCCATGTTCTTGCCTGCTTCATAGTTGCCGACGAAGGTCACGTTGCCGTGGGTTACGGAAGTGGGGACGGTTGCTTTGATTTCTGTGCTGATGTACAAGGGAGTGGCAGGTGCCTTTTCAAAATAAATGAGATAGGGCGTGTTGGCCATCATGCTTTCTGTTTTAGTGAAAGTGAGTGTAGTTCCGTCGCAAGCGGTGAAAGCTTGTACCTGTGTTGCACCTAATGTAGTGGGTGTAGTGTCGAATGGTAGGCATATCGTGTTCCAATTTGCCGCAAAATTACGGGAGAGAGTCACGTTGTAAAGCCCTCCTCCGGTCACTTCTAACGTTGTGGTGCCGTTTATGACAAGTTCTGGTGCGAAAGAGACTTTAATTATCTGTCCGATAGTGTTAGTCATGTCAATGTCGATGTCGGCTGTCATGTTGTCACCGTTTTTGGTGGCAGAGAGCACCACGGGGACATCCCCCAATTGCGGTCCGAGCCAACTTGTAACACCTTCTTTGTCTCCCTCTGTGATTTGTATGGTTTGGTTGGCGGTAAAGGAGTTCCCGTCTTCGCTTACGGTTAGGTTTTTCAATAAGATGTTACCTATGGGCATGGCATCTTCGCCTGCTCCCAATATGAAGTTGTCCAAGGCGAAGGAATAGGACGCGTCCGTATTCTTGATTAATCGGATAGTTGTGATTTGGGAATCTGCGGAATTGCCATTGACGGTCACGGTCAAGAAGCCGGAATAGTCGGTGCTTTCCAAGGGTATTTGTTCTTCTGCCTGCTTGAATTCCAACGTGTAAGTATGGAAGTTTTCTGTATTGGCACTGATGTCGTTCCCCTTCACCGTGATGGTAAGCTTGTGTGTCTCTTCATCGTAAGACTTCTCCACGATGGCGCCTATGCCGTCGGCTTTAGCGGAAAGTTTGCTTTCGTCGTAATCTGCCGTGATGGTATATTCGTATTTGTCTTTGCTGAAACCGTCGATGCTTTTGCCGTCGTACGAGAGTTCGGCTAATTGGGAATAGTACAAGTATTGCACGTCGTCCACTTCCAGTATGCTTTGGTCTTTGATGTTAGCACGCGTCCAATAATCGGCACTTGAAATGATGACATTCATTTTTTCAGGAATGGTGTTTTCTTGCCCTTTTTCGTAATTTAGCGGCACGATGATTTCTTGCCAGTCATTGTTTGTGGTAGTGGCGAATCCATAGTCGCATGACGCAATGAGCGTCCCGTTTGCCGTTCCACTCTCTTTTCCCATAACAACGCGGTCTACATCTTCTTTTATGTCGTTTGTTGTGTGTGACTTGATTCCTGAGCTGTAGGTCCCTTTCCACAGATAGGCGATTATGTGGGCGTTTTCATTTCCCTCTGTGGATGGCGTACGTTTGTACCATCCTCTGATGGCATCCGGGCGGAAAGTGAAATTTGTCCCGCCATATACACCGCCATCACACTGTTCAATAGTAGAAACGGCATAAACCCACGGGGTGCCAAATGTGATGAAAGCGGGTGCATTGCTACCTATATTACCGACACCGACAAATTTATTGGTGAGAACCACGGATTTTGTTCCGTTTCTGCTTACACCTTGTGTTATGAGTTCTTCTTGTTTTTCTTGTGAATAGAAGAAAGCCCAAACTTTTTGGTTTACGCTTGAACCGTTCCAATCCATTGGTTCGGTTCCCGGGCGTTGCCTGAAACCTTCGGCTCCACCGCTTTTTCCGCTTTTACTTGATTGGTAGGAACTACCGCAAACTTCTTTCCATGCTTCAAAACCTGTATTTGGGAGATATTGCGCTTGTATTCCGCAGCCAAATGTTGCCCCCAATAACAAAGTAAACAATCTCTTCATTCTTATCTATCTTTTTATAGTTTGTAAATAGCCGCTTTTAGTTCGTTTGGCCAATACAAAAGTAGGCAGAAAGACCAAAAGGGCATTTCCTGTTTCGGTAGTATTTTCGGCTTTTACGGTAGTAATTTCAGTAGAATCACGGGTTTACCGTTTTTGCCCGGAGGAATGGGGCCGGGTAAGAAGAGAAAGGGGGTAGGTGGGGTGTTGTGTCAAGATAACGAAAATCCGGATGCCATTGGCAGAAGGGGGAGAATCAATCTCAGGAGATTGAAAAATTGATCTCAGGAGAATGGAAAATCATTCTAAGCAGATTGATTTTTCGTTCTCCGCAGTTTTTCGAAGAAAGTCGTTGAGGTTTGGGAAGTGGCTTGTATTCAGCTGTTTATATGACAAATGCCGATGGGGTTTCCTCCATCGGCATTTGTCATCTTTTTTTGGGGGAATCGCAGCCCGTTACTTTATTTTTTGATAACTTTCTTGCCGTCTACAATATAAATGCCTTTCTGCAACCCGTCGAGGGCATGGGCTTTTTCCACATTGCCCTTCACGAGGATGCCTTGCAGAGTGTAGACGTTTGTCGTTTGCATTTGCTTTTCAGACAGGGCAGAATGAATGGAAGAACCAAAATCGTCCGTGCCGAATACGACGTGGATGGTTTGTCCGAGCAAGACCATTTCAATGTCGATTGTAGTGTAGAATTTGTCATCGGAAATTTTACCTACCATTTGTAGGGGCACATCGCCTAACATAGGACCGAGCCACATGCCTTCAATAGGTATGTCTCCGGCCTCGATTTGTATGGTCTGGTTCGTGGTGAATGTGCTATACAGTCCAGACGCTGTCAACGGGATTTCATTCACCTTGATTGTCCCTACATACATCTTGTCTTCCCCTGCGCTAAGACAGAAGTTGGGAAGTGTAATGTTCATGATGCCGTCTTTGGGGGTCTCTACCGTGATTTTAGTAGTTTGTTCAGGACTGGATTCACCGTTAATGGTGACAACGAGTTTGTCTGTGTACTCTTTAGATGCCTTGCTTCCTGTTGAAGCAGCGTTCATGGCGTACCCTTGCGTGAGGCTTGCACAAAATAATAATAAGGTAAATAACTTCTTCATATTCATATTTTTTTAAGTGATCAATAATAATAAGCCATTCCGAAAGTGGCATAGAGTGGGAAGAGTGAGAACGTGACGGTTTCAAAGTCGCTTTTGAACACATCGTTCATACCCCAGTCCAACAGTCCAAAGACGTTGAGATGCTTCTTTATACGGAAGTCGGCACAGAATTCCATCCCCCAAGAAAAATGGCGCATGTTGTCGCTGAAGTCGTAAGAAGCCGGATTGTCGGTACCGATGGTTATCTTTTGTCCCACGGGTGAGCCTTCGCGCAAATAGCCGTCGAAGACTTCGCCGTCGAAGTCACGATAGATCCAATAGCTGACGTAAGGGCCGAGATTGAATGTCCATCTGGCTCCTACACGGTAGGTGGCCGTTACGGGAATCGTAAAGCCCGTCATGCGGGTCTCGGTAATGTCCGTCCCCGTGAAACGTCCTTCTACCACGTCTTCGCCCATCACGATGGCCATGTTGTAGTTTTTCACTTCAGCCCCCGTGCGCATGCCTTGCATGAAAAAACGAAGTCCGGCGGAAAGTCCCCATCTCGTATTGAAGTACTTATATCCGTCTATTCCTAAACTGAAACCGCCCTTCGGAGCGAATTCGTTGATTTTACGGATTTCCTTGGGAAGAGGAAGAGGAGTCGTTCCGCCTAGCACGAATCCGGCCCTGACGACATAGCCCATACCGTCGTGGTCGGATGTCGGTCCCCATTTCGCATAGTTGGCTTCCCGGTTCTCGCGGTTTTCCTTCATCAGTTCTTTGAGGTCTTGTGCCTGTAACGTGCCCATGGCTGATGACAGGGCAAAGATTAGGATATATTTCAGATGTTTCATGTTCTCTTCTTTATTATGGGTTATTCTTCACAAACCACTTTCACTTCATCTACCAACAGCGTGCTTCCAACGGCGCCGCAGAAACTGGCTCCTTCGATGCTGGAAGTGAAGACGACAGCCAGGTTGTAGCCGTAAGCCTTTAGTAGTTTCTCGTTTACGTTGCCGCTATATTCAAAGGGGATGTCAAAGCGGGTCCATGTGTTGAAATCATGCACCGGATTTTGGATGCGTGCCAAAGCCACGATGTTAGGGTGGGTCAATACGTCATCGCCTTTCAGGGTGACAGGTTGCCCGTGCCCGTCCGTGTTCTTGTATAATACGGCATATAAGTCCGGTTCGTCAATGCGGTCTTCAATGATGGTGCCTTTTCTGTTCTGGAATTTTTCGCCTGGCTTGAATTTGTAATATCCTTCAAAGCGCAATGGTTTTTTGTTGAACGGCAGGCCGAAGCGCGTGGCGGCCATGGCATCTTTCAAGGCGTTGGCCACATCAAACGTCCCGATAAACAAGTTGCCTGCTGCGATGCGCATATTGACCATGACACCGAAAGGACCGGTGTCACACGTTTCGAGCTTGACGGATTGTCCGTTTATGGCATCCTTTGTCCACGGTATCGTAGGGAACTCGTCGGGTTTGGCTGACGAACGGCTGATGGCGTAACCCGGGTTGCCGGTAGCCCATTGGGGGACGTCGTTGCCGTGTGCCGATTTTTCGAACCACTCGTAATAACGTCCATTGGCTTCCATCTTAATGTTTTCAAAAGAAAGGTCGGTCTCTATGGGCTGTATGAGTGCAAACTTTACATGATAATCCCGGTGCCATTGCCGGTCTTCGGACATGACCCGGTAGCGTATGCCGCCGTGCGTGAAGTCTTGCACACTACCGTTTTCGGGTGTGATGGAGGCACCCGGAGTGAGCTTGAAGTTTATTTTCAACGCTTGCAACTGCGTGGAGTCTGTGAAGTCTTCGCGCAGATAAAACACGATGGACGTGTCGGACGACGCCACGTCCTTCACTGCGTCATTCGGGGTGAAGAACAAAGCCTCCTCGTCAGATGCGAGAACATAAGCCTCTTCTATATCACACTCAGAGTTGGCGGGTTCGTTTTGTATGCAAGAGCTTAACGAAAAAGCGGCAAAAAGAGAAAGTCCGCATAAGATTTTCTTCATGAATATACAAGTCTTAGATTAAAACCAAGGCAAAGGTAATGAAAAAGGTTGGTTAAATCGCAAAAAACGGTATAAAGAGTTATTTTACCATTATTTCCTTTCGTGCGCAGGCAGACGAATAGAAAAGAAAACACCGATGAAATCGGATGTTTTTAATATAATCCTGGCAAATGCTGTCTTTTACCTGTTGTTCCGGCCTTCTTTGATTTTTGTTCTACCACGGCATGCAGGATTACGATGTCGGTTTGCGGGCGGTCGTGGGAGTCTGTCGCGGTGGATTGGATGTTTTCTACCACATTGAGCCCTTCTATGACTTCGCCGAATACGGTGTATCCTCCGTCTAACCCGGGTGTGCCTCCGGTGGTGAGGTATTCTTGCTCCATTTCCCTGTTGGTTTCAAAATCACCGTACACACCGCCTTTCAGCGCGGTCCAGGCAAAGGCCAGTTCCCGGGGGCGGTATTTCTTTCCCCATACGATGTAAAATTGCGACCCGTTGCTTAGGCGGTCCGGGTTGTTTGCGTCATTTTCGCGCGCCATGGCCACCGCTCCTCTTTTATGGTATTGGAAAGGCAGGTCTATTTCGGGAGCCAACATATATCCCGGCCCTCCTTCTCCCAATATCTTTCCGCCCGGAGCCTGTTTGGAATTCGGGTCGCCTGCTTGAATGACGAAGTCTTTCACGACGCGGTGGAAGAGCGTTCCGTCGTAGAATCCTTCTGAAACTAATTTGAGGAAATTATCCCGGTGGACCGGTGTTTCGTCGTTCAGCGCGATACGAATGTTGCCCATTGCGGTTTCCAATCGTACAATCGAACGTTTTTCGCGGATTTTCCCTTGGGTGTGAAATGCGGTTGTTCCTATTAGGAATACCAATAACAAGAGTTTTTTCATAAGGTTTCAGTCTAACTGTGGGCAAAGATAGTAAAAACTATTTCTGCCGGGAAATAAATCGCTCTTTTTCTTGCAGATGCCTCGCGTTCTTTCTTCATGGAGTTATTAACAGCATGTCGATAAATATTTTATTATAATAAGGTGTATGTGTCTATGAAAATTCGTACCTTTGACCTCGCGTAATGTAAAATATTGATGGAAGAAGCAGTTTATCACGTCCCTGTCTTGTTGAAAGAATGTGTAGACGGTCTGGTGGTCAATCCTGCCGGGGTATATGCCGATGTCACTTTCGGAGGAGGAGGGCACAGCCGGGCGATTGTGTCCCGACTGGATACGGCCGGGCATTTGTATAGTTTTGACCAAGACGAAGATGCCGAGGCGAATATCGTTGCTGACGGACGTTTTACGTTTGTCCGGAGCAATTTCCGGTACCTGAAGAACTGGATGCGCTATTACGGCGTGGGAGAGTTGGACGGCCTGCTGGCTGATTTGGGCGTGTCGAGCCACCATTTCGATGATGCGGGACGGGGCTTCTCGTTTCGTTTCGACGGGAGGTTGGACATGCGGATGAACCAGCGGGCGCAGTTGACAGCGGCGGATGTGTTGAATGATTACGCGGAAGAGCGGTTGGCCGACATTTTCTACCTGTACGGCGAATTGAAGAATGCCCGTAAATTAGCCTCATGGGTGGTGAAAGCCCGTATGCACAGGAGGATGGAGACGACGGAAGAGTTCATGGAGGTCGTAAAGCCTTTGTTTGAGCGTGACCGGGAGAAGAAAGAATTGGCTAAGGTGTTCCAGGCTTTGCGTATAGAAGTGAACCAGGAGATGGACGCCTTGAAGGAGATGTTGACGGCTGCGGTCGAATTGCTCCGCCCGGGAGGCCGCTTGGTGGTGTTGACCTATCATTCTTTGGAGGACCGGATGGTGAAGAATTTAGTCAAAACCGGAAATGTGGAGGGCAAGCGGATACAGGATTTCTATGGCAATGTGGATTGTCCGCTCAGGGCTGTCCATAATAAAGTGATAGTGCCGGGAGAAGAGGAGCAGCGTGCGAATCCCCGTAGCCGCAGTGCCAAGTTGAGAATCGCGGAAAAGAAATAAAGGATGAAGGAAGAACTGGATTTGGAAGAAAAAACGGACGTGGAACTCGTCGGTGTGCCCACGGAGGAAGCTGCCGGAAGTCCCGGAGCAGAGGAGGCCGAGCCGGGCGGGGGGCTGTCCGAGGGGGATGGCGTGGTGCCGGGCGACGAGGAAAAGGCAGGGCCGGGTGAACTGTCTCCTATCAAGGCTTTCACGGAGAGTGAGGGCGTGGACCAACGTCCTAACGTGTCTTTACGCGAGATATTGGGTGGGGATATCCTTACGGCCGGGTGGTTGCGTCGCCAGATGGGATTGATTTTACTCTGTACGTTTTTTGCCATCATTTATATCACGAACCGTTATTCCGCAGAGCAGGAGATGATTGAGATTGAAAAGTTGAAGACGGAATTGACGGAGGTGAGATACCGTGCGCTGACCCGTTCTAGCGAGTTGACCGTAAAGACACGGCAAAGCCAGATAGAAAAAAGTTTGAGACAGACTCCGGACAGCGTGCTGCAAAGTCCGAAAGAACCTCCTTTTTTGATTAAATCCCAAAACGAGGAAGAAGAATGAACTTCGACAATAAAAAGATAATGCCCCGTTTCTTCGTGGTCATCGTACTGATGAGCTTGGGCGGTTTGTATATATTGGGCAATGCGGCCTACCTGATGTTCGTGGAGAGCGAGTATTGGACGCAGGTGAGCCGTAAACTGGTAAAAGAGAATGTGCCCATTCCTGCCAAGCGTGGAAACATCCTTTCGGCAGACGGGCAGATTATGGCCAGCTCCTTGCCGGAATATAAGATCTATATGGATTATGTCGCATCGGACAAGAATCCGGAGACGGCCAAGGAACTGCAGGCTTGGAGGGACAGCGTGTTGATGGCCGACTTGGATTCCATTTCCCGGGGGTTGAGTAAAATCTTTCCCGATAAAACCGCCGGATATTTCAAGAAACGGCTGAAAAAGGGAAAAAAGTTGAGACGGAGGAACTGGCAGATATACGGTCGGCGAATCTCTTATATCCAGTATAAGGAGTGCAAGAAACTGCCGTTGTTCCGTGAGTCTCCTTTCAAGGGCGGGTTCTATGCAGAGGAATTCAATCAACGAAAGAAGCCTTACGGCTCATTGGCCACGCGTACGTTGGGGGCTTTGTATGCCAGTAAGGATTCGGCGCGTTACGGCCTGGAGCTTTCCTACGACTCCATTTTGAGGGGCAAGGAAGGCGTGTCCCATCGTGCCAAGGTGCGTAACAAGTGGTTGAGTCTGGTGGATGCCCCTCCGGTGGATGGTAATGATATTGAAACGACCATCGATGTGTCCATGCAGGATGCGGCGGAAAAGGCGTTGTTGAAACAGTTGAAAAACATCAATGGCGACGTGGGCGTGGTGGTGCTGATGGAGGTGGCCACGGGAGATGTGAAGGCCATTGTGAACATGACGAAATGTGCGGATGGCGAGTATCGCGAGGTAAAGAACAACGCCGTGTCTGACTTAATGGAGCCCGGTTCTACTTTTAAGACCGCGTCCATCATGGTGGCACTGGAGGACGGAAAGATTTCGAAGAATGATTTCGTAGACACCGGTAACGGACAGTGGGAGATGCACGGGCGGGTGATGAAGGATCACAACTGGCGGCGTGGCGGTTACGGAAGAATCAGTGTGCCTGAAGTGCTGATGTATTCTTCCAATATCGGGGTCAGCCGCTTGATAGACGACAACTATAAAGACCATCCGGAAAAATTCGTGGACGGGCTGTATCGTGAAGGAGTGGGCATTCCCCTGAATATACCTTTGATGGGAAGCGGAGAGCCGCGGGTGCGCCGCCCGAAGAAGGACGGCAGCAATTGGTCGAAGACGGCCTTGCCGTGGATGAGCATCGGGTATGAGACCCAGATACCGCCGATAGCCACATTGACTTTCTATAATGCCATAGCCAACGGAGGAAAGATGGTACGTCCGCGTTTTGTAAAAGCCGTCCGGAAGAATGGCGAAATCGTGCGCGAATTCCCGGTGGAAGTCATCAAAGAGCGGATATGCTCTCCGAAGACCCTGAACGACATTCAGGAAATACTGGAAATGGTAGTAAGTAAGGGACTGGGCAAGAAAGCCGGATGCAAGGATTTCAAGGTGTCGGGGAAAACCGGTACGGCACAAGTGGCCCAAGGCAAGGGCGGCTATCATGGAGGCCGGATGAAATATCTTATCAGTTTCTGCGGCTATTATCCTTCAGACCGGCCGAAATACAGTTGCATCGTCGCGATACAAAAGTCTGGCCTGCCTGCTTCGGGAGGGGGGCATTGCGGTCCGGTGTTCAGCGAGATTGCCCAAAGCGTCATGGCGAAAGGGGTATATCGCGATGTGTCGGAAGCATCAGATTCGGCTTCCGTCTTCGTCCCGGATGTGTTGGACGGTGACTTGAATGCCACGCGGGCAGTACTGAAAGAACTGGATATTCCTTTTAAACAAGACTGGAGCACGGACAAAGGTGGAAAGAGCGTTTGGGGGAAAGCGGTGAACAGCGGGAATGCCGTGACGTTGCGCGGTGACAATACGCCGATGGAAATCGTACCGGACGTGAAAGGCATGGGGGCGAAAGACGCCGTGTATATGTTGGAGAGCCGGGGATTGAAAGTGAAATTGGAAGGCGTGGGGCGTGTGGTTTCGCAGAGCATCCCGCCGTACGTCAAATATAAGAAAGGGCAAACCATACAGATTAAATTAAAAAGATAAGAGGGAAGCATGATGATGGAGTTGGATATTTTGCTGAAAAGCGTGAGTGTCGTACGGGTCGAAGGCGATACCGCACGGAACATTACGGGAATCAATATGGATTCCCGGCTTGTGCAGCCGGGCGATTTGTTTGTCGCCGTCAAAGGGACGCAGGCCGACGGTCACGCTTATATCGGCAAGGCGATAGAGAAAGGAGCCGTGGCCGTAGTGTGCGAAGCATGGCCGGAGGTGCAGGCTGAAGGGGTGACGTACGTACAAGTGAAGGATTCCGAAAGTGCGGTGGGGCGGTTGGCTACGGTGTTTTACGGTGACCCGACCTCCAAATTGCAACTTGTCGGAGTGACCGGTACGAACGGGAAAACTACGATTGCCACCTTATTATATAATATGTTCCGGGTGTTCGGTTATAAGTGCGGACTTTGTTCCACGGTTTGCAACTATATAGATGACGAGGCTGTCCCGACAGAGCATACCACGCCAGACCCGATTACGTTGAACCGTTTGTTGGGGCGTATGGCAGACGAAGGATGCAAATATGCTTTCATGGAAGTCAGTTCGCATGCCGTGGCCCAGCACCGTATCGCAGGTCTGAAGTTCGCAGGAGGTATTTTTACGAACCTTACGCGCGACCATCTGGATTACCATAAGACATTCGAGAACTACCGCGATGCCAAGAAGGCATTTTTCGACGGTTTGCCCAAGGGGGCTTTTGCCGTGACGAATGTCGATGACCGTAACGGAATGATCATGGTGCAGAACACAAAGGCCGTCGTGAAGACTTATTCTTTGCGTGCGGCTGCCGATTTCAAGGCAAAAGTGTTGGAAGAGTCGTTTGAAGGAATGTGCTTGGATGTCAATGGCAAAGAGGTGAGCGTCCCTTTCATAGGCCGTTTCAATGTGTCCAACTTGTTAGCTGTGTACGCTGCAGCCGTTTGTATGGGGCGCGGGGCTGAGGACGTTTTGGTAGCCCTTAGTACATTGCGCCCGGTGAACGGACGTTTCGAGACGATTCGTTCTCGGGAGGGAGTGACAGCCATTGTCGATTACGCCCATACGCCAGATGCGTTGGTCAATGTGTTGTCGACCGTGAACGAAATACTGAAACGGCGCGGCGAAGTCATTACGGTCTGCGGTGCCGGAGGCAACCGTGACAAGGGTAAGCGTCCGATTATGGCGCAGGAAGCGGTGAAAAACAGCGACAGGGTAATCATTACCAGTGACAATCCGCGTTTCGAAGAGCCGCAGGAAATTATCAACGATATGTTGGCCGGACTGGACAAGGAGCAAATGCGCAAGGTAATCTCCATTGTCGACCGTAAGGAGGCCATCCGTACGGCCTGCATGATGGCACGTCCCGGCGATGTGGTGTTGGTGGCCGGGAAGGGGCATGAAGATTACCAGGAGGTGAAAGGCGTGAAGCATCATTTTGACGACCATGAGGTAATAAAAGGAGTATTTGGCATTTAACCGTTGCGCGCATGTTGTATTATTTGTTTCGATTTTTAGGAGAGTACGGGATTCCCGGTTCGCACATGTGGACCTACATCTCTTTCCGGGCTTTGCTGACCTTGATTCTGTCGTTGGTCATTTCCGTCTGGTTCGGGGAATACTTCATCAAATGGATGAAACGCCACAACGTGAGTGAGGCGCAACGCGATGCTTCCATAGATCCCTATGGTGTGGAGAAGAAGGGTGTGCCCACGATGGGCGGTGTCATTATCATTGTGTCCATCATCATCCCCTGTTTGCTTTTCGGGCGTTTGCGTAACATCTATATGATACTGATGCTGATTACGACTGTGTGGTTGGGCGTTTTGGGGTTTGCGGACGACTATATCAAGATGAAAGTAAGCAAGGATGGTTTGCGCCCCATTTACAAGTTGGCGGGACAGACCCTTTTGGGACTTTTTGTCGGCCTGACATTGTGGCTTAGTCCCGACGCAGTGATCCGGGAGAATGTTTCGACACAGCGCTTGGGCAATACAGAAGTCGTTGTGCACAAAAGCGAGAAAGTGAAATCGACTATTACCACGATTCCGTTCGTGAAGGACAACAATTTGGATTATGCCGAGATGATGAGCTTTTGCGGAAAATACAAGACGGCTGCCGGGTGGTTCTTGTTTGTGATCATGACGACCTTGGTCGTGGTAGCCGTGTCCAACGGGTCGAACCTGAACGACGGCATGGACGGCATGGCGGCGGGCAATTCGGCTATTATCGGTGTGGCGTTGGGCGTATTGGCCTACGTGTCCAGTCATATAGCCTTTGCCAGTTATCTGAATATCATGTATATACCCGGTTCGGAGGAACTGGTCATCTTCATCTGTGCTTTTGTCGGGGCATTGGTCGGTTTCTTGTGGTATAACGCCTATCCTGCCCAGATATTCATGGGGGATACGGGCAGTTTGTCCATTGGAGGCATCATTGCCGTGACGGCCATCATCATACATAAAGAATTGCTTATCCCCTTGATGTGTTTCGTGTTCCTGATGGAGAGCCTGAGCGTGATTCTGCAAGTGAACTATGCGAAATGGGGGAACCGGAAAGGACTGAAGTTAAGAGTGTTCAAGCGAGCCCCGATCCATGATACTTTCCGGGTGCGCCCGGGGCAGTTGGCTCCGGACGTGAAAGTGCTGTGCAACTGGCCTAAAGGATGTTGGTTAGAGTCGAAAGTTACGGTCCGTTTTTGGATTATCACGATCATCTTGGCGGCCATGACGATTATAACGTTAAAAATTAGATAAGGAAGAAGCTATGGGGAAAAGAATGGTAATATTGGGAGCGGCCGAAAGCGGCGTGGGTGCTGCAGTGCTGGCTCAGAAAAAAGGCTTTGATGTCTTTGTTTCCGATATGGGAAAAATCAAACCTCATTATGTAGACATGTTGGACCGTTACGGGATTGCGTGGGAAGACGGCGGCCATACGGAAGAACTGGTCCTGAATGCGGACGAGGTGATAAAAAGCCCGGGCATACCGGAAGATGCCCCGATGGTGTTGAAGGTGAAAGCCGCCGGTATTCCCATTATCTCGGAAATAGAATTTGCCGGACGCTATACGCACGCCAAGATGATTTGTATTACGGGCAGCAACGGCAAGACCACTACTACGTCCTTGATTTATCATATCTTCAAGAAAGCGGGTTACAACGTCGGGTTGGCCGGAAATATCGGCCAAAGCCTGGCCTTGCAGGTGGCCGAGAAAGATTATGACTATTATGTGATAGAACTGAGCAGTTTCCAGTTGGACAACATGTACCGTTTCCGGGCTAACATTGCCGTGTTGCTTAACATCACGCCCGACCATCTGGACCGTTACGACCATTGCATGCAGAATTATGTGGATGCCAAAATGCGCATTTTGCAGAACCAGGAAGAGACGGATGCCTTCGTCTATTGGAATGACGACCCGATTATCCGGAAAGAATTGGAGAAATACCAGATCAAGGCCAAGAAATGTCCGTTCTCCATCTTGAAGAAAGAAGGGATGATAGGTTATCTGGCCGACGGGCAATATGTGATAGAATACCCCACGCCGTTCAACATGGAGCAGGAATCATTGGCTCTGACCGGGAAGCACAATATGTACAATTCTTTGGCGGCAGGCATCACGGCCGACATCGCCGGGGTGAAGAATGAAGTGATACGGCAGAGCCTGGGTGATTTCGAGGGCGTGGAACACCGCTTGGAGAAAGTGGTGCGTGTGCGTGGCGTGGATTATATCAACGATTCCAAGGCCACCAACGTGGATGCCTGCTGGTATGCGTTGGAGAGCATGAAAACGCCCACGGTATTGATTTTGGGAGGGAAAGACAAAGGGAATGATTACGAGGCCATAGCCGAACTGGTCCGGAAGAAATGTGTGGGGCTGGTGTTCCTCGGGGCAGACAACCGGAAACTTCATGATTTCTTCGATTCGTTCGGTATTCCTATTGCCGACACCCACAGCATGAAAGACTGCGTGGAGGCGTGTTACAGGATGGCCCGTCCCGGCGATACCGTATTGTTGAGTCCCTGTTGTGCCAGTTTCGACTTGTTCAAGAACATGGAAGACCGTGGCGAACAGTTCAAGTCATTGGTAAGGGCGTTGTAAAGTAAGGGAGCGAAAGGATGGTCACACCAACAAAAGTTTTAAAGAAGTGGAGCCTGTTCGAAGGCGACAAGGTCATCTGGATGATTTTGTTCTTCCTCGGCATGATATCCATCATAGAAGTGTATAGCGCTTCCAGCAATATGAGTTACAAGACGGGATATTATTGGAAGCCGATTCTGCAACATGCCTCATATTTCGTCGTGGGCGTGTTGGCCACGATCTTGGTGCACAAGATACCGTGCCGTTATTTTAAGTTGATACCTTTGGCCGGCATACCGTTGTCCGTATTCTTGCTTGGAATAGCCATGTTTACCACGAAAGTGAACAATGCAAGCCGTTGGCTTGAGGTGGGCGGTATCGGTTTCCAACCTTCCGAGATAGCCAAAGGCGTGTTGATTGCCACGACGGCCATGATTCTTTCGAGCATGCGCGACGAGGCTGGGGCGCAACGTCGTGCGTTCAAGTGGATTATGGGCGTGTCGGTCGTAATCTGTTTGTTGATTGTGCCCGAAAACTTCTCTACAGCCGCCATGACTTTTCTGGTCATTCTGGTGATGATGTTCATAGGCGGGATACCTTGGAAACAGTTAGGCACCTTATTGGGGATTATCGTTATTGCCGGAGCCAGTTTGTTTTCATTTTTGCGTTTTGCACCGGATTCTACGATAGAATCCATGAGCGACTGGCCCGGCCTGCACCGTTTGCCGACGTGGGCCAGTCGTGTGCGTGGGCATGGGAATATACCGGAGAATGCGGCGGACTACGATTTGACTAAGAATCCGCAGGTGACGCATGCCAAGATAGCCATTGCCACGTGTAATGTGATAGGCCGGGGGCCGGGGAATTCCGTGGAACGCGATTTCCTGCCACAGTCGTTTTCCGACTTCATTTATGCCATCGTCATAGAGGAACTCGGATTGGGCGGTGGTGCCTTCGTCATGTTCCTGTATATCGTGTTGCTTTTCCGGTCGGCCAGGATAGCCAGCCGGTGCGAGCGAAACTTCCCGGCTTTCCTTGTGATGGGGCTATCGCTGATGCTCGTCACGCAAGCCATGATTAATATGGCCGTGGCAGTCGGAGTCTTTCCGGTGACGGGACAACCCTTGCCGTTAATCAGTAAAGGAGGTACGTCCACTTTGATTAATTGTGTGTATATGGGAGTCATCCTGAGCGTAAGCCGTTCGGCCAAGAAAAAGCCTCAGGTAACGGAAGAAACTGAAGATTGAAGAAAGATTCGCATGAGGGGCGGTGATGTTCCCGGGAAGGGAACGGACTTACCCTTGTGTCATGATTTATGATTCGCCATCCGCAGCTTGCCCTTTGGGTGAGGCCTGTGGATGGTTTTGTTTATAGGAGTTTTATTTTCAATAACTTATGTCTTGTGAATCTCTTGCCGCAGATTGGAAAATTTTTCTCAGGCGAACGAAAAATCATTCGGCTGAAATTGAAAAATCGTTCGGCTGAGAATGATTTGTCATCTTCCGTAAGGGCGTAGAATGACAGGCTGTGAAGGTCTGAAATGTAAGAAATAATTCATTTTCAGAATAAAATAAGGAAGAAAAAAGGGTAGAAATACCGGATTTATTATTATTTTTGCTGATAAAATTCAGTTTCATGAGAGAAGAGTTAAGGATTATCGTGAGCGGAGGAGGAACGGGCGGACATATATTCCCGGCCGTGTCCATTGCGAATGCCATCAAATCGCAGCATCCGGAAGCCGAGATATTGTTCGTCGGAGCCGAAGGGCGGATGGAGATGCAGCGTGTTCCGGCTGCCGGTTATCCTATCAAGGCATTGCCGATTTGCGGTTTCGACCGCAAGCATTTGCTGAAGAATATTGCCGTGCTTTTCAAGATTTGGAAAAGCCGCAGGATGGCGAGGAAGATTATCCGTGATTTCAGGCCGATGGCAGCCGTGGGAGTAGGAGGCTATGCCAGCGGTCCCACGTTGAATATGGCCGAGGCGATGGGAATCCCCACATTGATACAGGAGCAGAACTCGTATGCCGGAGTGACCAATAAATTGCTGGCCAAGCGGGCCGATAAGATTTGTGTGGCTTACGACGGAATGGAGCGTTTTTTCCCGAAAGAGAAAATCATCCTGACGGGAAACCCTGTCCGTCAAGGTTTGCTGGAGAACACCAAAAGTCGTGAAGAGGCTTTGGCCGACTTCGGTCTGTTGCCGGGGCTGAAAACGGTGCTCCTGATAGGCGGTAGCCTGGGAGCGCGTACTTTGAACGAGAGTGTGCTCGCTAATCTTACGGCCATTTCGGCTTCCGGTGTGCAGTTTATCTGGCAGACGGGAGGTTATTATTTTGCCCATATACAGGAACAGTTGAAACTGAAGGGACAGCCCGACAATCTGTTTGTGACGGATTTCATCGCCAAGATGGAAGACGCATACGCGGCTGCCGATTTGGTTATTTCAAGGGCCGGGGCCAGCAGCATTTCGGAATTGTGCCTGTTGGGTAAGCCGGCCATATTAGTGCCTTCGCCGAACGTGGCCGAGGACCACCAGACTAAAAATGCGTTGGCCCTGGTCGACAAACAGGCCGCTCTTTACGTCAAAGATGCCGAGGCCGTGAACAAATTAGTCGGTCTGGCTCTGAATGTCATCCGGGATGCGGACAAGTTGTCCGCATTGAGCCGGAATATCAAAGCCATGGCCTTCACGGACTCTGCCGACCGCATTGCGGAAGAGGTTTGTAAACTCGCTGTGGCATATAGGGACAACCGCGATTAAGCGAGCGCGGAGGCAAGCTCGCTTGCCTCTGCCGAGCGGGAGCGGTTTATCCAAAAAGGAGACTCCGGCTCCCACCCGTCCGACTGAGGTGAAGGCGGAGGCTCCCGTAGCGGAACCGGCTCCGAAACAGGAGGAGAAGCCTCAGGCAGAGACGGAGACCCCCGTGAGCCAGAAGGAGGTACGCCTGCAGGAGAAGAGCAAAGCCATCGGTACGGAAACGGACGGTGTGTTCCGTCTGAACCATACGGCGCAGGCTGCTCCCCAGCTCAAGGTGAAGGGACATATAGATTTGGCGGCTTTGAACCAGTCTACCCGTCCTAAGAAAAAGACGAAGGAAGAGAAACGCAAGGAGCGCGAAGAAAAGAACCGCCAGGCAGGCGGAGACCGTTCGCGCCAGGGCGGAACGGGGCAGAATGCGTCCGAAGGCAAGAAGAAACGTGTCCGTATCGGCAAGGAACGTGTGGATGTGAATGCCGTAGCGGGCCAGCAGAATGGGAAGAAACGGGATAATGCTCCCGGGGCCAACCAGCAGGGTGGCGGTAAACATAATAAGAACAAGAACCGCCAGCAGCCGGTCATCAAGGCAGAGGTTTCTGACGAGGACGTAGCTAAGCAGGTAAAAGAGACGTTGGCTCGTCTGACGAACAAGAGCAAAGCCGGAAAGGGCGCCAAATATCGTAAGGAAAAACGGGAGAATGCCCGTGCCTCCATGGAAGAGCAGCTCGAAGAACAGGCAGCAGAAAGCAAGGTGCTGAAACTTACCGAATTCGTTACCGCGAACGAATTGGCCGTGATGATGGATGTGCCGGTCACTCAGGTTATCAGTACGTGTATGAGTATCGGCATCATGGTCTCTATCAACCAACGCCTGGATGCCGAGACCATCAATCTGGTGGCCGAAGAGTTCGGTTTCAAGACGGAGTATGTCAGTGCGGAAGTTTCCGAAGCGGTGAATGAGGAAGAAGACGATGAGGAAGATTTGGTACCGCGCGCGCCGATTGTGACCGTCATGGGGCATGTCGACCATGGTAAGACCTCTTTGCTCGACTATATACGCAAGACGAACGTGATTGCCGGAGAAGCCGGAGGTATCACGCAACATATCGGTGCCTATAACGTGACGCTGGAAAGCGGGCGTCATATCACCTTCTTGGATACTCCGGGACACGAGGCGTTTACGGCCATGCGTGCCCGTGGTGCACAAGTGACGGATATTGCCATTATCATTATTGCGGCGGACGACGACATCATGCCGCAGACGAAGGAGGCTATCAATCATGCCATGGCGGCGGGCGTGCCTATCGTGTTTGCCATCAACAAGGTGGATAAGCCGGCAGCCAATCCCGATAAGATCAAAGAAGGATTGGCGGCCATGAATTTCCTGGTGGAAGACTGGGGCGGCAAATACCAAAGCCAGGACATATCTGCCAAGAAAGGCATCGGTGTGGAAGAGTTGCTGGAGAAGGTATTGCTTGAGGCCGAGATGCTCGACTTGAAAGCCAATCCGAACCGTAAGGCAACCGGTTCCATCATCGAGTCTTCTTTGGATAAGGGACGCGGTTACGTGGCTACGGTATTGGTGTCGAACGGAACGTTGCATGTAGGCGACATCGTGTTGGCCGGTACGAACTACGGTCGTGTGAAGGCCATGTTCAATGAGCGTAACCAGCGTGTGAAAGAAATCGGCCCGGCTCAGGCAGCTACGATTCTGGGTCTGAACGGTGCACCGACAGCCGGTGATACGTTCCATGTGATGGATACGGAACAAGAGGCCCGCGAAATCACGAACAAGCGCGAGCAGTTGCAGCGTGAGCAAGGTCTGCGTACGCAGAAGATTCTGACCCTCGACGAGGTGGGCCGCCGTATCGCTTTGGGTGGTTTCCAAGAGTTGAACGTCATCGTGAAGGGAGACGTGGACGGTTCCATCGAAGCCTTGAGCGATTCTTTGATCAAGTTGTCTACGGAAAAGATAGCCGTGAATGTGATTCACAAAGGCGTGGGACAGATTTCCGAGAGCGACGTGGCTCTGGCTGCGGCTTCAGAGGCCATTATCATCGGTTTCCAGGTGCGTCCTTCGGCTTCGGCTCGCAAAATGGCCGAACAGCAAGGTGTCGACATTCGCCTTTATTCTATCATTTATGACGCGATAGAGGAGGTGAAGTCTGCCATGGAAGGCATGTTGGCTCCCGAAGTAAAAGAAGAAGTGACGGCTACGGTGGAGGTGCGTCAGGTTTACCATATCAGCAAGGTGGGTACGGTAGCCGGTGCATACGTGGTCGACGGCAAAGTGCAGCGTAGCAACAAGGCTCGTGTGATTCGCGACGGTATCGTGGTACACACCGGACAAATCAATGCCTTGAAACGTTTCAAGGATGATGTGAAAGAGGTGGGTACGAACTTCGAGTGTGGTATCAGCCTGGTGAACTACAACGATTTGCGCGAAGGCGATATGATTGAAACCTATCAAGAGGTGGAGGTTAAGGCCAAGCTGTAAAAAGGTGATGAATGCGCTGGATATTCTGATTCTGGCCGTGGTCTTAGTGGGCTTTGTCAAGGGACTGATGTGCGGTTTTTTTCGTCAGGTCGTCTCCATTGTGGGGTTTTTAGCGGGGCTGTGGGTGGCCTTCATGCTTTATTCCGTGTTGGGCGATTGGATAGCTCCCTATATAGGAAGCGACGTATCCGTAGGACGGGCGTTGGCATTTATCCTTTTGTGGATCGGTGTTCCGGTCGGGCTGTCGCTGTTGGCGTATATGCTGACAAAAGCCGTGGAAACCGTGAAATTAGGAGGGTTGAACCGTTTGGGGGGAGCTTTGTTGGGCGGATTGAAATACATGGTGTTTCTGAGTTGTGCGTTGAATGTCGCGTTCAGGATACATCTGATTTCCGGCTCGACGGGCGAGCATTCCCGTCTGTATCATCCGGTCCGTGCCATGTCCGATAAGCTGTTCGACGTGTGCAAGACCCATGTGGTCAGGGTTGTGGAAGATGCGGCTTCACCGGCCTGCGGGCAAGACCCGAAAAAGCAGTTAAGGTAGCTATTACCTTATTACATAATACGATGAAGGGCAGGAATGCGGTCATAAGGTGTACTTATGGAGCATTCCTCTCTTTGGCTATAAGTGAGAGATATGAAAGAAATGTATAAAAAAGAAGAAGATAAGAGAAGTGGGGACGTTCCTAAGGACGGACAAGGGCCGAACGAAGGGAAAAACCAGTTTGTCCGTGAGGTGGCGCATAAGAAATATGAGTACGGTTTCAGTACCGACGTGCAGACCGAAATCATAGAGCGTGGCCTGAACGAGGATGTGGTGCGTCTCATTTCGTCCAAAAAGGAAGAGCCGGAATGGTTGCTTGAGTTCCGTTTGCAGGCTTTCCGTTATTGGCAGACGCAGAAACAGCCATCGTGGGCGCACTTGAAGATGCCGGAGATAGATTACCAGGCCATTTCCTACTATGCCGACCCGACGAAAGGCATGAAGAAGGACGGGCCGAAATCTTTGGATGAGATAGACCCCGAGTTGATGAAAACCTTCGATAAACTCGGAATCCCGTTGGAGGAACGTCTGGCACTGAGCGGTACGGCGGTGGATGCCGTGATGGACTCTGTGTCCGTGAAGACCACCTTTAAGGAAAAACTTTCGGAGCGCGGCATCATATTCTGTTCCATCAGCGAAGCCGTGCGTGAGTACCCGGATTTGGTAAAGCAATATTTAGGTTCGGTAGTCCCTTATCGTGACAACTATTTTGCGGCGTTGAATTCCGCAGTGTTCAGTGACGGGTCCTTTGTCTATATTCCCAAAGGCGTGCGTTGCCCGATGGAACTTTCCACTTATTTCCGAATCAACGCACGGAATACGGGACAATTCGAACGTACGCTCATTGTGTGCGATGACGGGGGCTATGTGTCCTATCTGGAAGGTTGTACGGCACCGATGCGCGACGAGAACCAGTTGCATGTAGCCATTGTGGAAATCGTGGTGAACGAAAACGCAGAGGTGAAGTACAGTACGGTACAAAACTGGTATCCGGGTGATGCCGAAGGGCGCGGTGGCGTGCTGAACTTAGTGACGAAGCGCGGGCACCTGCGCGGGGCGAACAGCAAGCTTTCGTGGACGCAGGTGGAGACAGGTTCTGCCATTACGTGGAAGTATCCCAGTTGCATCTTGAGCGGAGACCATTCCCAAGCTGAGTTCTACAGTGTGGCTGTGACCAACAATTACCAACAGGCCGATACGGGCACAAAGATGATTCACTTGGGGCGCGACACGAAGAGTACGATTATCAGTAAAGGAATATCGGCCGGCAAAAGCCAGAATTCCTATCGTGGGTTGGTGCGTGTGGCGCCGAAAGCCGACGGGGCACGCAATTACAGCTCGTGCGACTCTCTGTTGTTAGGCAGCGAGTGCGGCGCGCATACTTTCCCCTATATGGACGTACGTAACGAGACGGCCATCGTGGAGCATGAAGCCACCACGTCGAAGATTTCGGAAGAACAGTTGTTCTATTGCAACCAGCGCGGCATCCCCACCGAGGAGGCCGTGGGACTGATTGTAAACGGTTATGCCAAGGATGTAATCAACAAACTGCCGATGGAGTTTGCCGTAGAGGCGCAGAAACTCCTGAATGTGTCATTGGAAGGCACGGTAGGATAGACAAACTTAAAAGACAGACATTATGTTAGAGATAAAAGATTTGCATGCCAGTATCAATGGCAAAGAGATATTGAAGGGTATCAACCTGACGGTAAATCCGGGGGAAATACATGCCCTGATGGGGCAGAACGGAGCCGGAAAGAGTACGTTGAGCAATGTATTGGTGGGAAATCCCGCATACGAGGTGACGAGTGGTAGCGTGACGTTCAACGGCAAGGACTTGTTGGCCATGAAACCGGAAGAACGGGCGCACGAAGGACTCTTCCTGTCCTTCCAACAGCCGGTGGAGATTCCCGGTGTGTCGATGGTCAACTTCATGCGTGCGGCCATCAATGCCAAGCGCAAGTATCACGGGATGGAACCGATGAGCGCGGGAGATTTCCTGAAGATGATGCGCGAGAAGCGAAAGGTCGTGGAACTGGACAGCAAGCTGGCCAACCGTTCCGTCAACGAAGGGTTCAGCGGCGGGGAGAAGAAGCGTAATGAGATCTTCCAGATGGCCATGCTCGAACCCAAGTTGAGCATCCTCGACGAGACGGATTCCGGACTGGATGTGGATGCCTTGCGCATCGTGGCCGAAGGTTTCAACAAATTGCGTACGCCGGAAACTTCGGCTTTGGTCATCACCCATTACCAACGCCTGTTGGACTACCTCAAGCCGGATGTGGTGCACGTGCTGCTCGGCGGACGCATCGTGAAAAGCGGAGGTCCGGAACTGGCCGTGGAGATAGAAAACAAGGGTTTCGATTGGATCAAGGCCGAAACTTCGGCCGTTTAAAAACTTGAGAGGCGATGAATAGCGAACAACAATACATGGATATTTTCACCGGATGCCGGGAAATGCTCGACAGCCATAGCGCAGGGGCGATGAACGCCTTGCGCGACAAGGCTTTTGAGGATTTCACCCGCCAGGGTTTCCCTACGCAGAAAGTGGAACGCTATAAATATACGGACGTGCCGGCGGCCTTTGCGCCGGACTACGGGCTGAACCTGAACCGGGTGGAGTTTCCCGTCAATCCTTACGAGGCCTTCCGGTGCGACGTGCCGAACCTGAGCACTTCGCTTTATTTTGTGGTGAACGACGCTTTTTACCGGAAGTCGCTGGCCGCCGCGTTGCCCGAAGGCGTGGTGGTATGCTCCCTGAAGCAGGCGGCCGAGGATTATCCCGACCGGGTGTCGGCCTGCTACGGCAAACTGGCCCGTACGGAGAAAGACGCGATTAATGCGCTGAACACGATGTTGGTGCAAGACGGACTCTTCATTTACGTGCCGCGTGGCGTGGTGGTGGAACGTACGTTGCAGGTGGTGAACATCCTGCGTTCCGACGTGGACCTGATGGCCAACCGCCGCGTATTGGTCGTATTGGAAGAAAACGCGCAGGCGCGGTTGCTTTTCTGCGACCATGCGATGGACGACCGTAATTTCCTGACCACCCAAGTGGTGGAAGTCTTTGCGGCAGAAAACGCCCGTCTGGAGTTGTATGAATTGGAGGAGACACACGTGAAGAACCGGCGTTTCAGCAACATGTATGTGCGGCAGCAGCGCGGCAGCGTGGTGAACCTCTACAACATTACGTTACACAACGGTCAGACGCGCAACCGTACCGATTTGGTGTTGGACGGCGAAGGAGCCGAGTCGAACCTCTACGGTTGCGTGATAGCCGATAAGGAGCAGCGCGTGGACAACAACACCCTGATAGACCACCGTGCCGAGCATTGTGTCAGCAACCAGTTGTATAAATATGTGATGGACGAACGTTCCGTAGGCGCCTTTGCCGGACGGATTCTGGTACGGCAGGGTGCGCAGCATACGATTTCGAACGAACGCAATGCCAACCTCTGTGCCACCAAGGAAGCCCGCATGTACAGCCAACCCATGTTGGAGATTTATGCCGACGACGTGAAGTGCAGCCACGGTTCCACGGTGGGACAGCTTAATGAACAGGCCCTGTTCTACATGCAGCAGCGCGGCATCAGCCGCGAAGAGGCACAGATGTTGCTCAAGTTCGCTTTTGCGGGCGAAGTCATCGACGCCATCTCCTTGGAGGCCTTGCGCGACCGTCTGCACCATTTGGTGGAGAAGCGTTTCCGTGGCGAGCTGAGCCGTTGTTCGGGATGCAAACTATGTAAATAAGAGAAAGATGTACGACATACAAGAGATACGGAAAGACTTCCCCATCCTGGGGCGCGAGGTCTACGGCCGCCCGTTGGTCTATCTGGACAACGGGGCCACGACGCAGAAGCCCCGCTGCGTGGTGGAAGCCATGACGGACGAATACTACAACGTGAACGCCAACGTGCACCGGGGCGTGCATTTCCTTTCGCAGCAGGCCACGGAGCTGCACGAGGCGGCCCGCGAGACGGTGCGCCGCTTCCTGAATGCCCGCTCGCCGGCCGAGATAGTGTTCACACGCGGCACGACGGAGAGCATCAACCTCGTGGCTTCCTGCTTCGGCGAGGCCTTCATGCGCGAAGGCGACGAAGTCATCCTCAGCGAGATGGAGCACCACTCCAACATCGTGAGCTGGCAACTCCTACAGGCGCGCAAGGGCATCAAGTTGCGGGTAGTTCCGATAAACGACCGTGGCGAACTGATGCTGGACGAATACGAACGGCTCTTCAACGACCGCACGCGCATCGTCAGCGTGACGCACGTGAGCAACGTGCTGGGCACGGTCAACCCCGTGCGCCGGATGATCGGCATCGCCCATGCCCACGGCGTGCCCGTATTGGTGGACGGTGCGCAGAGCACTCCGCATTTTGCAGTAGACATGCAGTCGCTCGATGCGGATTTCTTTGCCTTCAGCGGACATAAGATTTACGGCCCCACGGGCGTGGGCGTGCTTTATGGCAAAGAGACGTGGCTCGACCGGCTGCCGCCTTATATGGGAGGCGGCGAGATGATCCGGCACGTCACTTTCGAGCATACCACCTTTAACGGACTGCCGTTCAAGTTCGAGGCCGGCACGCCCGACTACGTGGCCACCACGGGACTGGCGCGCGCCCTCGATTACGTCTCCGCCTTGGGCATGGACAACATCTATGCGCACGAGCAGGAACTGACCCGTTATGCACTGGAGCGCATGCGCCGGATTCCCGGCATGCGCATATTGGGCCAGGCCGGGGAGCGGGACGCCGTCATCTCCTTCCTGGTGGGCGGCATCCACCACCTGGACATGGGCACGCTGCTCGACCGCCTGGGCATCGCCGTGCGCACGGGGCACCACTGCGCCGAGCCGCTGATGCGCCGCCTGGGCGTGGAGGGCACGGTGCGCGCCTCCTTCGCCCTCTACAACACCCGCTCCGAGGTGGACGCGCTGGTGGAAGGGATAGAGCGGGTGGCTAAAATGTTCTGAGATTCCCTATTTTGTTATACATCCGTG